>SPJK01065142.1_pt1 | contig 12960 bp, 15 predicted proteins | sample 3741771 | NCBI WGS metagenome assembly SPJK01 (sample SAMN10925997, study PRJNA522277) | cold seep metagenome | isolation source: Elba SIP-enriched marine methane seep metagenome, extraction at timepoint T2 | place: Italy: coast of Elba, Mediterranean Sea | reverse complement strand
ATCAAACAAGGCACTCATTCTCAGAATTGAGTGAGGTCAATACATTCCCCGCGCCCGCGCTCGATCACCCAGAAACGATCAAATGGAATCAGCAATTAAACTTGATAAGAAAATTGAATAAATCAACAAAGATGGTGCGGAAGGAGAGACTCGTAAATTCATATACATCAATGAATTAGAGTGTATGTGTCAGAATAATTGTAAGAATTTTTGCATCGCGCAATAATTAAATAATAAAGGGCGTCCTATAGCTACCCCTTACCCACTCAATTTAAATCCGCGTTAATTACCGCATTTTACACCTGGTGTTTCGTCACAAGCCAGGTCAATCCACTGATTGGCTTCTTTTAGAATTAGGGTTGTTTTGGTGCAATCGATGACAAGTTTTCTAAAGTCTCGATTAGGTATTCTGTCGGCACATCCTGTGTGTTTGGTTTGGGTGCCAGTGTCACGTCTGGCGCTAAAACTGGCGATGATGAATTCGCGCAGCCGGTTAGTATTAACACGCTCAGTATCAAGCTCAGATTGTTGTGTTGCATCGTCTTTAACCACTGCATGCATATACTCCAATAATTTTGTATTTCTATTTTTCAGCACCACTATCTTCGCTTGATTGGTAGCCAGCGCCACGTCTTGCTCAGCCTTACGCGCTTCAACCAGACTCTTTTGCTTAGCCTTAAACTGATCCAGCGCAGCCTCATGGCTAATGGCTTCACCACGGTAATACATGGCAGCAGCTAGCGAGCCCAAGACAAGCACGGTGACACCTAGCGTGAATGGCCAGTATAGTTTTAGTTTAGCGAGCCACATTAGCCGTAATTACTCAAGCCACGATTAAGCACACTGTCAAAGCCATAACCAAAAAACAAAGCCGCCGGGATTAAGTTCACCCATGGCACCGGCACGGGGTTCAGCGCAAACCAACCACCACAGGCCATCATGATGGCAATCAGTGTTTTAACGGTTGCGTCGACATGACTGACAAACAAATATTGATACAAACCGCCCATGCCTGACATTGGCAAAATGCCTTTTTTGACATCAATATAAAAGTGAAACACCACACCAACAAAGGCCAAAACAACCCACACCAACACCTGCAGCCAGCCAAACGACCCTAGCTGATGCCAGTTATACGTCTGCTCGTATGGTGAACCGTAATAACCACCACCAGGCTCAAAGCTATAATCGCTGATGTCTGCATACGTTGTGCGATCACAACCCTGCTCGACCATTGCGCCATCCAAAACAATCAAATCAGCGGCAAAGGCACAGCCAGACACGTCCAACATCACCAATAAAACAAAAGCACTCGTCAAAAGCTTCATCACACACCCCCTATCAGATTCTTTGCAATACGCCTTGACCAACCCCTGCCATAACGCCTAAAGCTGCTCAATGACGCAACCATCATTAACCGAAAACCAGACAAACGTTCACTCAGCTGGTACGGATTCATGCGCTTAATCGCCGCGCGGGTATTAGGCCCATACCAACCATCTGGCTTGGCCTTAGCGGCACGCTGCAATAGCTTAATCGCAGTCCTAACGCCACTATTCACCGCGACATCAAACACCCTAAAACGCACATTCTTAGGCAATTCATCACAATGGCACTCATGCCAATATTTGCGCTTGTAAATAGATTTGGCTTGGTCCAGCGTTAGGTTTCTAATGTCTAAATGTGGAAAGCTCATGGCGCTAATGCCATACTTGGTGCCCTTAAGATTTCCATGACCGACAATGCCGGTTGTCCAGTTACCACGGTCATGCGGATCATCAGTAAAGCCACCCTCATGGCCGATTAGCACTTCAAAAGCCTGATCAAAATTCACTCAACTATCCTCGCTATATTCATGCGCATACATGCTGTTTTGCTTCAACGAAGCCAGCTGAGCCTTGTGCAACTCTTGCTCACGGCGATCTTCATTGGCACGATAAAAAGCGTCTCGCTTATCTCTTTTGCGCTTAAAGTGATAGGTAATAATCACAGGTGCAATGGTGGCAAAAATACCTACAACAATCGCAACCGTATTAAGGTGCTCACCCAGCCAACCATAAGCCGCCATTGTCAAGCCAGCGCCAGCAGATACGCCAGCTGATACCTTTGCAGCAATCGTATCTGCGATTTGCTCGTTACTCATGAACACCCCTTTGTTCGTATTGATTAGGCATTAAAAAAGCCCCAATAAAGGGGCTTGCAATTATATTAATAAGCTTTAGATCGTGCCTTCAACGGCAATGTCCGCGATAGATTTTGTTGGCCCAGGCACCAGTAATGAACATCTACCAATCCCAAACGATGTTGTTTCGTTGTAATCAGCTTCATCAGTGAATATATAAACTGTATTTTTAGCTCTGCGACTCACAAAAGACCTATGGTACTGATTAAAATAGTTTCTTGGAATTTCAACCTGAGCGATCGCACGCTTTAGATAAGGCCCTTCAACCACCGCCACTGGGCCACCTTTTGTTAGGTTGTTATTAGTATAGTCATCACCATCTAATGAAAGGCCAAATTTGAGCTCACCCTCTAGCACTCGCTCAGTGCCAATAACAAGTTGTCCCAGCTGAATTGTTGCACTGGTATTTCTAACTAATCTAACCCTATAAATACTGCTTTGATTAGCAACAGGAACTCTGATTGTTAGATTCCTTCTGCGGTCTGCCTCTCCGTTTTGGCCTGAAATAAGATTGCCGCTAGCAAACAGTATATTTGTCGATCCATAATACGCGTACCATACCTCAGCCTGAACGTTCACAAGCTGAATAATGTCCGTTCCAGACGGCATGGAGTTAAGGTTTAAATTAATGTCGCTTGAAGCTGTCTCAGAATAGGTGTTAACAAACGGGTCTAGGCAGGCATAACGATTATCAACACCTGAAATCACCCAATAATCATCTTCAATCTGCCCGTCTGGTGGTGTGTGCCCAACATTTCCATCAACCCTAGACGTATACACCCTGAATGAGATAAATGTTCCGCCAGCATCGTTATGCGCGTATCGAACTTCACTCCCAATGCTGTAGGTATCATTCTCATCCCATAAAGGCTCGGTACTATTTCCAAAGGCAGCCGTATATGCGTTAGAAACTGTTAGCTCGACATCTTCAATATAAGAAATGCTCATTTATGCCGCCTTTGTCCTAATCGTCAAATCACCGCCACTGGCATTCTTCTCATTCACAAAAACCCCCTTCTTATCAATCTTATCCAGCACAAGCGCCATCCTGTTTAATAAACTCAGCATAGACACCTCTGATGGGGTTGGATCATTTTTGAGCGTTTCAATCTCTTGCTTCAGCGCTTGCACCTCGCTGCTTTGCTGTGTGGTGGTTGCTGTTTGAGTACTTAACGATGGATTGTTGAGCAACTCGATGCGCTTGTTTTCAAGCGCCTGGGCGACCCTAAATTCTGCTAATGTTGAAAAGTTATCCGCCTCTAGCTGCCTTGCTTGATAGCTCTTAGCGAGTGATGCTGTGGCGATGTCAGTCACGTTGCTGGTTGATTCAAGAATATATTGTAGGTCGCCAAATGCGTCGGTTAATTGAGGCACGGCTGTTAATAGTGTGCGTCCGTAATCGGTTGTTTCATCTATAGAATCAACAATCCCTGCTAACGCTTCACCAGATGCTGGTACACCAAGCCCAAACTCAGCAAACATGTCTCTGACTTGATTTTGAAGCAGTGACACTTGAGACGCTTCACTTCTAAAACCAAAGACTGAATCATTCGCAGCGCTGCGTAGTGCGTTCAGGTCTATGCTTTCTGCTAATGTCTCTGTGATTGTTTCTGCTACAGTTCCAACGGCTGGGATAGTTGTATCGACAATCGAATTCAGCGCATTAAACGCACTTACCAAGCTCGGCATAGCAACCGCAAGGTCAAGCCCAGCCTCAGTGGTGTCATCAATAGACTCAGCTATCTTAACTAACTCACTTGCATCTGTTGGCAGAGACAAGCCAAACTGACCGAACAACGATTCAGCTTGAGATTTTAATATTGATTTCTGATCTTCTTGATCACGCAAGCCAAACACAGCAGATTCCGCACTACCACGCACCTGATCCAATAACGTTTGATACTGTGCAAAATTAGCGCGTGAGTTTAACAACAACCCAGCTGCGCCAATATCACCACCTTCTGCTGTGGCTTTGATAAACTTGTCATAGTCTGCAATAGACTCAACACCAGGTAAGAATGTCAGCGCATCAATCACTGCATTTTTAGTGCTCAGGATTTGTGTTGACACTTTGGTCAACCCGCCTGCCGTGCTGGTTAAATCGTTCACAAACTGAGCAAATGCACCGCCAGACAATTCAAACTGCTCTGTGATTTGATACACGTTATCCGCGGTCAAACCAAAGGTTTTAATGAGTTGATCTTGCGCATTATTCAACCCCACCACAGCCGATGTAATGCCGCCGATCATTTGCGGATCAACGACACCCTCAAAGACGGTTTTAACCTGTGATGGCAGCTGTAATTGCTGAATAATGTTAGCGAGGTGCTTGCCCGTTAAGTCGGTTAGGAATTGGTTTAAATCATCTTCGCCAAACTCACCTTTATAACTTGAAACGAACGCATCGCCATTAGGCGTGATCACATCCAAATGCTTATAGGATGAGCCGTCCGCTCTACCAGAATACCGCGCTTGTGCGCGTACATCACCACTCAAGCCAACTGCTGAGTTAATCGCCGAAACAGTGTTGGCAATATACTCACTCGCTGGTACAAGCGCGTTGTACACATCGCTGCTAAGGTCGTGTTTTTTGCTGAATGGGTTGTAGTTGTCCAAAATGGATAATTGACCATCATTCACCTCACTCACCGCAAAGCCAAGCGAACGAGGCGGCTGTTCTTTGCCACCAAACAAACCACCAACCAATGAGCCAAGCGCACCGCCAACAGGGCCACCAATCGCATAACCAATGCCAGTCGCAATCGCACCAGCTGTGTTTCCATCTTTAATAAAGTTATACGCTGAATACAATGAGCCAGCCGCGCCGAGTGCTTGACTGATCTGGCCTGAGTTTTCCCAAATAGCTGAACCAAGCTTATCAAAGCCCTGATCAACTAAAAACGAACCAACCTTGTCAATCGACTGTGCAAAACCTGTGTTTAGCGAGTCAAAACCGCTTGTGATGCCTTTGTAAATACTGCCGATGCTGGTTAAGTCAATGCCGCCGCCAGCTTGACCAGACGCGCCACCAAAGATATTCCCCACCCCGCTAGCGTTTGCAGCGCCACCAAAGCCGCCTAATACACCGCCGACAATCGCCTCAATGCGTGGTGTCAGCACCAATGTTTTAAATGCATTTTTAGTCGTATCAATTAGGTTTTCAATAAATCCCTTGCCTTGATCAAAACCCTCTCTCAAGCTATCAATAATCAAGCGTGTTCTTTGCTCACCAGCCCTGCGCGATACTTCTAAATTGTTAGCAACAGCTTTACGCCATTCATCCTGCCAAGTCTCATTGACTTTTTTCAGGCGTCTTTCTTCATCGCGGGCATTTTTCTCTTGAATGCGATTACGCTCGCGCAAGTCTTTGCGATACTCTTGACCAGACTGCACATCACGCAAGCGCTCTAACGCCTCAATCTCTTGTTCAATGAGTGCAGTTGATTTGCCATGCGCACTTAAGGCTGCTTTTTCATCTTTTTTACGCGCAATGGTGACTTCTGTGATGGCGCTTGGCAGCATGCCATAGGTCGCTTCTTCAAACGCCAATTTGTCAGCACGTTCGCTGATGGATTTGATTTGATCTTGATAAGCTTTTAAGGCTTGCGCCGCTGCTTTTTGACGTGCGGCCGCTTCTTTTTTAACTTCTTCGGTGACTTGTGTTTGTGCAGCGTGCAGGCGGTTGATTGAGCCCTCTGCTTTTTTGACGGTAATATCAATGCTTAGTAATTCATTGACCAATCTGTTAGCTTCATTGGCGTTATTACCCATCGCTTGCCAGGTATCATCTAGCGACTGCTTGGCACCAGAAAAATCAAACGTGGCCGCTTTTTTAATCGCATCCCATGCGCCAGTTGCCGCCAGACCCATGTTTTTAAAACCAAAGGTGATTCTAATGATCGTTGAGCCCAATACTTGAAAAGCACCACGCACAATGCCATAAACAACACCGCCGACATATTCCAGCGCAGAACCCATGCCCTCACTAGCATTTAGAACTCTGCCCATCTCACCAACCAGCAAGAACAATCTATTTTTAAAAAAAGTGGTAAACGCACCTGCAATCGTTCGGGTTTGTTTGGCTTCTTTGCGGAGGTCTTCCAGTGAATCAATTAATGCATTACCAAGAACATCAGCAGTAATTAACCCATCCGCCGCCATGTCTTTAAGTTGGCCTCTAGGGACATTTAGCGACTCTGCTACCGCCCTCATGACTCTAGGGACAGCCTCATTCACCGCTCTAAACTCATCTCCCGCCAACTTTCCTGAGCCAAACGCTTGAGATAGCTGCAAAATGGCGCTGGCTGATTCCTCAGCAGTGCTGCCATTCGCCTTAAGCGCCAATGCGGTCGCTTCAGTGATCGCTGCAACACTCGCTTGATTAGCACCCATTTCACGGGTTGCTTTTGATACCCGCGCATAGAGTTTAGTAACAGGCTCAATCGCCGCCTGTGCAGTCTGTGCGATACGAATGGAATTTTGATAAGCCTCGTTAAATTCTTCTTGGCTGTTAGTCGCGAGTCTTAGCTGTGCCGTCACCTGCGTATACTGATCGGTAATCCGCACAAACGCCTGACTAGCTTTGAGCGCACCAAACGCACCAATTAGCTTTTTAGCAGCACTCGTGGCTGATGCGGCCACACTATTAAACGCACGGTTTTGATTGCGCGCAAACTGGTTAGCCCGCTTGTCAGACTGATCAAGCCCTTTAACGTAAGGGCCATTTTGCAAGGCAAGTGATACCACTAATGAACCTAAACTACCTGGCATTATTTTTCCCTTTCGTTAATCACTTGCATTGCTGCTGTTTCCATCACCAATAAATCAGCCCACATGGCTTGCTGCTTTTTACGCTTCCAGCCACGTAGCCGCATATCAGACTCAATCTGTGGCACATCCAAGCCATCCAACACGGTTTTTTCAAGGTTGGCTTTGTAGCGCCAGCGATACTGGCAGGCACAAAAAAAGAGAACAGCCTCCCAGCAGTCCTCCCACACTTCAAAATCATCATTACGCTTTTCTACCTTTGCCAATTCAGACTCAGGCGCGCCGTGCTCTCTTAAATACTCAATATAACCATCATCAACAGACGACTCGTTATCACGCTCACCAGCCCAATAACGCGCCGCCTCGGTTAGTTTTTTGAGCGCGACTTAGGAAATAGCGCCGTCGCAAATGCTGTATCAATAGCAGAGCTAACTTCATACGAGCGCATTAGGTCACTCTCTGTGTAATCAGAGTCTTCTATATCAACAATTTCAATCAAATGGCTTTCAACAAAATCCCTCAAAAACTTTCCTGACTCCATTCGTTCATCCAAACTTTTTTCTTGGCTTTCCTGAAGCATTGCATGTCTTTGAAACTCAATAATGTCGTCCTTATCAGGGCGCTTAAATGAAGCTTTAAACTTAACAGTAGAAACCTTGCAATCTGTTGTTAAGTCCGCGCTAACTTTTGTAGTGAATTTTTCTAAATCCGCTTTGGTAAATCCCATTATTTTTCCTTATCTTGCTGAAACGACAATTTCATCATTGCCAGTGTCTGGTAGTAATTGAAATGAAGTGTTGATCATGGCGATATTGCTATCGTCCTGCAGTGATACATCACTTGGCTGCAATTTAGGGGAATCAATCTGCACAATATTGCCTGCTGTGATGCCGTGAATCATTTGCAATGCGCCTGTTGTACCCGCGCGTGATTTTTGGAACCAGTTGGCCGTTGCTAAAGAGTCAAATTCAAAGGTTGCGCTACCTGTTGGCTGACGATCCAAAACCTCAATTGATTCATTGCCAATATAATTTCGATACGGCACATCATTGGCCATATCAATACTGAGCTTGGTTGCTTTGACTGCAACGCCGTGCAATGTGAAGGTTGGTGTATTGGCTTTTGACACACCTAATGGCGCTTCCCAGTTGCTAAAGTCTGGGTTTACAGGATTTGGTGTGTCGCTCTCAGTTGGCACAAAACCAACAAACGAGAATCTCAACTCAGGAATGCCAGAAGCATTTAATGTCACCACCATGCTTCCCATGGCATCAGTAGAGACAAATCGAGCACCATCAAGGTAATAATCAATGGTTAAAAACTCTTGACTGTCGGTAATCGGCGAATAATCTACACGGGTGCCTGCAACAATCGTTTCATCAAACGCGCAGCCGCGCAGTAATTTACCCCATTGCGGCGCTGTGCCAGCCGCACCTGACCCCGCAAGCTCAACCGTGAACTCAATCGTCATATACGAGCTAACCTGCACAGTGCCTGAGTTACCTAAATAAGACTTAATCAGATTGCGGGTCTGAGAGTTGGGGTTAGTTGGGTTTGGATTAATATCCTTTGCCAGCACAGCATCTGCTGCCACCATTGTTTCAGCCACATTAGGCGCGGACTGAATTTTCATATATAGCGCCTGCTTATTCATTGACTTTGACATTATTTAACCTCCTTTTTGTTAGATGGCAGTTCCTTCACCTTTACTGTTTTAAACTTAGGAATCTTCTGCCCATCTGGCCCCTCAAAATCTTCAAAACCATCTTCGACAACTACTTCGATGTCCGGCCCCTGCACTCTTTTGCGAACACCACCAGCTTTAGGGTCTAGCGTGTAACTACCGCCAATCGCTTGATATTCATCTTGATAGGCCACCACTGGCTCAACACCAGCGTCACCGCCAACTGGCTCTACTTTTTTGGCTGGCTTTTCTTTTTCGCTCATAGCAAAACTCCATAAAAAAAGCCACCCGAAGGTGGCCTGTGTAAAAATGCTGAAGTCAATCAGCGCTTATAAATCGTTTCTCTTTCTAATCACAAAGGTTAAATATTTACCGTAAACATTCGGATCGTCTTCATAATCCGCATCGCCCGACTCACCCTCAAATAAAAAGCCGCTAATGTTTTTAGCGGCCACTCTTGCTTGACTCAACATGGTGATGATCACAGGCAAACTTCGCCCTAATATATAAACCGACACTGTGTGCTGATCATAGCCAGCACCCTCTACCCAGGTTTGTTCTGGATCTGTATCAATCTCAAAAAACGCAGCAGGCCATTCTGGATTGTCTGGCAATTGCACCGCATAAACTCGCTCACAAATAGGCGTCATCGCTGCGATAATGTCTTGATTGATGCTCACTACCGATAACCCCACTTAATCATTTGTTTGCCGTGATTCGATCTGCGTTTTGCCATGTCTTTTTGAAAAGCCTTAATCATTTCAGGTTCAATGCCTAGTTGGCTCATGACCCATCCGCCGCGTAAAAATCGCTTAGGCTGTACTCTGGTGCGTTTGCTCACGCGCCTGCGTCTAGCTGCGATACCACCTTTATTTTTAATGCTGCGTTTTGGTGTGGTCTGCCAACCAAGCTCTAGAAATCGCCAGTAGTACGGGTCATTCTTGCGCTGTGCAGATTTGCCGCCAGTTAACCGTCTTTTAGCTAGTGTTTTACTGACCTTGTTGGCTTTAATGTGCTTGCCATGCCTAACCTTTATGCCATAGCGAATCTGGCCTTGTGGAGGCCTTCGATCACGCTGCTTGACGACATTACGCAACAAAGCCCCGCTTTTAACGAGGCCTTTTGATTTAATGGTACGCTTAACACTCTTAACCGCATGTCCAGCGCCAGCCGCCACCATTCGGCGACCTGTTTGCTTTTGTATCTGCTGACTTAGTTCGCCAAACTCTTTGCTAAGCTGCGGTAAGCCAGTAACAACATTATCGACCATCAGCCGTGTTACTCACTGCGATCAACTGCAACCACTCACGCTTACCTTGATACAACTCAGGCTTTTGGATGTCGTAATATTCACCTTCAAACATCACGCCATGCTCATGCGTAATACTTGGCGTATAGCGCACGGTAAAAATCGTCTTGCTGCTATAGCCCACGCCGCCATTGCTGGTCAAAGCATGCTCACTACCTGTGTGGTTGCGAACCTTGGCCCATACTTTTTGTTCTTCAACAAAGCTTTCAACCAGCCCACCCTCAGCGTCAGTTGTTTGCACCATCTTGCCAACAGCAATCAGGCAATCAAGCTCTTTTATGCATGGGGCTGGCATTAGGCATACACCTTAAGCGATTGCACCAAGCCATTCATAAAATTAACAGGCAATTCACCATTGCCATCACAATCCTGCATTAACTTCTGCACCGCCGCACGCAGCCAGATTTTAGCCTGATCAGGCACAGCCGTATGATCGCCATACCCCGCCACAAACATCACCTCGATGTTATTCTCTTGCGCATAAGTCGCGGGCCAGCTTGCACCAATCGCACGGCGCACCAAACAAGGTGAAATATAGCTATCCAATAGATAATCACTCGCCGAAAGCGTCTGGCGCACACCGTCACAATCAAGATAAGTAATGCTGGTAATAGACTGCACACCACCAATCGTTAAATTAAGCGTGCGGGCAAAACAATCAAACTTGCGCACCACCGTCTGCGTCATCAGCTTGCGATTAAGCCGATGCTCTAACACAGGCACCACCGCCGCGATATAGCTGTTGATCTCTGGCGTTAAACGCGCCAATTCGTCATCAGCAAGGCGCAAGTCGTCTTGCAGGTCGCTAGCTGTTATTGGGTACAATTGCGTGCCTATTACAGTATTATTTGATAGTAGTGTTAGTAGCATAAGTCGCCTAGTTAATTGATGTATCTATAGACCTATCGCAGCACGTACAACTGTTTGTGCCGCGGCGGCAATGGCTGGATGGCCTCCCGCATTACCAGATGGGTGCGTTCCATCCCCTGTTGCATGCTGCGCTGTACCGTCAACAGCCCATTTGAATCTGTCAACGCCATCACGAACAACATCATTATCAATCGTAAAGTCTTTATTTGTAATCAATGTGTCATTTGTGTCAATGTAAATTGTCGACTCGTCTGAAACATCATCGAAATCTGCAAAGGGCGTTTGGTTTGCTGTTGTCGCAAATTGATCAGTTGTTGTTGCGCGTGGGGGTGGCAGAACAATACCAACATTATTTATTCCATCAGTCTTCATTTGTGTGATCGCTGAATTTATTCTGGTGGCCATCTGACTAGCAGTGACCCCTGCGCCGAAGTCATTTGTGCCAAAAGATATCAGTCCGTCAGTTGCATATTGGTAAAACTCTTCAAGCTGCGTAACCGCCAACAATTCAGCCCTTGCGCCCGACACTGCGAATGTTAGACCAGCAGTAATTGTGTCGTTTTGCAGAGTCTGCAACATTCGTTGTGCATAACCATAACCGTCTGGTAAAGCGCTGCCGCCTGAATCGCCTCCACCTCTCGGGATACTATCACCAGCGGTAAATAACATTTTCCCTGTTGTATCAACTGCTCTGCCCAGGCATATTGGTGCATAGAGACCCGCAGCGGATTGCGGCGTTGTACCAGTGATTACCACTTCTCCAGGCTGACTAACATTAGATAAAGTCGTATTGGCTGGATCGTAATAGCCTACCTGTCGACCTGTTAAACGGTCTCTATGCCTAACATCAGAGTAAGGTACTGAATCAGTTGCATTATCTAATTGTATAAGCAGCTTCACCCATCCTACTTGTCCCACTGCAAACTCGGTCACAGACAAATCTGCTGGCAGAATTTCATCACAGTGAATATTAACGTCACCAGACTCTAAAACTAAACTGTTAGAACTGTTGAATGTTATTTGATGTGTTGCCCCTGCGTATTCAAAATGAGCCTCCGTGATCGTCATACGATTGTTACTGAATGAAGCGCCGCCGTTGGTATTTGTCAGGTAGTTATTACTGAAGGAAAAAACGATACTATTACGGTCTACAGAGCCTATTTTGTGATCACTTCGAGAATAGTAATTCGGCAGACTTCGTGACAAAACTGCCGTGTTTGGTGGGTTTAAGATCGTTGCCACGGTGAGCGGTTGTGTTGCAGAAGATACGGTAACACTCACGCTAGAATCATTAGGGGTATTGGAGGCTCCCGCTAAAGTCTCTGTAATCGTTGCGTTGATAGTGCCTGCTGTTGCAGGTGTTAAACCAACGATAAGATTATTTGATCCATCAATCGCAAGTGTGTCGCTTGGTGATACATCAAGACTTGAGCCGCTAGTTGTGTTTTGGATAGCACCGATGACTGTGCCTGCTGTATCGCCTTCGGTGAATGTGTTAGCTGATAAAGTAAGGGGTTGTAACGTAACAGGTGGCGTTGTGTCTAGGTTAATAAACCCGTCATTCTCACCGTTATCTGTGTAAGTAGGCGTCACACCGATATGTGTGCCTCCCGTGATCATGGCGGCAACAATGTCTTGTATTTGCTCTGTTGTAGGGATGCTACTAGAGAGGTTATTTAATTCAGCCTGCGTAGCATCACTAACAGGCTTATCCGCATCGGTGGTGTTGTCTGCTTGGTCAAGTCCAACATCTGCCTTAGTAAAAAAGCCAGTCTTGATTAAGCTTCTAACCGCCACCCATAAATCAATAGTTTTCATCATATGACCTTAGTATGTTAATGATGCTCGGTTTGCTGCGATTTGGGTTCGGTTGCCGCCATCCAGCCACTTTCTCTTGCCTGTCGCTATCTCGTAGCGGAACCCCTTCCATACTGCTGCGGTCTCAAGAGAGCCAGCAACCGCCCAAAATTCATAGATAAAACCAGCGGTAGAGTAGTCATCAAAGATATGGTCATCCTCATCTGTGACTGGGAGGCCGTTTTTATCAACCTGTACAACAGCCTGAATCTCAACGGTGTCAGAGCCTTCTGTCCGCTGGAACGTATCAATCTTTCTCGACACATCACTTGCATCATTTATAGTTACATT
>SPJK01047025.1_pt1 | contig 12962 bp, 13 predicted proteins | sample 3741771 | NCBI WGS metagenome assembly SPJK01 (sample SAMN10925997, study PRJNA522277) | cold seep metagenome | isolation source: Elba SIP-enriched marine methane seep metagenome, extraction at timepoint T2 | place: Italy: coast of Elba, Mediterranean Sea | reverse complement strand
GTTGCCGGTAGCTTTTCCTGATGTGATGTAACTAAAATGATGCAACTTCCGTTAGCCGGTTCCTCCAGAAATTTCAAAAACGCGTTAAAAGCAGACGTATTCAACTGATCAGCCACTTCGATTATAGCAACTCTGGGCGCTTCAAAATGTGGCGTTAAACTCATTTTATCAACGAGCTGCCTGATTTGTGAAACATTAACCACTTGACTTTCCTGCTCGGGTTTTATGACAAAAAGATCAGGATGCGTATTGGATTCAAGTAATAAACAACTTTGGCACGTCCCACATCGCTCCATATCAACTGCATTCAAACATAACAACCGCTGAACAAAGCACCTTGCCAGTAGCCTTTTAGCAATACCTTCTGGCCCTGAAAGTAATAGCGCTTGTGGAATTCTCTCTGATTCCAGATACTGCTTCAGTTGTAAGACATAAGGCGCTAACCAAGGATATTCTTTTAGCATAGACTGCATACACTATCGCATCAAATTATTCGTTGCCTTCCGAGGAGGTCATAGACTGTATATTACGGGTTCCAGCATAGATTCGGCCTGAATGCTTATAACTTTTAAACTTCATGCAGAAAATCTGCTAATTTTTTTTTAATATGGCTTTGCACTTCATCTAATGGCTGGTTTGCATCGATGATATGAATTCGTTCTGGAAATTGTTGAGCTCGTTTTAAATAAGAATGCCTTACCCTTTCAAAAAAATCCATCTGCTCAAGTTCAAACCGGTCCAGTTCTGCTCGCGCTCTGGCTCTCTGCATGCCAATCATAACCGGTGCATCAAAAAGCAAGGTTAAATCAGGTAATATATCCTTTTGAACGGTTTGTTCCAGCCACGAAATTATTCCGTTGTTTAAGCCTCTCCCCCCTCCCTGATAGGCGAATGTTGCATCAGCGAAGCGATCAGTTAATACCCACTGCCCCGAATCTAAAGCAGGTTTAATCACTTCATTAATATGCTGGCAACGAGCAGCAAAGATTAATAAAAGTTCGGTAAGGTCTGAAATTTTTTCCTGACTGTTTTCAATCAACAGGCTTCTGATTTTCTCAGCCAGCAAGGTTCCACCTGGTTCTCTGGTAATCAGCACTGAAACTCCTTTCTGCTCTAATTGCTGCCTGATAAATTGTAGATTGGTTGTTTTGCCGACTCCTTCCCCGCCTTCAAGGCTGATAAATTTTCCAGACTTCATCGTTTTCTTTGGTATTTATTCACTGCATTATTATGCTCTCTTAGAGTCGCAGAAAAATGATGACTCCCATCACCTTTAGCAACGAAATACAGGCTGTTTCCGTCTTCCGGATGCAGTGCCGCATTTATGGCTTTCTGCCCTGGCATTGCAATAGGTGTAGGCGGGAGACCTTTAATAATATACGTGTTATAGTCGGTTTTTTGCCTTAGGTCTTTATAGCGTATATCACCTTTGAAATTATCCCCCATACCATAAATCACGGTGGGATCGGTCTGTAACAACATGCCTATATTCAACCTGCGTGTAAAGACGCCTGAAATCATTTTTCTTTCGCTGGCAGCACCTGTTTCTTTTTCAATGATCGATGCAAGTATCAAGGCTTCATAAGGTGATTTTATTGGCAAATCCGAAGCTTTATTTTGCCATTCCTCAGCCAAAACTTTCTTCATTCTATTGTATGAACGGGTTAACAACGCAACGTCAGTGGTATTTTTTTCATAGAAATAGGTGTCTGGAAAAAACAGGCCTTCAGGGTGCGCATATTCAGCACCTATCTGTTTTAAAAAATCCCCTACCTGCTCATATTCAAGAGTCTGTTTAAGATTTGGTTCATGTTTTAAAGCCTGAAAAATTTGTTTAAAACTCCAGCCTTCAGGAAAAGTAATCGCATATTGACGTGATCTGCCTTGTTTCATTAAACTCAGAATTTCAGGCATGGTCATACCAGGTTTTAACTGATATTCTCCAGCTTTTAATTTATCGATGACTTTATTTTTATAGGCAATTAATTTAAACCAGATTGGATCAATCTTAACGTTTTGACGTAATAATGTTTCGCTAATCTGATTAAAACTATCACCTTTTTTTATTTCAATAATGGGGGAATGGTTTTTTATAACTCCAGTCGTTAATGCTTGCTGATAACTATTCCACAGAAAAAAAGCAGTTGCCGTCACGGCCAAAACAAAAAATAAAAATACTCTAAACCACATCAATCATCTCCTGCAGTTTATATTCTAAAAACAAGGAACGTATCTTGCGGGTTATTGAGCCAACTTGAAATGCATGTTGATCTATTGTTTTAACCGGCCATATTCCTACGATTGAATTGGTTAAAAAAATTTCATCTGAATTCAGTAATTCATCCAATGTTATCTTTTCTTCCGTCAGTTTAATTCCTTGCTTCTCTGCTAACAGTATTACAATCTGCCTGACAATCCCTTTGACACCTGCACCATGAATTACCGGTGTAGTTATAACGCTATTCTTGACCAGAAACACATTTGTCATCACCCCTTCAACTACATGGTTTTCAATATCAAGCATGATTCCTTCATTGATAGCCTGATCATGCCATTCCAATCTAGCCATGACCTGTTCCAGTCGGTTTAGATGCTTGATACCTGCTAACAGAGGATTAATCCCCAACCGTGTCTGACATACACGTGTATTAACACCTGATTCGTAAAAATGATCTGGATAATCCGGTTTGGGATGAAGACTGATTATTCTGGAGGGGTTAAGTGCTTCAGGAGGTAAATAACCACGCCCTCCGGAGCCTCGACTAAGAATAATTTTTAATACAGCTGTTTTCTGATTGGCACATAACTGCCGGACTTCTGCAAGCAATACCTTTTTATCCGGCGAAGGAATTTGTAATCGCTGACAACCTGAATCTAAGCGCTGAAGATGAGCGTCTAAAAATACAGGTCTGGAATCAATGACTTCTATTGTTTCAAAAAGTCCATCGCCATATTGCAGACCTCGATCAGAAACAGGAATTACCGCTTTGCTTTCACCATTTACAAGGTACTTAGGCAAAGGTGACATGATTTGATTTATTCAAATCGTTTAAAAATCAAGGTTCCGTTTGTTCCACCAAAGCCAAATGAATTGGACATAGCTATATCTATTTTCATATCCCTGGCTGTATGTGGAACATAATCCAGGTCACACTCTGGATCAGGATTATCCAGATTAATCGTTGGCGGAGCAATTTGATCAGTAATGGCCAGAGCAGAGAATACCGCTTCAATGCCACCTGCAGCTCCAAGTAAGTGACCAATCATAGATTTGGTTGAACTGACTGCAACATGATGAGCGTACTGACCAAATGCTGATTTAACTGCCTGTGTTTCACCAATGTCACCCGCAGGAGTTGACGTACCATGTGCATTGATATAATCAATTTGTTCTGGATTCAGACCCGCATCATTTAATGCATTTCTCATACAGCGAGCCGCACCTTCACCCCCTTCAGAAGGTGTTGTCATATGGTAGGCATCACCACTCATGCCATAACCAATAACTTCGGCATATATCCGGGCGCCTCTTGCTTTGGCATGTTCCAGTTCTTCCAGCACAACGACACCGGCACCATCACTCAAGACAAACCCATCTCTGTCTTTGTCCCAGGGACGACTAGCTAATTGAGGTTCATCATTTCGTCTAGACAACGCTTTTGCCGAGACAAAACCGCCCATTGCGGTTGGAGAAGTTGTACAACGTTCAGCCCCCCCTGCTATCATAACGTCAGCATCACCATACTTGATCAAGCGTGAAGCATCTCCGATATTATGCGTACCCGTGGTACAGGCGGTCACAATTGAAAAATTTGGTCCTTTGAAACCATATTTGATCGACAGGTTACCCGATATCATATTGATGATATTACCTGGAACAAAAAAAGGTGATATCCGACGTGGACCCGATTTAGCATACGTAGCATGACAATCTTCGATACCGGTAATACCACCGATACCTGCCCCTATGGCCACACCAATGCGTTCGGCATTTTCATCAGTAACTTCCAGGCCTGAATCAACAAATGCCTGACTACCCGCGGCCATGCCATAATGGATAAACCCATCCATTCTTTTTGCATCTTTCAACGGAATATATTCACTCACATCGAAATTTCGGATCGGCCCTCCAAATGTCGTTGCAAATGGAGAAATATCAAAAGAATCAATGGCACTAATACCGCTTTTACCATTTTTTATACCATCCCAGGTATCTTTTACGTTATTTGCCAAAGGTGTTATTGCACCTAATCCGGTTATTACAACTCGACGAATACTCAAAACTGATTACCGCTTGAAAAACTAATAAAGATGACCAATGTGTTCTAAACTGATCACAAACTGATTGAATTGAATCAAACTCAAAAAAATTAATCCATCTTGCCAACCATTGATGCCAAAAAGTTTTTAACACACCAAACAAAAATGGATTAATTTAGGATCAGTATTACTGCATGGGTAACAGCAAAACTGGATATTTGAGTTTATTTTACTGAAAATGGATAAGAGTTATACATTCTCTGTAATGTAATCAATAGCTAACTGAACTGTAGTAATCTTTACAGCTTCCTCATCTGCAATTTCACATTCAAATTCTTCTTCCAGAGCCATCACGAGTTCTACTGTATCCAGAGAATCAGCGCCAAGATCATCGACAAAAGAAGCATCGTTAGAAATATCTTCTTTAACACCTAACTGTTCAACAACAATCTTTTTAACTCGTTCTTCAATGTTACTCATTTTATTTTCCTCAAACAATGTAAGTACAGTGACTCAGTACCCACCTAATTTTGTTATTAATATTTTAAGAATTTCCGTCTCTGGCAATCCCAGATGAACGGAGGCAATTATACTTGAATTTATAACTTTCTAACAACCGCGAACAGCAGAAATAGACGATTTAATGTCATCTCTGAGATATTATTCAACTGAAGCTAAGGCATGTACATTCCGCCATTAACATGCAGGTTTTCCCCTGTAATATAGGAAGCGCCATCAGATGCTAAAAATGAAACAGCATGAGCAATCTCCTGAGGATCGCCTAACCGCCCCATTGCGATCGAAGCTAATAAGGCTTCTTTATGATCATCAGGTAAATCTTTAGTCATATCCGTATCAATAAAGCCGGGGGAAACTGTATTCACCGTGATATTTCTGCTACCCACTTCTTTAGCCATAGATTTTGCAAATCCAACCATACCAGCCTTAGAAGCTGAATAATTTGCTTGCCCTGCGTTACCGGTAGACCCCACAACTGAAGAAATATTAATGATTCGACCAAATTTAGCTTTCATCATACCCCGTAATACCGCTTTACTCATCCTGAAAATAGAACTCAAATTGGTATTGATGATAGCATCCCAGTCTTCATCTTTCATACGCATTAGCAGGTTATCTCGGGTTATCCCAGCGTTATTGACCAAAACGACAGGCGCACTGAAAGTTTTTGTTATATCTTTAAGAACTGTATCAATCACATCGGGATCTGAAACATCAAGGCAATAACCCTTACCATTTTTACCTAGATATTCAGAAATAGCCAATGCGCCGTTTTCTGATGTTGCTGTTCCAACTACAAAGAAACCATCGCTTACCAACTGCTCTGCTATCGCTTTACCAATACCACGGCTTGCACCGGTAACTAATGCTAATTGCTTATCCATTCATATACTCCAAAGCCTGATCCAGGGTTTGAGAATCAAAAATTGTCAAATGTTGTGCTGATTTCACAATACGCTTATTCAGCCCCATCAATACTTTACCGGGCCCACACTCTATAAAACATTCCACGCCCTGCTCGTTCATATACTTGACAGTTTCAATCCAACGCACGGGTTTATATAATTGTTCTTTCAACGCATTTTTTAAAACATCGGATGAACTATGCGAAGCAACATCGACATTGTGAATCAAGGTCAAATCAGGAATTTCAAATTCAATTGTTTTCAATTTTTCGGCCAGCTTATCCGCAGCTGGTTTCATTAATTCACAATGTGAAGGCACACTGACAGGTAATTTAAGAGCACGTTTAGCCCCCAGTTCCTTTGACAAATCTATCGCTCTTTCTATGGCTTCTGTATTTCCGGCAATTACCACCTGACCAGGCGCATTAAAATTGACGGCTGACGCGACCTGTCCCTGAGCTGCATCCACACAGGCCTGAACAACTTTGTGATTTTCCAGCCCGATAATCGCAGCCATTGCTCCTGCACCATCTGGCATAGATTCCTGCATTAAACGGCCTCGTTCTGCGACCAGCTTAACTGCATCTTCAAAAGATATTGAATTTGCCGAGACTAAAGCGGTATATTCTCCTAAACTATGTCCAGCAACCCAGCCAGGTTTAACATCTGATTGAGTTTGCCAAACTTTCCAGATTGCATACCCAGCTGCCAGCATCGCTGGTTGGGTATTTTGTGTTTGATTCAAATCTTCAATTGGGCCATTTTGGATCAATTGCCATAAATCCAGAGCCAATGTATCGGAAGCACGCTCAAAAGTTTCTTTAATCAAGGAAAATCTTTCAGCCAGTTCAGCTAGCATACCTATAGATTGAGAACCCTGACCTGGAAATACAAACGCCAGATTATAATTTTTTTCACTCATAATTTTTAACTATTTATATCGATTTTAACTGGTTGCCAGCTTTAATATTTAATCAAAGCAGATCCCCAGGTAAAGCCTGCACCAAAAGCTTCCATCAAAATCACCTGGCCTTCTTGAATACGTCCATCTCTAATCCCTTCATTCAAAGCCAGTAAGACTGAGGCAGATGAAGTATTACCCTGTCCTTCTAACGTCAATATCACCTGATCCATCGACATTTTTAATTTTCTGGCCGTTGCAGCAATAATCCGGGTATTTGCCTGATGCGGAACCAACCAGTCAATTTGTTCTTTTTCCAGCCCGTTCGCTGCTAATGTTTCATCGACTATACGACCCAAGGTATTAACAGCCATTTTGAATACCTCGTTACCACGCATTCTTATAGTACCGGATTCTGCTTTATTTTGTTCTGTTGCAACTTGTGGATTAGGACAATAAAGTAAATCTTCATATGCACCATCCGAATGGATGTGCGTGGATAAAATACCTGGCTGGTCTGATGAATCCAATAATAAAGCACCCGCACCATCACCAAATAGAATACATGTACCACGATCAGACCAGTCAACCAATCGCGAGCAAATCTCTGAGCCGATGACCAACACTTTATCCACCGCACCTGTTTTGATATATTGATCAGCAATGCTTAAAGCAAAGATTGAACCTGAACAGGCAGCTTGCACATCGAAAGACACGCAATTCTGTATCCCTAAACGCTGTTGCAGTAGACAGGCGGTACTGGGGTACACTCGATCCGGGCTTCCCGTCGCCACAACAATTAAATCTATTTCACCGGCTTCAATTCCGGCCATCGAAATCGCTTGTTTTGCCGCAATTTCTGCCATGCTAGAGGCAGTCTCATCATCTGCAGCGATTCGGCGTGTTTTTATACCGGTTCTTTCGTATATCCAACTGTCTGAAGTATCAACAGTCTGAGAAATTTCATCATTCGTTCGAACCTGTTCTGGCAAATAGCCACCAGAACCTATTATTTTGGCAAAACGACTCATGCCTCTCCCCGGGTTTCTATACTTGCAGAAACTTTATCACTGATCTTACGCAATACATTCTGTTGTATCTCAACTTCAGCTAATTTTACAGCCGTCTTAAAAGCGACTTTATCTGCACCACCATGGCTTTTAATAACAAGCCCTCGTAATCCGATAAAACTAGCGCCATTATACATACGGGGATCAATACTGTCTTTAAACGCTTTTAGTACCGGATATGCAATGATTGCAATCAATTTACTGTAGAAATTACTGGAAAATGCATTTCTTAATCGACTGGCAATCATTTTGGCTGCTCCTTCAATTGATTTAAGTGCAACATTTCCTACAAAACCGTCAGTCACAACCAAATCAATCTTTTCCGTTCCCGCAGTTAATGAATCCCCTTCTACATAACCGATATAATTAAGCCCGGAAGATTCAAGAAGTTTTGCTGCAGCCTTTACCTGGCTATTCCCCTTCATATCTTCTTCACCGATATTCAACAGCCCCACTTTAGGCGATTCCAGCCCTTCTACAGCCTTAACCAGAGCTTCACCCATAATAGCAAACTGAAACAAATGTTCTGCAGTACAATCAACATTTGCCCCTAAGTCCAGAATATGTGTATCTCCAAAAATGGAAGGCAAGGTAGAAATAATAGCGGGCCTATCAATGCCCGGTATCATTTTCAAAACAAATCGGGCAATCGCCATCAAAGCGCCTGTATTTCCAGCACTGACACAGGCATCAGCTTGACCATCTCTTACCTGATTAATTGCCACGCGCATTGAAGAATCTTTTTTGGATCTCAATGCCAATTGTGGCGACTCATCCATCTCTACTGTTTGACTGGCATGCTGTATTCTGATTCGGTTCCCGAACGTATCTCGTTCGGAGGCCAAATAGTTGTTCAGCACATCTTCATTGCCTACAAAAATGATATGCAAATCAGAATTATCTCTCAAACAGTCCAGCGATGCCGGGATTGTGACTTCAGGGCCGAAATCGCCTCCCATGGCATCAATTGCAATTGTAATACTCACACTCAGGCCTTGCTCCAGCTAACTTGGGTTTACACTCAATCAGTCCTCGCATTGTTTAATACTATCAACGCTATCCGACAGTATAACAATCCTTGGCTGGTCAAAGTAAACGCTGCTAATTTTCAAACGTTCAATTTTTCAAGAATCAATCATACACTCAGAAGAATCAGCCATGTTTATTAAGCCAGATACTTTTAAGAGACATCCGGCTAAACTGAAATACTCTCCTGATATAAGCCTTTCTTAATCGTCTTCTCTGGATATCACTTGACGACCTTTAAAAACACCATCAGGCGTCATGTGGTGTCTGATATGCATTTCCCCTGTCATTGGATCCTGAGATAAAGTGCGACCTTTTAATGAATCATGAGAGCGACGTTGTCCTCTTCTAGAACGCGTCACTTTACTTTTTTGTACAGCCATTTTACTCTCCGCTATTTTTAAGTTTTGCTAAAACAGAAAAAGGATTTTCTGATTGAATTTTTTCTTTGTCAGCACGATCATGATCATTTTTAAGACAATCGTAGTCATGCCTAGGGTAGTCAGGTAGCTCTAACAGAATTTCATCTTCTATCAACTCAGCCAGCAACATCTGATCTGAATCTATTAATAATGGATCATAATGATCCGGCAATCGATCTAACTCTGCTTGTGAATTGGCTATAGCCAAACTAAAGCATCTCTCCATAGGCAGACATATTTCTCCAAGACAAGACTGACATTCAAGAATAATTTCCGTTACAATCTTGCCCTGTATAATAGATAAACGCCCTTCTTTCTCAAAATCCAGACTCACCTTGACTTCTCCCACATCTCGTAACAGGCTGTCTTTCAGGCGACTTAATTTTGATATCTCAAGCTTTCCGGTCAGAGTTACTTTTCTTTCCGAAAACGCGATCGGATTTATAAAGCTGGGCAATCGGTCTAACATAACCGGATAATTCTAAATAGCAAATTGCATTTGGTCAACTTTTAATGAAATTTTGTTCTTTACCCAAACCTAAAAACGGTCAACTACATCATAGATTGATTCAATTATTTTACATAACAACGATTCTGCAAACACTATGAGCACACTCATTCAATGGTATCCCGGCCATATGTTCAAGGCCGGAAAAGAAATTAAATCCAGCCTGGGCGATATCGATCTGATTATCGAAGTGCTTGACGCAAGAATACCTTTCAGCAGCCAAAACCCAATGCTGACAAAATTAAGAGGTGCTAAGCCCTGTATAAAACTACTTAACAAATCTGACTTAGCCAATCCAGAAAACATTCAAAGCTGGCAAACAGAATTTGAGCAAAATTCAGCAACCAAAACGCTTTCTGTCCATAAAGAGCAATCTGAGAAAATCAAACAAATATTTAATTTATGCCACAAACTGGTTCCAGAAAAGGGTAGCAAAGACAAACCCATAAAAGCATTAATTATGGGAATACCCAATGTAGGAAAATCAACTTTGATCAATATTTTGGCCAATCGCATTATCGCCAAAACAGGCAATGAACCGGCCGTTACACGTCAATTACAAAGAATAAAGCTTGAACAGAATATTATCCTGTTTGATACACCAGGCCTGATGTGGCCTAACGTAGAAAATAGAAATAGTGGTTATCGGTTAGCTATAACGGGTGCGATCAAAGATACAGCTATCGACCATGTGGACGTTGCATTTTTTCTTGCAGAGTATCTGCTGGAACATTTCCCAGAAAATTTAAAAACACGCTTCAAACTCAAAACTCTGCCTGACAATGAAACCGAACTCATGCTACTGATAGGAGAACAACGAGGCTGTATCCGCAAAGGGCAACAAGTTGATTTTGATAAGACATCCAAAATTTTACTTACCGAATTTAGAACGGACTGCCTGGGTAAAATCAGCCTGGAATGGCCTGATGACATTAAACAGGAACTAGCCGAACTGGAAAAAATCAAAACGGATAAAGCCGCAAAAAAAGCAGCCAGAAAAAAAAGAAAAAAATCTTAACTTTTAATTTCAGACTTAATTTAAGGACTGAAAATAAAACATATCCCAAATCCAGCCTGAATTTTTTCATCAAGACAGATAGTATTTTCCAATTATTTCAATTTTTTTCAAACGAGCTATGTATTATCCCACCCGTCCTTATCTGAATGGTTTTCTGAAAAATCTGGCTGGAAACCTTGAATAAAATAGCGCATGATGATGCAATAGATATTTAGCAAACTATGATCACAGCCCGACTTAAAAGACACTTGCACAGCCATGTACATCGCAGCTATTTCATAATTTAAAAACTTTAGCTGCTCTTATGCCTAATTAGACAACAGCGACTGGTTTTATAAATCCGCCACCCTAACTGCTAAACGGCTCATCCAAAATAACAGTTTCATGTCTGTTTGGCCCCGTAGACAACACAGCCACCTTCACTCCTATTAATTCTTCAATTCGTTTAATATATGCTTTTGCATTTTCAGGTAAAACCTCGAACTCTGTTATCCCTATGGTTTCCCCTTCCCAGCCAGGCATTTCTTCGATAACCGGCTCACACTGAGAGAACATTTCTCCGCCTAATGGCGCTATATGTAATAACCGATCTTTATATTTATAACCAGTACAGATTCCAATAGTTTTCATGCCATCAAGCACATCCAGTTTGGTCAGACAGATACCAGAAAGACTATTCAATTGCGCCGACCTGCGCATAGCAACTGCATCAAACCATCCAGTTCGACGTTTTCGCCCGGTTGTGGCCCCAAACTCATGACCTTTAACCCCTAAATGCTCACCATCCTCATCAAACAATTCAGTCGGAAACGGTCCATTTCCGACTCGAGTTGAATACGCCTTTGTGATACCTAAAACATAGTCAATATTTAAAGGCCCAAGCCCTGTCCCGGTTGAGGCTCCACCAGCCGTTGTATTCGAAGACGTCACAAATGGATATGTTCCATGATCTATATCCAATAACGCCCCTTGAGCACCTTCAAACAGTATATTTCCATCTCTTTCAACTATTTCACTCAGCAAGCCACCAACATCAGCAAGCATAGGCACAACCAACTCGGCTAATTTCATACTGGTTTCACACATTTGCTCAAAATCTATTTCTTCAACTTGATAATAATGCTTAAGCATAAAATTATGGTAATCAGTTAACTCCTTTAATTTAGATTTAAATGCAACAGGATCCAATAAATCACCTGCCCGCAACCCCCTTCTCGCCACTTTATCTTCATATGCCGGACCAATTCCACGACCTGTCGTGCCAATTGCCTCTTTACCTTTCGCTAATTCACGGGCTTGATCCAAAGCAACATGGATTGGAAATATAAGCGCGCATGATTCGCTAATTTTCAGCCTGTCTTTAACCTTAATACCTGCCTTTTCTAACATGGTAATCTCTTCAATCAATGCCTCGAGAGATAAAACCACGCCATTGCCAATCATACAAGTCACATTGCTTCTTAGTATTCCAGAAGGAATTAAATGCAGGATTGTGGTTTCATTATTTATAACCAATGTATGACCTGCATTATGCCCGCCCTGGAAACGTACAACAGCATCAGCCTGTTCAGTCAAAAGGTCAACAAGCTTTCCTTTCCCTTCATCGCCCCATTGTGACCCTATTACTACAAGATTTTTACCCATGTTACTCTCATTTATTTCAAAGGCTTAACAACCCAACCATTTACACCTTTCTCCAAAATGGCGGTACAGCTGAGTTGATCGAATTCATCATTATGTCCAGGCAATTGCTGTATAACTGGAATTCCCTGAGCGCGCAAATCCCGGACTGCTTCACTCAAAGACATGTCTTCTATGCATGGCGCATATACTTTACTACTTTCCTTAACAGACTCTTCGACCATCAACATAGCCAGCAATCTCAAATCGGCACTAAATCCAGTAGCGGCTCTTTCTCTTCCGAAACAGGCACCGATATTATCATATCGTCCACCCCTGGCAATTTCCTTGCCTAACCCTGGAACAAAACAGGCAAAAACCAGCCCTGTATGGTAGTTATAACCCCTTAACTCTGACAAATCGAAACTAATTTCCAGTGCTGGAAATTCGGCCTTAAGTTTATCAGCCATAGATTCTAATTCATCCAGCGCCAATAAAACGGATTCTCCCGCACCGGAAAAATGCTGCCTTGCCTCAGACAAAACCGCTCGACCACCATTTAAACTGGGCAACAACCTGATAATTGATTGATAGGTTTCATTTACAGACAATGCTGATAAAAACTCTTCCAGCTCAGGTCTTGCCTTACGCTGTAAAATATCAAAAAGACCTGCTTCTTCAGATTTTTCCAGACCCGCCTGCTCGACAAGACC
>SPJK01009343.1_pt1 | contig 12978 bp, 4 predicted proteins | sample 3741771 | NCBI WGS metagenome assembly SPJK01 (sample SAMN10925997, study PRJNA522277) | cold seep metagenome | isolation source: Elba SIP-enriched marine methane seep metagenome, extraction at timepoint T2 | place: Italy: coast of Elba, Mediterranean Sea | reverse complement strand
AGCTGCTGGCACTTGTTCGACCGGCAAACCAACACCTTGTAATGGCGTGGTGCTAATTACTTCAATTTCTTCCGTTTGGATATCCGCTTCATCTGCCAACGCAGTTGAAGGCATTGCATAAGCTGAGATAACAGCCAATGCAATCAGTTTTGGTTTAAATAGAGTTCGCATGTAACTTCCCTTTTATAAAATTCGCTATCGTGGTTGTGTTTTTATTATGCGTACAGTAAATGCAATAAACATTCCAATTAAACCAAGGATTAAAAAACCTTAAAAATCAATCAATAAGAAGATAGCCAATCTATTGAACGTGATATTCTACGCCCAATATTGGCTAAATACAACCACCATAATTGGCTGTATTTAGCCAATTAAAGCATTTGAGTGGGTGGCTCCCAATGGATGCTCAAGCCTTTTTCATGACTTTTTGCTTGTAGTTCGGCATCGACGCCGATATTGGGAACGGCAACCAAGCGTTCACCGATAAAAATCAGCGGCATCTGCTCGCGTTGCCATGGTGGAATTTGACTGGACTGCATCACCGCTTTTAGACGACGTCTAGGTCTGCCTAGCTCAGGCCGAAAAGTTTCGCCACCTTGACGTGTTTTAATATGCAGCGCATTGCCAAGCGTATCTCGTTGGTACGCAAGCCCCTCACCTTCCGTTTGCGCAAAAATCAATCGGGACTGGTCAGGCAAGGTCACAACATCCTCCCCTTGCCATAGTTGATTAATGGTCAACGGGCTTGCAGGTGTTGCAACCAAGTAAGCGGCACCTTGATAACGCATCACATCAAAACCATCCGCAACCTTAATACGAACCGCGGCATCAGCCTTGGTTGATTGCAGTTGCATGACAATTTGCTGCATGACTGCAGCACTCGGCGGCATCATCGCGTTTTTAGCAAGCCAATAGCGTACGACATTGACTTGCCTAGCAGGGCTTAATTCTGCAAACGGTGCGAGCTTCAACAATCCATAACGTTGTGATGCATCAATCACCTGCTCCGCATCTATCGCTGCCAAGTCATCTAACAACGCATCCGCTTCGGCCATATGGTTTGCGCTACGGGCTAAAGTTTTTGCAATGCTTGGGTAACGCGCAGCCATTGCTGGCACCACGGTATGGCGCATAAAATTACGGTCAAAGGCCGTGTCGGTATTGCTGTCATCTTCAATCCATTGCAAATCATGCTGTGTTGCATATTGAAGCAAATCCTGGCGTGATACATCGAGAAAAGGTCTTAATAACCGCCGTGCTTCATCAAACTGCGCCATCCCAGCAAGCCCTTTAACACCCGCGCCTCTGGCTAGCTGCAACAACAAGGTTTCTGCTTGATCGTCTTGGTGATGCGCCAAACAAATAAAGTCTGCTGGCGCCGCTGTTAATGCTTGATAGCGTGCTTGTCTGGCTGTCGCTTCTGTCCCTAAGCCGCTGTTTTCGGCGACCTGCACTTGCTGCAGCGTCATAGGCACACCAAGCGCCGCACAGTTTTTTTGACAAAAGTCAGCCCATGCATCCGCAGACGCATTCAAGCCATGGTGCACATGCATTGCACTTAAGCGAAATGGAATATCGGCTTGCAACCGATGAAACGCATGCAGCAGCACTGTTGAATCAAGGCCGCCACTATACGCGATAAGGAAAGAAGGGTTAGCTAAATGGTGTTGCTTAAGAAAGCTTTTTACAAAAAGCCTAAGATGGTTAAAGAGCGAAGCGCTTTGCTTATTCACCAAATTATTTTTTGGCTGTCTCTTTGAATTTGCCATAACTCATCAACCGGTCATATCTGGTATCTAAGAGTTTGTCTGTTGTTTTCTTACGTAATGCAGTTAAGTTCGTTTTAATGGCTTTTTTCAGCGTTTCCATCATCAAATCATAGTCACGATGCGCACCACCCAGTGGCTCAGGCACGATTTGGTCGACCAAGCCTAACGCTTTTAATCTTTCCGCGGTAATGCCTAACGTTTCTGCCGCTTCTGGTGCTTTGCTTGCACTTTTCCATAAAATAGAAGCGCAACCTTCAGGAGAAATCACAGAGTATGTCGCATGTTGCAACATCAGCAGCTGGTCAACAACACCCAACGCTAAAGCACCACCAGAACCACCCTCACCAATCACCACACCAATAATCGGGGTCTTAAGTTCAGCCATCACATAGAGGTTTTTAGCAATCGCTTCTGATTGCCCACGCTCCTCTGCGCCAATACCAGGATAAGCACCCGGTGTATCAATCAGTGTAATAATTGGCAGTTGAAACTTTTCCGCCATTCTAAATAGGCGTAATGCTTTACGGTAACCTTCAGGTCGCGGCATACCAAAGTTGCGATGCTGACGTGCTTTGACATCACGCCCTTTTTGCTGCCCAATCACCATGACTGGCATATCATCCAAGCGCCCGATACCACCAACAATCGCAGGGTCATCCGCAAACGCACGATCACCATGCAACTCTTCAAAGTCTGTAAACAGATTTCGAATGTAATCTAATGTGTAAGGTCGCTGTGGGTGGCGCGCCACTTGCGACACTTGCCATGCATCTAGGTTTTTATATAAGTCCGTTAGTAGCTTTGTGTTCTTTTTCTCTAACTGTGCAACTTCTTTGGCAACGTCTAAATCATCGTGCTCATCATGCGCCTCTTGCAATGATTCAATGCGTTTTTCTAGTTCAGCAATCGGCTGTTCAAATTCTAAATAAGTTAATTTCATTTCTGTCGCTTATGTTTATAAACCCAATATTTAAGTCTTAATTGACGCAGGGTTAATTATAAAGGATTTTTACATTTTCTTTTGACAACCATGCTTCCAAATGGTGAATCAATTCATCATGCAAGGCAACACGCCAACGCTCACCTAACATTAAATCCACTTGGCTACTGGCATTATGGTACTCAATTTTAACAGGGCATACTTTCTTACCTTCGTCCTCACCTTTCCGATAAGGATCTAAAATTGCCGTCAGTTTAGCAGCATCTGACTGTCCATTACAGGCGATTTTGAGCATACTGGCATACGTACTCCTTGCGGTTTGCAAGTCGAACACCTTGTTCGCGTTAACACGGTTGCCACCTGAGAAGTCATCATGACTAATACGCCCTTCGATAATCAACACTTGATCTTCTTTAATCAAGTGCGCATTCTCTGCCAGCAATTCACCGCCAACCACCACATCAACGCGCGCAACCGCATCATCCAAAGTCACAATCGCCATTTTACCGCGTTGTGTCATGCGCACGCGCACACCCATCACCACACCAGCAATGCGTTTCGGTTGCTTTTGTGGCGCAATATCAGCCAAAGTGCCATGCACAAACTGCGCAATTTCTGCTTTACTTTCTGCATAGGGATGACCGCTTAAATAAAAACCTAATGCAGATTTTTCTTCTTGTAGTTGTTCTTCTGGTCGCCATGCATCCACCTCAGGCAACTGATGCTGCACACTCGTTTCCTCGCCAAATAAATTATCTTGGCCAATATGATTATTGGCATGCTCGGCCGCGCCAATCGCCATACTCACACCTGCTAGCAAGGCAGCTCTATTCGCATCCAACTGGTCAAAAGCACCTGCTTTAATCAGTGATTCAACCACCCGCCGATTGACTTTACGCAAATCAAGACGGCTACAAAAGTCAAACAAATCTTTAAATGGGCCGCCGCTTTCACGCGCTGCCACAATCAGCTCAATCGCTGTATGACCAGTCCCTTTAATCGCCCCCAAGCCATATAAAACCTGTTGCGCATTCAGTGGCTGAAAACGGTAACCACTGCGGTTGATATCAGGCGCCAGCATTTCTATTTCATTTTGTGCACAATCATCAAACAAAATGCGCACATTGTCCGTGTTGTTCATATCAGCAGACATCGCCGCAGCAACAAATGCAGCTGGGTAATGCCGCTTCAAGTATGCCGTTTGGTAAGAAACCAAGGCATAAGCGGCCGCATGTGATTTATTAAAGCCATATCCCGCAAATTTTTCCAACAAATCAAATAAATCATTTGATTGTTGCAAGTTCAAGCCATTTTTTTGCGCGCCTTCATTAAATATCTCACGCTGCTTGACCATTTCTTCTGGCTTTTTCTTACCCATCGCACGGCGTAACAAATCCGCAGCACCGAGACTATACCCAGCCACCACCTGCGCAATCTGCATCACCTGCTCTTGGTAAACAGCAATCCCATACGTTTCTTTTAAAATCGCCTCCGTAGAAGGATGTGGGTATTCAACGCGTTGCTGCCCATGTTTGCGTCGACAGAAGTCTGGAATCAGATCCATCGGGCCTGGACGATATAGCGCAACCAAAGCAATAATATCCTCAAAACAATCTGGTTTTGCTTGTTTGAGCATGTCCTTCATACCGCTCGACTCCAACTGGAAAACTGCAGTGGTATTGGATTGCTTTAATAGTTGGAATGTTGGCTTATCATCCAAAGGCAAAGCATCGAGCACCAACGGTGCTTCACCTATCGCTTCTCGCTGCACATTGGCATTATCGACAGCCATTTCCAATATGGTTAATGTCCGCAAGCCTAAAAAGTCAAACTTAACCAAGCCGACGGCTTCAACATCATCTTTATCGTATTGGCTGACCAAACTATCGCCATTCGGTTGGCAATACACAGCTGAGTAATCGGAAATTTTACCAGGTGCAATCAACACGCCGCCAGCATGCATACCGACATTTCGTACCAAGCCTTCTAGGCGCAGTGCCAATGCTAATAACTGTGCAACCTCCTCTTCGTTCTCACGGCGCGCTTGTAATTGCGGCTCTTTTTCTAACGCGCTTTCTAAGGTAATCCCTAATTCCATGGGAATGAGCTTGGCAACGCCATCCACAAAGTTAAATGGCAAGTCCAACACACGCCCAACATCTCGAATAACCGCTTTGGCCGCCATGGTACCGAAGGTCGCAATTTGCGAAACGGAATCTAAACCATACTTTTGTTTGACATAGTCAATCACACGGTCACGACCATCTTGGCAGAAATCAATGTCGAAATCTGGCATCGACACACGTTCTGGGTTCAAAAACCGTTCGAAGAGTAAGTGATATTCAAGTGGGTCAAGATCGGTAATACCCAAACTATAAGCCACCAATGAGCCCGCACCAGAACCACGACCAGGTCCAACTGGCACGCCATTATTTTTTGCCCAGTTAATAAAGTCGGCAACAATCAAGAAATAACCTGGGAAGCCCATTTGGTTAATAATGTCGCACTCGAAGTCTAAGCGTTTTTTATAAATGGGAAACTGCTCAGCCCTAACGGTTTCATCAGGGAAGAGCTGTGCCAACCTCTCTTGCAAGCCGCGCAAAGACTCTTCCGCTAAAAACGTCGGTAAATCTTGTTGGTCTGGTGTCGGGAAATCAGGTAGATAGTTCTCACCTAAGGTTAAGGTGACATTACAACGCTTGGCAATTTGCACCGTATTGGCCAGCGCTTCTGGCATATCAGCAAATAGCACGTCCATTTGCGTTTGCGTCTTAAAGTACTGCTCTTCACTAAACTTTTTAGGCCGCCGTTTATCCGCCAACATATAGCCTTGTGCAATACACGTCCGCGCTTCATGTGCCTGAAAGTCATCCTGCGTCGTAAACTGAATTGGATGTGTCGCCACCACAGGCAAATCCAATGTGCTAGCGATAGAGACAATTTGCTTAATATGACTTTCTTGATGTGGTGCTTGTGCAGGTTCCGCCGTGCGTTGCACTTCTAAATAAAACCGGTTAGGAAACAGCTCTGACCAACGGTTTGCCAGCTTCGTCGCCAGCTCCGCGTTATTTTGTGACAGCGCAAAGCCGATATCACTATCTTGCGTACCAGACAGCAAAATCAAGCCTTCACTACCTGCTTGAAACCACTCAGGCTTAATCTCTGGATGGTTACGCGTTTGATTTTCTAAATAAGCTTTGCTTAGCAATTCACACAGCAAGGTATAACCCGCTTGGTTTTGCACGAGTAATAAGGCGCGAGAAGGTTGTTGTGGCTTTTTGCTATTTTCCAGCCAAACATCCGCGCCAAGAATGGCTTTAATGCCTTGTTTTCTCGCGGCTTTATAGAATTTCACTGCGCCAAATAAATTGCCTAAGTCAGTGAGTGCCAAAGCAGGCATTGCATCTTTCTTGGCCGCGCTCACATAGTCATTTATTCGCACAATGCCATCAACGATAGAATATTCACTGTGACAACGTAAATGAACAAATGAGGGTGATTGCGTTAAATCTTGCATGCGAATATTTTACTCGTTTCAGACAAAAAAAGCCGCTAAATTTAGCGACTTTTTATACGACCTATCGACTTATTGCTTTGCCGCTAGTAACGCTTTCATTTTTTCTAATAGCTCATCATCTTGAACGGGCTTACCAAAGAATGCATCCACGCCAATTTCTATTGCTAAATTCTGATGCTTTTCAGCAGTTCGTGAGCTAATCATAATCAACGGCGTTTGCGCGGTTCGCGCATCATCTCGAATATTACGTGCAAGCCCAAATCCATCCAATCTTGGCATTTCAATATCCGTCAGAATGATATCGGGCGTATGCAACTGTAACCACTGCATGGCATCCATTCCGTCTTTTGCCACATGTACCTGATAGCCATCACGCTCCAACAAGCGGCCAAGCACTTTACGCATCGTGAGTGAATCATCCACCACCAATGCACGTGTTTTTTGCACAGTTTCTTGTGCCGTTGCATTGTCATTATTCGCTTGGCGAACCAGCGTCAAATCACTGCGGTTTGCAAGCAGCACTGGGTTCATGGTTAAAATAATCTCGCCATCACCTGTCACACTAGCACCAACAACGCCAGGCACCCGTGCTAATTGCGAACCAATTTCTTTCATCACCACCTCTTGATTGCCCAGCACTTCATCTACATGCAACGCCACTGTATGCGCGCCACTCCGCAACAATAGTACAGAGGCATAATCTTCTTCATCCTGCACAGATTGCTGACCCAGCAGCTTAGCAAAGTGATAAATAGGGTAATCCGTACCACCCCACTCGACATGCCCAGTATCGTAAACCGCTAACAGTTGATCATGCTTGATTTTTTGTGCTTGTTCGACCATCGCGACAGGCAAGGCATAAGCCTTATTGCCTGCACGCACCATTAATACTTGCGCCACAGACTGTGTCACTGGCAAATAAATATTAAACGTTGCGCCTTTACCCGCTTGGCTCGACATATCAACACGGCCACCAAGGCCACTGATATCACTTCGCACGACATCCAAACCAACCCCTCGGCCAGCAATTTGTGTCACTGCATCCGATGTTGTAAAACCCGGCTCAAAGATGATTGACAATAGCGCATCTTCGCTCGCTTCCGCATCCGCCTCAACCAAACCACGTGTTATCGCTTGCGCCTTCACCTGTTCAAGATTCACGCCAGCACCATCATCTTGTAACATAATGTGCGTTTCATCATTCAGGGTAGTGACGGTCAAGCGAATTTCACCCACCGCAGGCTTACCTGCTGCTTGCCGCGCATCCGTTGATTCAATACCGTGCGCAACAGCATTCCTTAACAAATGCTCCAATGGCGCACTGATTTTTTCCAATACGCCACGGTCAATTTCCGTCGTTTCACCATCAATTACCAAATCAACCTGTTTATCCAACTCACGTGCTGTCTGCCTAACAATACTTTGCAATCGCTCTGCAATTTGCTGAAATGGCAACATACGCACACCCAGCAAGTTTTGTTGTAAGTCGCGGTTCATTCGGCTTTGCTGCTGTAGTGCCGCTTCTGTTTGCCCAACATTAGAAAGCAAAGTATGTTGAATCGTATCCACATCACTAACACTCTCAGCAATCATGCGTGTTAATTCTTGCAAGCGTGTAAAGCGGTCAAACTCGAGCGGGTCAAACGTTTCATTCGCCTCTTGCAACATGCTCATCCGCGATTGCATTTGTGTTTCTGCTTCAATTTCCAATTCACGCAAATAATTACGCATCCGTGACACACTCTCGGTCAAATCATTAGAAACACCTTTAAAACCCAACACATCTTTATCGATTCGAGAACGAATAATAGCGACTTCACCCGCATCATTAATCAAGCGATCTAATGTTTCCTCTCGCATGCGCAAGGCACTTGTTGCTTGATGTGTGACAGGCTCTGTTGGAAGCTGCACATGGGGAGCTTCCTCAACACTTTTTGCGTCATGCGGAGCAGTGTCCATAACAGGCTTATCAAACATATTCACAATTTTATCTAGTTCGATAAACATGGACTCAAAATCATTTGCCGTAGGCGTACTTTTCGCTTTCTGCACCACCAACTCTTCTAAGCCGTGGGCAACATCCCCTGTGGGTAACTGCCCAGCCATTCGCGCACTGCCTTTTAACGTATGCAATAAACGCTGCAACACATTCGCATGCGCGTCATCTTCTGGCGCCGCCTTCCAAGCGCGAAGCGTCTCTCCGACCTCTGGCAAGATGGTATTAGCCTCTTCAATAAACATGGCCAACAATTCTGTATCAACCCCTTTAGCATCCATATCACCTGCTGTTGCCGCCAGCACTTGTGGCTCAACGTTGGATGATTCCTTCGTCGGAGTTATACTGGCTTTACCATTCACTTTGCTTTTTTTCGATTGACTGTCTTCAACCGCTTTATTCAGTAAATTAATCAATGCCCGAGCAGAACGTGGCATCTTAAGCTTAGAAATGCTTTGCCACATTCTGGCAATGGCTTTAACCGCATCGGCATATACGGGTAATGAATCAGACGTCCAGTCCACACCATCTAACCAAGCTTCTAACGCGCGACACAACTCACCCATCGGTTTAAAGCCAGAGGCCAGTGCATTACTGGCTAAGGTATGTATTGCATGTCTAGCGCTTTGCTCGGGCTGCGTAATTTCATTGTCTTTCAGTCTGGCAACATCTTGCTCGATAATGCCAACATTTTGCATACTCTCATGCAAAAAGATATCGTACAGTTGCTTGCTCACTCGGTGTTTGCCGCTAATCAATACATAGTTATCCTCTGCTGGCGCTTGTTGTGCATCAGCATCCTCGGCAACCGTATCAATCGACGCTGTTTCACTGGCTTCAGACTGTTCTGTAGCCACCTCTTCAGCATCAGCATCCGTTTGCAGTTGCTGTAGCAATTGCACCTGGTTTAACCAGTAGCCCTGATCAATCGACACTTCACTTTTCGCTCTTAACTCAGCAAGCCAGTCCGCAAAAGCAGCTGTAATTTTCTCTAACTGTATGATTTGATCGCTATTTAAACGATGATTGCGCGCCAATACACCATTTAAAAAAGCTTCAACATCGGCAGCAATTTCTGCTTGCGCAGTGACGCCAACCGTGCGCCCACTGCCTTTCAGCGTATGGTAACTCCGTCGCACTTCAATTAAAGCATCGTCTTCATGTGTATTCACCCGAAGTGACTGCAGTTTCTGTGCAATTTGCGCAATCACCTCTTCCGCTTCTGTTAAGTAAATATCTAACAAGGCATCATCAAATGCACGATCAACCACTTTCTCAGAAGCATGCATTTCTGCAACGTCCTCTGCCACCGCTTCCGTCGCTTTATTAATCGCATCCACGCGCTGCTCTAACGTGGGAACCGCCAGCGCCGTTATTTCAATGTCGTCACCCTCTTCTTCTAAAGGTGCCACATCAACCAGCGCCAATGCGTCATTTAGCCGCGCCAAACCATCTTCTAGCTTGCTTGCCGTATCTGCTCGCACATTTGGCATTTCATCCGCATACAAGCCAACCAAGCTCAAACTTTCCGCAACCAACTCAAAATCGGCTTGATTTTCATGATAGTCATCATGTTGAAAATGTTGGCTATACTGTGCACACGCCTTAACCACTTGCATCGGCACAGGCAAATTCAACATATCAAAAATAGCCGCCATCTGCTTGAGCGGCTTCGGTGTTAACACAAGTGCGGCTTTGTCATTGGGATTTCTAAAGAACGTATCCAATGATTGTTCGACGACTTTCAAGGAAGCTTGAATATCCTTCACAACCGCAGTCATGGTTTTTTTATCGACACCACCCTGTTTAGCTGAAACAGGTCTAGCATCACCAGTAGCGACAGCTGTTAACGCAGCTGTTTCTGCTGCCAGTCCTTGTGTTAAATCATCATCTAACTGCTGGTACTGCGCCAATGCATCGTCCAACAGATTGAGTGCAGAAGCGACCTCAATGAGCGCGCCTTGCGTCGCTTTACTCGCATCATCGCGCAACACGCTGGCTGTTTGATATAAAGCCAAATATAGGTCGACAAAGGCTTGTTGACTTAATGTCGCAACGGCGGCTTGATTGGCATTGAGTTTATTCGCAAATTGCGTAATCAGGACATTATCTAATACAACAAGCTTCGCATCTGACTGTGCATCCGCATGTTCCAAGTCAACACTCTCGGAGACTTTCTCCCAGATATCATGCAATGCCTGAAATTCTGGTGCTAAATCCCCAATCAGCTTCAACTCGTGTGCACTCAGCATCACTTTTTCAGCATCTGTTTTTTCAACCAAATCATCAAGTGAAAAAGTTGACTTCACTGCTTGCACAGATGTCTTTTCAACATCACTCTGTGCTACAAAATACAATACATCCCGTAATAACTGATGATTGGGTTCGCTATCACCAATCACTAGCTTTCGCAACGCTTGATCCAACTTCCTACAGACCTTTTTCGCGCCCACCTTTTCTGCAATATTTGCCGATGCAAGGCTTTCAATAAAGGCCAGTGCCGACCACCACAGTGTTTTTACTCTGGGCTTATGTTGTGCAAGCATTACCTCATTAACAGCCGCATACATTGTGGCAAGCGCACCATCACTTTTCGTTTGTATCCAAGTTAACAGCGCCTTTTGGTAATCCAGGCGCTGTTTTAACATGAGCGCCGTATACGCTTCATCACTCAACTCTTTGCTTTCCACCTCACTGGGAACTCGGTGACTAACATCAGGAAAAAACAAGCTGCTTTCCTCAAACACCTCATTCATTGCTGCCATCAACGGCTGCAAAGCAGGGTATAAACGTGAAGGGATATCTGCGCTGCCTGCGAGCAACTCTTGCGCATATGTTTTTAAAGCCTGAATCGCATCAACAAATAGCGAAATCGTTTCTGGGGTCGCCGCGAACGCTTGCTTGTCCAGTTTAACGATAGCATTCTCCAGGTGGTTGCAATACAACTTACATCCTTCTAAACCCACCATGTCATAGGCACCAGACACTTGATACAGATAGGTCTGTGAAAAACGTAGCGCCGCCGCATCGTGTGTCCCATCGCTGATGGTCTTAAGGCTATCTAATACATAATCAAGTGACTGATCAATATCATCCTTCACCCAAAGCAACGGCCCTATATCAAAAGGTTCAGCCACCTATCCAACTCCACTTATTCAATGCTTGCATTAAGACAACTTAAACCCAGCAACGGATTTACGTAAATCATCTGCAAGTGCTGTTAACTGCACAATCGACTCGGTTGTTTGTTTAGTACCATCGGTAGTGAGTGTCGTAATCTCCTGAATTTCCTGCATATTTTTGGTCACTTGCGCTGCCGTTTCTGTTTGTGCCTCTGTCGCACTTGAAATCGATTGAATCAATTGCGCAAGATTGGTTGTCACGCTTTCAATCTCGTTCAGCGCTTGCCCCGCCGCATCAGATAGCTGCGCACCCTCCACTACACCTTCGGTACTTTTCTCCATCGCAGCCACCGCACTATTGGTATCGGTTTGAATGGTTTTCACAATCGAACCAATTTGCTTGGTCGCCTCGGAAGAACGTTCAGCAAGACGCTGCACCTCCTCCGCAACCACGGTAAAGCCTCGACCCGCTTCACCGGCAGAAGCCGCTTGAATCGCCGCATTCAGCGCCAAAATATTGGTTTGCTCTGTAATATCAGAAATCAGCTCAACAATCTCACCAATTTCTTGCGAGCTTTCACCCAATCGTTTAATCCGTTTAGAGGTCTCTTGAATTTGCTCACGAATACCATTCATACCAGCAATCGTATTCTGCACCGCTTGCGAGCCTTGCTCAGCCGCTTCTAGCGAGCGTTGCGCCACGGCAGCCGCCTCACTCGCGTTGACAGACACCTCTTGAATAGAGTTGGACATGCCATTCACCGCAGTGGTGGTATCTGAAATTTGTTGCGATTGCATTTCAGCCGCTTCTAACAACGACACCGATGTCCCTTGCGCAGCTTCCGTTGCATCATTCACCTGCTCTGTCGCACGGTTAATCTCACTCACCACATCTCGCAAACTATCAATCGTATAGTTCACAGAATCGGCAATCGCTCCTGTAATCGTTTCCTTCACTTGCGCGCGTACTGTTAAATCGCCATCGGACAAATCTCCCATTTCATCCAACAGCTCCAAAACCGCCATCTGGTTATTTTGACCATCTTCTTCAAGCGCATGCATCGCCATATTGGTTGCCGCAATCTGTCGCTTACCAATAAAGTAAACAACCAATCCAATAGCCAGTGCAATTAAAGCCAAACCAACGAGAAAGTACATGAGCAGGTTGTTTGATTGCAGCGCTGTTTCCCGGCTCTCTTCTTCCAACTGTGTCACAAAAGACTGTACGAGTCGGTTGTTTTCTACATAGGTCTTTTCTAACTCAACCAAAGCACGAGAAGAGGTGCCGATATAACCTGTTGATATCGCTGGGAGTAGCTGGTCTTCGTAAACAGTAAAAAATGCTTCACCTGATGCCACCACTTTTTGATACGAACCAATCAGGCTGACTGGCAATTGTGTTTCATTCCACTGCGCCACACTTTCTGTATAACGCTTTTTATTTAAATCAAACTGATTTTTTAGTGCTTGCAGCCGCTCACCATTACCATCCACTAAAGCCAAATGCATATTTTGTGCAAGCGCATACGGCTCAACAATAAACAAAGAAGGTGGGGACAGGTCTGCACGCAAATCATCAACCACTTTAATTTGATTAAACACTGGACCATTAACACGCACTTGTGAAATCGCGT
>SPJK01081744.1_pt1 | contig 12989 bp, 7 predicted proteins | sample 3741771 | NCBI WGS metagenome assembly SPJK01 (sample SAMN10925997, study PRJNA522277) | cold seep metagenome | isolation source: Elba SIP-enriched marine methane seep metagenome, extraction at timepoint T2 | place: Italy: coast of Elba, Mediterranean Sea | reverse complement strand
GCATTTGATTGAATTCATCGGGGTACTGTTTCGAGATATCTTTCTCTTCGTAAGGATCAGTCACTAGATTGTACATTCGAATCCTTCCGTTCTTTTTGGCCTCTCTTAATAACTTGTAGTCCCCGCTAATGATCGCCTTGCCATCAATTCCTTGGTGTAATCTAGTGAAGCCAAAGAACAAATCTTGTTCTCTTTCAGTAGTTCTCCCATCAATTATCGGTATTAGATCGACTCCATCGATTGGCCTGCGATATTTGCTTGGCAAGTGATAGTCGACAATACTTGCAACTGTTGGAAAGAAGTCAACTGTTGCACAGCGGGTATCAACTTCCGTACCTGGATTGAATACGCCTGGCCATTCGGCACAGGCGGGAACAAGGGTTCCTCCCTCATACATTTTATGTTTATGACCCCGAAACGGCCCTGCGCTAGCTATACCTTTTTTGGCCTGCTGGTCGGCGGGACCATTATCACTGCAGAAAAACAGGACGGTATTCTTTTCGATATTTAGCTCTCGAAGTTTGCTACGTAATCTACCAATCTGATCATCCATGGCAGTGATGCAACCGTAGTAATTTTGTTTCAATTTGCCATGATGTTTGTACTTTTCCTTGTACTCAGGCCCGGCAACGACAGGCTCGTGAGGAGCATGAAACCAGATAGTCGCAAAGAACGGTGCATCGCTTTTCTCTTCGAGAAAAGGAATCACGCGATCCATAATAACTCGACTATCATCATCTCTGATGTTTTTAATTACCTCTTCACCATCCTGCACATAAGGAAAGCCCCCTTTCCATGGTTCTCCCTCCTTAGCACCCCATTTCTGCCAACCTTTAGGTGTAATACCGGGATCCCAGGTTGGCACGGCACTGGTTGTTGCAAAATAGGTTTCAAAACCGTGATGATCAGGAGGCGAATAATGCCCACGTGATCCAACTTCATTTGGCTTAACCCAACCAATATGCCATTTGCCAAAAAAGCCGGTTCGATAACCTTTTTCCTTGAGCATTTCCGGTATGGTGATTTCTCCGACACGCATTCCTGCTGTGTGCGCAGCTAGTATTCCGTATCGAAATGGAAATCGCCCAGTGAGGCAACTACCCCTAGTAGGTGAACAGAGTGGTGCTGCTGCATAGAATCGATTGAACCGAACACCTTTACTAGCCATCTCGTCAAGATGTGGCGTTTTAATCTCTTGGTTTCCATTAAAGCCAATATCTCCCCAACCTTGGTCATCACTCATTACCAAAATTATGTTAGGTAAACGGTTTGCTTGATCTCCACGGTTAGTACTGCCAGCAAATGTGGCTAAAGCTTGACTCCCAAATAATAGAATAGAAACACTTATGAGATATCTTTTACAATTAATCATTCTGTAATGATCTCTCCTACATCCCTAGACGCTAAAGCAAATAGTAATTCAAGATTGATCTGCTCTTGTTGGAATCTTACGGAACCATCAGCAAAGGCAAAGTGACATCCTCCCGGGTGCTCGGAGCCAAAACCCATATCGTTCCGCTCGACTTGCACTCCGTTTGAATTGTTAACACCATTCACTCGTTCACCTTCGTTGATTAGAAATGAGACATTCTTCGCCGTATAGATGTATCCCCCACTGCTGCCATGAGCACCAATCCACCAAGGGCGCGTTGTCTGTAACTCAACTGGTCCAAAAGCACCTTCACCGACCATGAAAGTATTACTGCTACCATCCGTTATTTTGCCAAACCCAATGCGGATATCACGAACGATAATTCCACTATTTGCAACGTAACCACCTCCTTGTTCCTGACAAGCTGCACCACCACCCCCGCGGCTTGAGCTCGAAGTAGCCTTCATTTCCATTTCATATGGGCTTGCGAGGCCGATCATGCATGGACCTTCCAGGTTATCGGTCGTAATAGCATCTAGGTTAGCACCCATCACGGCGTTGTAGTGAGCACCAAGCTCCGAATCGATAAAGCCACCGTCTTCAGGACTTCCTGGGTCTTCCAGGTTAGTTGGTTGCAAACGTGAATAGCTTGGGCAACGAAAATCTGGTTGAGGGGCATTTAGTAAAAACGTTATGTTATCGCCTTCGTACCAATTTAAAGATTCGTCAACCTGGTCGATTACATTGCTTCGTTCCAAATAAGGTGCAACAAATGCCAAATACCCCCAGCTGGGATCAAGGCTCGTATCAGTTGTACTTAACCTCCCAGTCGCTGCAGGGAAATTATTAAATGTGCTTTCGTAGTTGAGGCATGCAAGTGCAATTTGCTTCAGATGATTCTGACAAGTGCTTCGTCGAGCAGCCTCTCGAGCTGCTTGAACAGCTGGCAAGAGCAGAGCAACTAAAATTCCAATTATTGCTATGACAACAAGCAGCTCAACAAGTGTGAACCCATAGTGTTTTGCAATCTTTTTCACAACAAAAATCCTTCTTCTTTGTTTCATGAGAAACCACTAATTACGGGTGTGACGACCGGCTGTAAACAACAGTGACATGGAGAGTAATACAAGTGAGGTTGGTTCAGGTACGGTTTGAGCCAAGCTGGCTCCGGCCGCTACCACCTCTAGTTCAACAAGTGTTGAAGTAATATTTAGTTGGAAGGCAAGACCTGCATTCGACATAACGGATGTTGGATCGATGACGGATAATCCGAAGCTTCCGCTAATCAAGCCGGTCAAGATTTCCGAGCTACCCAAGTTGTCACGCCAAATTGTGTAGTCAGCGGCATCGATAACTCCGTCTCCATTTCCATCGGCAGCCAGCTGCTCCGTTGAACCGAAGTCGGTCACCCAGATATTGTAGTCTGCGTTATCAACCGTACCGTTCCCGTCGTAGTCACCTGCGATCGGATCACCCACGATTGAGATCAAATCAAAAGTGTCTCCCAGGGTTGGGGCATAGATTCCATTGGTAACACTATCACCATCGGGATTAACAAAAATCTCAAGAGTTCCACCCAGAGCCACATCTCCTTGAACTTCGATGGAATCATATTCACCATTCGAAGTGCCATTAATTTGCATTCGAGTGGTAGTTCCACTGGCCAAAGTTAAATCACCTGATTGACTGCCATTCGATGTGATTCTTAGCGTGTATACGTTTCGGAGATTATCTGCTTCGTATCCAACCTCGAGAGTACCACCGGTGTTGATCTCTACTTCACCGATTTCAAGTTTGGTCATAGGGCTTAAAGAGTTGTATCCCATTTCCAACCTGCCGTTGCTATTGATAACAATTTTTGCATTCGGAATACTACGACGAATCTCTACATCGACAAAATCGTTGGCTGTTATCGTGCCTGAGTAATTGTCAACAGGTAATTCAGAGGCCTCACTTGTAGATCCAAGTTCAAACTCATTGTGTGTGATCGAGCCGCTTGTAGGATCAGAAGCTGTGCCATTCACCGTGATGTTTCCAGAACCAGTGAGAGAGGCCGCAAAAAGACGCCTTTCGTTATCTACTGGTGTCGAAGTGATATCAGCAACAACATCTGCATTCACAACTAGATCTCCGAGGCCTATGAGTCGACGATTACCTAATGAAGACTTGTGCTGAATTTCCCCTGGCTGATTAAAAATTAGTGTTCCATTGTCTAGAAGTTCAAGCGGATCAAAAAAGATTGTATTATCTCCGGTGGAGTTCATTTCAAGAGTACCACCGTATCCTTCTCCCTCGGTGATTCTAACTTGGTCACCGGAACCATTGAAACGAATGGTTCCAAGATGTCCTCCAACCGCACTAAGCCACATATTTGAACCCGCGCCGTTGCTTTGGAAATTCAGATCGCCTTCACCCGTTACATCCACATCAAGGAATAGCTCTGCGCCGGGAGTAGCATTTATATCAACCTGCCCATCGAGTCTCATTGAACCGAGAGGTGGAGCTGCGATATTGCCTATAGCAATATCGCCCGTCACACTGCTAGTGACAAATCCACCTGATTTAATCTCCAGGTCATCGATGTCAAAGCCTGAAACGGCTAGATCTAGGGTTCCACCCGATTCGACAACCAGTCGGCGTCCGCCAAAGGCAGCACTATTGGCGGTTACCGTGTCGCCAGAAGAGACATTGTAATTTGAGTCTGAAGTCGGCGCTACGCCAGTATCCCAAGTGGTTCCTAAATTGAGATCACCTGACATTACTGAAAAGACTTCAGGAGGCGCTGCTCCAGCTGCTGCAATCGTGAAGTCAGTAATTCTAGCCGAAGTATCATCACCTGGATTCAATCCACCTGTGAACTGTAGTGTGATGGGAGTGTTAGCAGGAACGAATAAATTGCCAAGATCATGCGTATCATCAGCCTGACCATCCACCAGACTTACACTGGAGAATGCTCCAGATGACAAAGTGAAATCAGCACCCGAAGACTGGCTGGCAAAGTCAAGCTCAACCAACTCAACGTTTACATCGAATGAAAAAACCCAACCCTCACCAGGATTCAAATCACGAGACTCATTGCTATATGGCCCATTATTAACGCTGTTGATTCCTAAGGCATCCTGATTTCCTACAACATTCGTTATGTTTGCTGTCCCTAAGGAGGCAAGTGTTCCATCTTGTCCAATGATATCAACCGTTGTGAGAGTAACATCAACACCAGCAACGGGATCATTTCTGGTATCAAATGCGCCTATGCCGGTTGCATCAAAGGGACTTTGATTACCAGGATCGTCGACGAAGTCGTAAACGATCAATGCTTGAGAGGTAGCCGAGGAGAATAGAAACAATAGGCATAGCGTCAATAGTTGTACTTGGCTAATCAATCGAAAGCGTATAGATGGTGGTAAGTGGAGCAGACTACTGAGGACGATCATAAGAAGAGTATCCTTTAAGAACGTGATTCGTCGAAGTTGATATAAAAAGGGTTCTGTCAAGAAAAGGTTATGGGAAAATCGTTTTACCTTGTGGTCACTATGACTAAATTTTTATCTGGGCTGAAGCGATACCGCGAAGATTGCCGTTTTGATGAATCTCCAGATGGGTAACGTGGTTTCAAGCCCAGTGATATCCGTGTCATGAAGTGTTTTTAGACCATTTAGAAAAGATTTGTCTCACGCATAGGAAAGGGCACTAATCAGGCGAAATTGGACAGCTTTTCGCAAAAAATATACGCTTAGAACTCGTTTCTGTTGAAATTAGACGACTTTCTTTTCATGCATGCAAAATGCCGCTCAATTTAGCCATACTGGTGGACCTCCTTCTTTATTCCATTTCTTAATTGTGGCTTCGAAAGAATCACCGGTCCAGCTTTTCTTACCAGCTGGCAAGACGTTTTTCTTGGGTAACCACTGCTTGTGTTTTGCTATGATATCGCTGTATTTTGGATCCGTTGCTAAATTCTTATGCTCACTGGGATCAACACGGTGATCGTAGAGCTCCTCCTTTCCGTCTCGATAGACGATATATCGCCAGTCTTCACTTCGTACAGAGTGATTTTTGTAGTGCCAAGTCGTCACCGCTGGCCGATTCCATTCTATTTCATGGTCATCAATTAGTGGCACTAAACTGACTCCGTCGAGCCCATCGACTTTGGAAAGATTACATAGCTCGAGTAAGGTAGGATAAATATCAACCAAGCTAACAGGCCGATTGCATTTTTTATTCGATTTTTGATATAACTTATTGTGATCTGGCATCCGAAAAGCCAGAGGAACTCTGGTAGATTCTTCCCACAAGCATTGCTTACGATATCTACGTTTTTCTCCTAACTGTTGCCCATGATCCGACCACAGTACAACAATTGTATTTTCAGCATGTGATGATTGATCAAGCGCATCGATTACATCGCCGAGTTGATCGTCAACAAACGATACACATGCTAGGTAACCACGTATTAATTCTTGTCGATAATGAGGTCCAATCGCCTCAACTGCTCCATGATCACCACCAGGCAGTGTGCCTAGAGCCATTGCCTTTCCATAGATTGGAATGTCATGCATTTCATCGGAAGGTATGTATTCAGCTTTGATCGAATCGAGGTCATACATGTCAAAATATTTCTTCGGAGCCGTGTAAGGGACATGTGGCCTTCGGAAACCGACGGCTAGAAAGAATGGCTTTTTGTACTGCTTTTTAAGCTTTTTTACCGCCCAATCGGCCAGTTCCTTATCTGGCATAGTACCGTTTGGGATGTCAGAGTTCTCCAAAGATCCCCAGCATAGTGACTGCCCATTAACACCCTTACCAAAGTGTTGATAAATTTGGCCACCATCTTTTGGAAAAGGATAAAAGTGCTTTCCACCGTAGCCATGCCCTCGTGCGATAAATTTTTTAGGCCACTTGTATTTTGGTTTCGTGTTACTCCACAAAGCATCCGAAGCATAATCCGCAACCCCTTTGTGATAGATTTTTCCACCAGCAATTGTTACGTATCCGTTGTCTCGGAAATGCAAAGGTAGAGGTGGAACTTCCTTCAAGATTTCTCGATAACCATCACCCGGAATTCTGCCTGATCCTGTGTACCAACCAGTAGTAGAAGGACGCAATCCACTCATGATGCAATTTCGAGAAGCACCGCAGACGGGGGCATTGCAATGCGCGTTCACGAAGTAGGTGCTTTGAGAAAACAACCTATCAAAATTGGGTGTTTTTGCCTGGAGATTACCACCTAATGGACCAATCCAATCATTAAGATCATCCACAGCAATAAACAATACGTTGGGCTTTTCTAAGTTCTTAAGAACTTCTGTTGCTTCCAAACTAGAATCAGAAGAGATTTGTAAAGAAAATACTAACGTTACAAAACAAACAACAAACCTGCATGAACCTATACTATCTCTTGCCATTTAGATTCTCACGAAGAATTGATTACTAATAACAGAATCACATTTGTTTGCTGACGTTGAACTAAAGAGGAAATGGCATCGGAAATCGAATTTGGACGGAGTTACTTGAAATTCCATCATGAACCCTAACCCTTCTGAGTAGCATATCGATCCATAAATTTCATGGAATTAGTTGCACATATTGCTTAAAACCGACCTAGAAATGTCCAATTTGCCTTAGATTGTGCCTTTACCTAATAGCGAGTGTGACTTGCTGTTAGGCCACCACATCATTCTTGCCAAGAACAAAATACTGCTTTACGCAGGATGTGCCTAACATCCTGCAAGAACAATTATGTCACTAGATGAAGAAAATAAAGAGTATGTCCGTCTGATCGCTTCGAGTGAGCGCCGACTGGCAGGTTACATACTTACCTTAGTACCCAACTACTATGACGCAGATGAGATATTACAAGAGACCCATGTCAAGCTATGGGAAGAAAGGAGCCGGTATGAGCACGGCACTAATTTTCATGCCTGGGCTATGAGGATAGCTCACTATCAAGTAATGACATGGCGTAAAAAGTGTGAACGAAACCGACTAACATTCAATGACGATTTGCTAAATGAGATTAACGCCCACGCTGAGGCTGTAAGTGAAAACTCGAGCGAACGTCATGAAGCACTTCTGACATGCTTATCAGAACTTAGTGAAAAAAGTCGAAAGTTGATGGCAAAGGTTTACGCTGACGGAATGAAAATAAAAGAAGTTGCTACCTCTATGGGGCGAACGCCCGAATCTCTTTATAAGGTGGTTCAGAGACTTCGGATTACCCTGCGTAATTGCATCGAGCAACGGCTTTCGGAGAATGAAGGATGAATCAAGTTAGTAGTAACAGTGAACAACCACCTGAGCGATCTGGTACCTATAGCCGTTTACATGAACTGGTTATGAAAGTACTCGAGGATCCCTCTGATTCCACTAATGCCGAATTAAATTCACTGCTGGACAAAGATGCCGACGCGCAAAGAATGTATGCCGAGTATGTTCAAGAAACTTCAGCGTTGAGAACTTACTCTCTTTGTGAACTTTCGGATTGCTCCGAAGAGTCTGACCTTGTTAGACCAGTCGATTCCTTAGCTACTTCGGAATCAAATCTCATTCTAAGGTCCAGGTGGTTTGGCTTCGGGGCCGTACTAGCAGCATCACTCGCAATCTTCGTAGGAAATTATCTCTATAATTCGAATGAGAAGACCTTTGAATTAGACTCGCTAGGTGAAATTGCGACTGTTGTACGTGTAACAGATGTCGCTTGGAAAGGATATCAAGATCTGACATTGAAGCCACTAACCCGAGTTTCGTCAGGTCAGGAATTAGAGTTTGATACGGGACAGCTTGAGATAATTTTTGACACAGGTGTTGAGTTACTCGTCACTGGACCTGCTGCATTATCAATCGAGTCTCCTCTTAAAGTTGCCGCTAGTCGTGGAACCTTTACGGCAAGAGTTGGCGAGCGGGGTAAGGGATTCACAATAGATACTCCAGCGACATCAGTTATCGATCTTGGAACTGAGTTCGGAGTTTCGATACAAGATGATAACGCCACTGGGGTAGTCGTGTTTGATGGAGCTGTCGACCTAAGACCAACGAAACAAACTGACGAACAAATCGATTCACTTCCTATTCGATTAAACCAGGGAGAAGCACTTGCAGTTTCTACTGACGGCGCCACCGAACGAATCGTGACTATGTATCCAGGCCAATACCCAACTGTTGCCGGAAGACCGGGTGCTAGCAAGTACGGTTCTGGCCTCTTTGAAAATGTGACCGACAATTTAAGTGAAAAAGGCAGCAAGAAGTTCTATCGAGTTGTGCCTGGTGGTTTTGACGAAGATGTACGAGCGTTTGTGGATCGTCGTCACGAATGGAATGGCACTGACCAAAAGGGACTTCCTAGTTTTCTTGTTGGTGGTGATTATGTTATGCCATTCAATGACAACAAATTCTTAGAGGGTTTGGTCGTCTCGGTTCAGCTTCGACAATCTTGTTATTTATATGTCCTTTTCGATACGAATATGCAAGTGCCTAGTTGGCTTAGCAATGGTTTTAAAAACACTGGGCATCTGGTTGGATTAGATCATGGATCGGGTCCATTCACCGAAGGAATAGCTGCTGAAGTCGGCCCTGGTGAAGGTATCGACGACAAATTTTCAGTCTGGGTTAGACATATCAGTGGACCAGATCAGGTTTTCTTAGGTGGTGTGGATATGCCAGCTGACAAAGAGCTAGGATGGAACATGTACGGGATCGTTGCAGTCCCATTGCTTGAAGTGGAGGATACCCTGTGAGCAAAAAGACATTGCATTGGAATCCGGTATGGCTCTTAGTAATAACTTTCTATGCGTCCTTTGCCTTAGCTGAGTCTCAACCGCAAGCAGTTTCTCCGTCTTCTCGCCCTGAAATCTATCAACAAGGCTGGATCGATCTAAATAAGAACGGTAAGAAAGACACTTATGAAGATCCTAGCTGCGAAACGGAGGCAAGGGTCAATGATTTGCTGTCCCGAATGACTGTTGAGGAGAAGACTTGCCAATTGGCTACCCTTTATGGGTATCAGCGTGTTCTGAAGGATGATTTGCCAAATTCGACTTGGAATTCACAAGTTTGGAAAGACGGAATTGCCAATATTGATGAGCATCTAAACGGCATTCCGGAATGGCGAAACAAACCTGCTAGTAAATTCACAGGCCCTCCTTCAAAACATGCTCGCGCAATCAATGAAGTACAAAAGTGGTTCATCGAAGAGACTCGCCTAGGAATTCCTGTCGATTTTACGAATGAAGGTATTCGAGGACTCTGTTATCAAGGGGCGACCAACTTTCCGGCTCAAGTAGCGGTTGGCGCTACCTGGGATACTGATCTCGTTAAGCGGATTGGAGAAGTAACCGGTAGTGAGGCAAAAATCCTTGGCTATACAAATATCTACTCACCCATTCTTGATGTTGCCCGCGATCCCCGTTGGGGACGTGTCGTGGAATGTTACGGTGAAGATCCCTTCCACGTAGGAAAACTGGGTGCTGCCCAGGCAGCTGGCCTGAGTACAGCAGGAGTTGCCTCCACGGCCAAGCATTTCGCAGTTTATGGAACTCCTAAAGGAGGGAGAGATGGAGAAGCAAGAACAGATCCTCATGTAACTCGTCGCGAGATGATTGATGTTCATCTAGAACCATTTAGAACAGCCATAAAAGATGGCAACATTCTTGGAATTATGAGTTCCTACAATGACTATGATGGAGTCCCGATATCTGGCAGTCGTGAAATGTTGATAGACGAACTGCGTGGAAATATGGGATTCCGTGGTTATGTTGTCTCAGACAGTAACGCGGTTGAGTACCTCTACAATAAGCACAAGCTCGTTGGATCGTACCGGGAAGCAGTCTTGCGCTTCCTGGAAAGTGGCGGTAATGTTCGCACTAATTTTAACTCTCCATCCGTCTTTATTTCTCCTCTACGCAAAGCCATCAGCCTAGGCGAAATAGATGAATCAATCGTTGATGAGCGTGTAGCAGATGTTTTGCGAGTTAAATTCGAACTAGGGCTCTTTGACGAACCTTTTGTAAACCAGCCTTCCGCAGCAGATACTCTAGTTGGATGTGATGAACATCGTGATCTAAATCTGAAGGTAGCACAAAAATCAATTGTCCTATTGAAGAATGACGGCTTACTACCTTTGAGCCGTGACATCGATTCAATCCTTGTTTGTGGACCAAATGCAAAATCGACCGGACATTCAATTAGCCGTTACGGACCAGTTGGAGGTGAGGTAATTTCGTTACTAGACGGTCTTCGGTCTTCAGTGGGTGATACAGTACGTATTGAATACGCAAAAGGCTGTGATGTCACTGATCCCAATTGGCCAGAATCAGAATTGTATGACAATGGTCCAAGCGACGAAGAATACTCGGCAATTGAAGAAGCTGTTGCCTTGGCAAAAAACGTCGATGTCGTAGTTTTAGCTCTGGGAGAATCGGAAGCCACGATCGGAGAAAGCAAGAGTCGCGTAGAGCTAAAGCTAACGGGACGTCAACGATTACTTGCCCAGAAACTTCATGCTACAGGCACGCCCGTAGTAGTTGTCCTCTTGCATGGACGTGCGTTAGCCATAAATTGGATTGACGATAACATTCCAGCGATTCTTAGCGCATGGTTCCCTGGCGAAACCTGTGGAACTGCCATTGCAGGTGCTCTATTCGGGGACTATAGCCCTGGTGGAAAGCTGCCTGTCACTTTTCCTAAAACAGTTGGCCAGCTACCGATGGCATTCCCGTACAAAAGAGGCAGCCATGCGGGTCAGGGTAAGGGGCATAATCCAAATGGCATCGGGCAATCGAGAGTCGTTGGAGCCTTATACCCTTTTGGACATGGGCTTAGTTACACCGATTTTGAATACGACAGCATCCGAGTTACGCCAAATGAAATCCCTCCTAATGGAATCGTAACAATAACCTGTCGAATTCGTAACGTTGGAACATGTCGAGGTGACGAAGTAGTTCAACTCTATGTGGAAGATCAGATCAGCAGTCTGGTTACTTATGAAAAAATACTGCGTGGATTTGAACGAATTACGCTCAATCCTGGAGAGTCTACCACGGTGGCTTTTGAGGTTCCCGTCAGTAGCCTTGCTATTACAGGTCTTGATGGCGTGCGTCGCGTCGAACCGGGACGCTTTACTTTTTTTGTTGGCAGCTCATCCGAAGACTTGCGACTAGATGCAGAATTGGTTGTTTCTCCTCCTCGTGAATTGGCAAGCAAGTTTAATACGGCAAATAATGAGTGATTAATTAAAAGTTCACTCTCCTTACTATTTCTTCTAGCTCTGGCCAAGTCTTGCCCACCTTGTACTGTGCGGTCTCATAACTTATTCGAGCATTCAAGCTGCTTTACGGTGTTAGTAGTATTTGAGCACGCCAGCAAGTCGTTCTCTACATTTAATTACTCTGGTCGACGATGCGGTTAATGTCCTGAAACTGTAAACGACCGACGACCTCGAGGTTATGAGGAACACGTGCGTAGTTTGTTGAAACCATTGCATTTCCAGGCTAAAACGTAGTTTAGTACCTCTTTTGCGGTTAATCAATCGCAACCATTGGCAACCATTCACCACCATTCGTAACCATTGCCAAAGAGGGTACTTTGCCGCCTTCGTCCACCCAAAATTGGACGTCTGCGAACAACCCCAGGTGTTCAGAAAGATTGTCACCTGGGTTTTCACGGACTTTTAGCAAGAAAGCCTCTGGAATGAAAAGTTGGTTCTCCCCACTGCTGTACCTCTTAGCTAGCTCTAGAGACCAAGATTTGAGGCGGCACATTGAGTTTCTGAAGGCCGAGAATGAGATGCTCCGCGTCCGTGTGCCTAAGAAGCACATCGTACTAAACAATGATGAGCGTGAGCGTCTCTGGCGTCAGGAGGGACTGAAAATACCGAAGAAACAGCCGAAACGGAAACGATTATGGCTGAACGATGGTTCATGCGTTCGGCTTCGGCCATCCTTCAAAGATCACGTTTGGAGCTATGACTTCGTCATGGATCGAACAGCCGATGGCCTTTCGTTTCGCATGCTAACGCTCATTGACGAGCATACGCGTGAATGCTTGGCGATCGATGTAGCTCGAAGTCTTAAGAGTGGCGACGTTCTGGAACGACTGAGTGACTTGTTCGTTAGGCGAGGTGTTCCAAAGTATCTCCGCAGCGATAACGGATCGGAGTTTACCGCGAAGATCGTACGAAAATGGCTAGGAAAGGTTGGCGTGAAGACCCTCTTTATCCAACCAGGATCACCTTGGGAGAATGGTTACATCGAAAGCTTCAACGGCAAGCTTCGTGATGAACTCTTAGCTCGTGAGCAATTCGATACTTTATTCGAGGCAAAGGTGCTGATCGAACGTTGGCGTCGAGAGTACAACACCATCAGACCGCACAGCTCACTTGGATACAGGCCACCGGCTCCCGAGGCGATTCATCCTCTTTCTTCCCTTCCGGCTACGCCTACAGGAAAGAAAGAGGATGGCACCAATGTGGGGATAACTATACATTAGAAGTGGTGTCACACGTGGGGGCAGGTCAGCTGCACAAACAGCGTGATTAATGTCATCAGATCCTTTCCGAACGGCAAGAATAACAGCTGTATGCTCATCATTTAATATTTTCAAGAGATCAGATGGATTAATTCTG
>SPJK01017776.1_pt1 | contig 13010 bp, 9 predicted proteins | sample 3741771 | NCBI WGS metagenome assembly SPJK01 (sample SAMN10925997, study PRJNA522277) | cold seep metagenome | isolation source: Elba SIP-enriched marine methane seep metagenome, extraction at timepoint T2 | place: Italy: coast of Elba, Mediterranean Sea | reverse complement strand
GCTTTGCTTTACTTGGACCCTGATGTCTTAACCCATAGTCAAACGGCGTGGCTACTATTCTTCTTAGTAACACTTTCTTTGCTAAGCGAGGCAGTCCAGTTTGCGTGGAGTCGACTTTATGGCAAGCATGTGATTGCTCCTGAGATCAATCAAAGTCGAACTTGGGAAGGGTTCCTTGGTTCCTGTGCCACGATTTCACTCGTAGGAGCAGCAATCTACCAGATTGGCGAAACTCCTTTTGAGGCGCTCTGGCAGGCGGCACTTGGATCCTTGCTAATTGCCGTGATGAGCTTCGCTGGAGCTATGACGATGTCTGCTATTAAGCGAGACCGTCGAGTGAAAGACTACGGAACCCTGATCGAAGGGCATGGTGGCGTTCTAGATCGCATCGATGCGATTTGTTTTGCGGCACCGGTTTTTTATTACGTTGTTCTTTGGTTTCTTTTCTAACCCAAAGATTAACGCCAAGTCGTCCCTTTTACTGAAGCATCATACACCGATTCAGGTGGGGCAGGCGCTCTTAATGCAGCTCGTTCTTCAGGTATCACTGAATAAACCGATGTTTCATCTGCTTTATAGCTTGCAACAATATTATCGCTTGTGCGATTACGATTTACTAATGGTTCAACAGCAGCAACCTGCTTAATTGTATCCTGCTCCATAGCCAATTGTGGACGACCTTGTCGAACCCAATCAAGCCATGACTCTTGAAGCGCGTAAAGATTTTCGTGGCCGTAATGTTCATCGATTGCTCGACGCCAATTTTCGTCACGCATGCCGTCGGTCAAGAATTCCATAAACGCTTGCTTGCCGCGACGTTCAAGAAGGAATTGTGTTAAAGAGTGTCCTTGTGCATACAGCGGAAGGACATCGCGTGGATACTCCTTCATGGCGAACATTTGGCTAAAAGGGATCCCCTTTCCAGTCTTAAGAAACTGGATTAGCAGTCGTTCTTGTTTGCCAATTTCGCTTTGATGTTCAACGGTTGTACAAGCTCCCTCGTCAGCCCAGCGTGGTAACGGGCGTCGAAAATAACTGGCGAACACCGTGTGAGTAATCTCATGCGGCAGAACCGAATCGAGAACACGTTCACGGCTTCCTTGGATTTGCATATCCCAACCGGTCACTTCTCCTCGATCAAAAACAAACGTTGTGGCACCACCAGCCCCAAGACGAGGAGAAACGTGGGCAACCACTTTGCATGGTTGACTCCAGTTAGGCATCTTTTCGCCAATCCATTCATTGGATAATTCATCTCGCCATTGCTCGGCTGACTCCCCTATTTCTCGTGCAAGCGCGTCGCTAGGGGCGGTGACAACGAAGTTGGCTGTCCGGTAGGTCGCGGCATTCAGATGAAATGATGCGGACAAAAGTAGGGTGATTACAACACCCAACCGTGCTCGAATTGTGAGCTTAAAAAATCGAGCATCCATGCTCGGGATTCCTTGATACTGGGTAACTAAGGGTACGGGGTTATCAGCAATCCTTTGCTGACGGGCACAACCTAACAGGTAACGGGCAGATTTCCCCATAGCGATCTGGGGCAATTTTTGACGTAATCCAGAAGTTCCTAGCTACCCGCTAGCCATGAATTCATGACATTTTGGGGGTTTTAAGTCGCTTTCAGTTGCACAGGGATCACCGTTTTGCCTATAAATTAATCAACCTAACCTGCTTATACACCCCAGATTGCGCATCATGCCTTCATTAAGAACCCGCCTAAAGTACTCAGGGATAAATTCTCGTTGCAAAGCTTTACGTCTTGAGCAGCTTGAAGCACGGAACCTCTTAGCCGCTACAGAAATTGAAGTCTTGGCTGCCGGCCTCTCAGGAACTGAGAGTATGGCACTCGAAATTAATGGCATTGAAGTTCAGCGTTGGAATAACATTGGGGGCAACTTCGATGATCGGGAGTACCAAACTTATGCTTACACGCATCCTGTAACCGCCGCAGCTGACGACATCGTTGTTCGAATGGTCGATAGTGCAGGTGCAAACAAAGACTTGCGTGTGGATGGTATCCGAGTTACTGGACAAAAGTTTGAATCGGAAGCTGAGCAAACTTGGTCAACAGGCGGATGGGACAACGCCTTGCAGTCGATTTATCCTTCCTATGGTTCGGGAGAATTCATCTTCGCTAACTTTGGTGCGTTTCATTATTCCGCAGCCAATGGTTCTGAGTTAAAGATCCTGGCTGCTGGAGCCACCGGCAGTGAAGAAATGCAACTCTCGATTGGAGGACAAGTCGTCCAGACCTGGAGTAATGTTGGCGGGGATTATGATCTAGGTGATTTCCAAACGTTCAATTACTCACATCCTTCAAAACTACGCCCTGAAGATATTCAGGTTGCTTTTGTTAACGATGACGTTGTGCCTGAAGGGGACCGCAATTTAAAGATCGATGCCATTGAGATAGACGGTATTCGATGGGAGACTGAGTCCGCCACAACTTATAGCAGCGGCACCTGGGTCGACGGTGTCATTGAACCAAGCTTCCCTCAAGCAGAGGCTTTGCATGCCAATGGCTTCTTCTCATATTCCTCCGCCGATCCCAACGGCAGCCAGGTAATCTTCTATGCCGCAGGTCGGACGGGTGAAGAAAATCTTGAGCTGATTGTTGATGGACGGACTGTCGCAACCTACGAATCGATCGGTGGCAATTACGACCTGAGAGAGTTCGTTCCTTATTGGTTTGCTCATCCTAATCAATTAAGCCTGAGCGATATCGAAATAGCTTTCACAAACGATCAGCAGACACCACTAGATCGAAATGCACGTATTGATGCAGTGGAACTAGATGGAATTCGTAGTGAAACGGAAGATCTTTCTACCCTTTCAACGGGCACTTGGCAGCCATTGGTCGGCGTACAGCGCGGCTTCTGGCAAAGCGAATCGCTCCATACGGACGGTTCTTTCCAATATGGACAAGTCAATTCAGACACGGGCATTCTGTCTCTAGGAGACACGCAATATTCGGTTGATGAGAATGGTGTTGGTTACGTTGACATAGAAGTCATTCGGACTAGTGGATCACTCGGTGCTTTGACTCTGGACTATACAACTCTCGACGGAACGGCTATCGCGGGTGAAGATTACGTTGCCTCATCTGGTACCGTCGTTTTTGACGATGGCCAAACTTTGGCTACCATTCGTATCACAATCCTTGACGATTCGGATGATGAAGGGACGCACACTTTCAATATCGCAGCAGACCGAGTTACCGGTGGCGCCTTCTTAGGCCAACCCCGAACGACGACGATATCCATATTCGATGATGAAAGCCCCGGCCTCGGTAATGGAAATGGTTTACGGGGTGAGTACTACACCGGAGTCAATTTCGATTCTTTAATTTCGGTCAGGACGGATGAATTCGTTGACTTTAACTGGGGGACTGGTCAGCCATTATCAAGTATCCCTGCCGATTATTTCTCAGTTCGTTGGGAGGGCGAATTCCTGCCACGATTCAATGAAATTTATACATTTGAAACCACAACGGACGATGGGGTCCGGCTTTGGGTCAATGACGTGCTGATCATCGATAAGTGGATTGATCAGGCACCAACGGTTCATGCAGGACAGATCGCTCTTGATTCTGGAACACAATACTCGATTCGAATGGAGTATTACGAGCGAACAGGCGGAGCAACAGCCCAGTTGAGATGGTCAAGTGAAAGTCAACCTATTGAAGTCATTCCCAAATCGCAGCTCTTCAGCGAACCAGTCGATTTTGTAGACGGTCAGTTCAGTGGCCAGACGATAATATCAGGCCTACTTCAACCAACCGCTATCGATTTTGCTGAAGTTGGTAGTGATGACCTCATGTACATCGCACAGAAGGATGGTAATGTCAGGTTGGCTATTAATGGAGTGCTGCAGTCAGGTGTTTTTCTTGATTATACGACTCCCGTTAACAATGTTCGCGATCGCGGATTACTTGGCTTAGCGGTCCATCCCGACTTTGTTAACAATCCCTATGTCTATTTGCTATACACCTATGATCCGCCAGAAGCACAAGGCTCAAGTGGGTTAGGGGCGCCTGATAACTTTGGTAATCGAGGTTCACGACTTACCCGAGTGACCGCCGATGTGACGACAGGGTATACCTCAATTGTTCCAGGAAGTGAAAAAGTTCTTTTGGGCACCGGAAGCACATGGGAAAATATTTCCAATCCATTTGCTGACAGCACCAATAACATGGGTTTGCCCGCTTCTGGGTTGCAAGAGGATGGAACCTTTGTCGACGATATTCTCATCACCGACAGTCAATCACACACGATCGGTGCTTTGGCATTCGCACCTGATGGATCTCTCTACGTTTCGAATGGAGATGGTACAAGTTACGGGCGTGTCGATCCGCGCACAACACGGGTACAAAGGCTTGATAGCCTTTCGGGGAAGGTCTTGCGAATTAATCCACTAACGGGAGAAGGCTACTCAGATAATCCGTTCTACACAGGAGATATCGCTGAAGATCAATCGAAGGTATTTAATTACGGTTTGCGTAATCCATTCCGTCTAGCAGTGCATCCTGAAAATGGATTGCCTTATGTGGGAGATGTTGGCTGGGTTTCATGGGAGGAAATTAATGGTGGTCGAGGGCTTAATTTTGGTTGGCCTTATTATGAAGGTGGCGATGGCCAGAATTTACAAACCGGTGGCTACAACGCTCTTCCCGAGGCTCAGGCTTTCTATAACTCCACCGAAGTAGCGTCACCGCCGGTCTTCAGTCGCTCGCATGCCAATGGTGGCGTAGCAATTGTTATGGGTGATTTCTACACCGGCGATAAGTACCCTGAACTCTATCAAAACGCAGCGTTCTATACCGATTACGGTGATCCGACTATTCGGGCGTTGAGAATAAATGCTAACAATACCGTTGTGGAAAATTTCCTTGTGATGGGATCCGTTGGGATCGTCGTAGAAATGTCACAAGGCCCCGACGGTTACATGTACTATGTTGACATTGGTGGAAAAATTGGCCGATTTGAATTCACCGAGACGGAAAGTGCCACAGCTTCGCTTTCAGCTATACTCGCCACATCTCAGGTTGCACCAATATCTGTCGACTTTGGCTCGTCAGATCCAGCCAGTTCCAACGTTAGCAACGCTAATGATCAAGCCTTGGAATTGCTTCTTTTGCAAGATCAGTTGGTTGATAGCCAGTCGGAAGAGGAAGTACCTTCTCAAGCAATTGATGAAGAAGAGAGTGATGAGGAAGCTATCAATCTTGCTCTTTCAACTCTTTAGAGTTGATATCTAAAGCTTTAAGGTTGAAAATCAGCTTGCCAAAAGCAAAATTATTTTACGCCGCTAGATAAATTGCCCAGTCGATTTTGATTAGAATTGCCTATCATAAGGTTCATATCTAAGGCTGACGACTACTCGGGCTAATATGATGGCTAAATGTGATGAAGGATACATCTGTGAAGTATGCGGTAAGGATGTCGGTGCGATTACCGACTCGGATCTTTATCTTCGCTTTGTAATTGGCCAAATTGAGGCCGAGGTGTTACACACGACAGCCGAACGCCATATTCGATGCAATCCTCCGTTAGCCCAGTTCATTGTTGATGAGAAATTTCCTGCGGTAGAGTGTGAGGGAAGTTTTTCTAAGAGGAATCTAGATGCAGATTTTGTTAACGAACGAGAGCAGTTAGTCACCCGTGGTTGGCGGCGGCTTCGTGAGATTGTTAAGCTCGATTTGCCGATTACCGAGTACCCATTGCCAGAGGTAATTGAAAAAGCTTGCCAAGATAGACTTGATTCGCTCGATTGAGCAAAAACTCGCCTTTCGTGCATTTGCTTGAACCACCATACTCTGTGTATGAGTGACACCAATGCCGAGCTTCCAGAACCACTTCCTTCGTCTACCCAAACAACCGACGAGCTACCACCACTTTTGGAGGACGGTTCTTTTTGGGGAATGGGCATTACCCAATTCTTGGGGGCATTTAACGATAATCTTTTTCGTCAGTTGATCTTGCTGCTAGCGACTCCCACAGCAATTGAAGTTGCCCAGGGGGGCCAAGAAGATCGTCAATCAGAAGCTCAGATTGTTTTTGCTTTCGCCTTCTTAATATTTTCAGGTTTCGCCGGTTGGCTCGCTGACAAAATTAGTAAGCGTACCCTCATCATCAGTGCGAAAATGGCAGAAATTGTTGTCATGATCGTTGGCCTTGTCGGATTCTATTATTACGAATCCATTGGGCTAAAAGGCATGCTGTGCATCTTGTTCTTTATGGGTCTGCAAAGTGCTTTCTTTGGTCCGCCTAAGTACGGAATCCTTCCGGAAACAATTCGAGACCGAGATCTACCTCAAGCGAATGGTATTTTTCTGATGTTCACCTTTATGGCGATCATATTCGGTACTGTTTTGGCTGGGGCATTAGGTGCTGATAAAGATACCGTTTGGCAAGGGGCGAGCGCCTGTGTGCTAATTGCGGTAATTGGAACAGCAACGGCTTTTTTGATTAGGCCCGTGAAGGCTGCTAATCCAGATATGAAACTTAGCTGGAGCGATATTCTAGTACCACCCGATTTGCTGCGGATCGTTTATCGAGATAAACAGCTTATGCTGGCACTGATTGTTACGAGCATGTTTTGGATGTTGGGAGGCATTGTCCAGCAGAGCGTCAATGCTCTCGGCAAAACACAACTTGGACTTTCCGATGGTAAAACCAGTCTTCTGGCTGCGATGCTTGGTATAGGAATTCCGATCGGCTGTCTCATTGGTGGAAAGCTATCCGCTGGACGAATCAATCCAAGAGTTGTTTTGCTAGGTGCTATTGGTATTGTGATTTGTTTGTCACTGCTTGCACTTCGAGCGGGCGATAAGCAACATTTACTTGGAGAGTATGGTAGCTATCCGGTGCTAATCTTGGCAGGAATCAGCACGGGTATTTTTATCGTTCCAATCCAGGTATCCATTCAGGCTTTGCCACCGCCCGATGAGAAGGGGCGGATGATTGCCCTCATGAATCAATGCAATTGGATTGGGATTATTGCAGGCGCCTTATTGGTCGAGCTTTCCCTAAGTGTGATGGAACACTTCGATCAACCTCGCAATACAACTTTTGCGATTGCTGCCTTAGTAATGCTACCGGTAGCCTTGTTTTATCGGCCCGAAGAGCGAAGCCTGGCTGATTAATTCGTGTCGGCTAATCAATAAAACTGCAGATATAATCTGCCATTTTGCCAACACGCACCTGGAATTTAGAGCTGCCAGGTACATTGAATGAGGTGCCAGCTGAGTATGTTTGCCAAGAGCTTTCGCCAGGCAACATGACCTCCATCTCACCCCCGATGACTTCCATTAACTCGGGCTTATCCGTACCAAACTCAAATTCACCTTGCAACATAAAGCCGAGGGTCTTTGTTGAACCGTCATCAAATTTGATGGTACGACTACTTACCAGGCCGTCAAAATAGACATTGGCTTGCTTGACGATTGAAACGTTATCAAAGGAATCACTCAAAGTGCTTACTCTGCGATGAAGTTGCAAATTAGTTAGCTTCTTCCGCTGTCGGTTCTTCGATAACTTCTAGAGGTGAACTACTTTTTCCAACCGATTTGACAACGATTAATGCTTCGGGGAAGTTTCCATCATTGAAGATCTTTATTAAAGAATCATTATCAAAAGAATCGGTATTGTAGGCGATAATGACCGTCTTTGAGCTTAGATCAATATTGAAATCTTCTACCCCATCGGCAGTTTCAAGAAGTTCAGTTGCTCTTGCTTGGCAAGCTTCGCAATGTAGGCCAGGAACGTTCAGTTCCGTGGTCGGAAGCCCCGCTTCATTAAAAACGGTGTTTATTTCAACCGCTGGTATCTCAGCAGTCTGTTGACCACAACCGAGATGAAGTAGTGTGCTAAAGCAAATCGCCAAACCAATAATTGTTCTCATAATCGTAATACCCGAGTCAATTTATAATAGTGCAGCAAATTAACCTTCTTGCAAATCACCATCATCATTATTAGCAATTTGTACTAGTTCCGATTGCTCTTCGGATTCCAAGGTCTCACCACTTTCAGCATACATCTTGCGGATGTCTTGGGTGATCTTCATTGAGCAATATTTTGGTCCACACATGCTGCAGAAGTTAGCGCTCTTGAAGGTCTCTTGGGGCAATGTTTGGTCGTGATAGGCCCGGGCAGTTTCGGGATCGAGCGCTAAGCGGAATTGTTCATTCCAGTCAAATTCGAAGCGTGCTTTTGAGAGAGCATCATCGCGGTCTTGAGCACCTGGGCGCTTGCGAGCTACGTCGGCAGCATGGGCAGCGATCTTATAAGCTACCATGCCTTGCTTCACGTCCTCTTTCTCAGGTAAGCCTAGGTGTTCCTTTGGCGTAACATAGCAAAGCATTGCCGCGCCATGCCAACCAGCTAGTGCTGCTCCAATGCCACTGGTGATGTGGTCGTAACCTGGAGCAATATCAGTGACCAAAGGGCCGAGCACGTAGAAAGGAGCACCATCGCAAACCTCTGCTTGACGTTCCATATTCATTTGGATTTGATCCATCGGAACATGGCCAGGGCCTTCTACCATCACTTGGGTTCCAAGTTCACGTCCACGCATCGTTAGCTCGCCGAGAACATCAAGCTCAGCAAACTGGGCGTTGTCGCTGGCATCGGCAATAGAACCGGGACGAAGGCCGTCGCCAAGGCTCCATGTAACATCGTACTGACGCATGATTTCGCATAGATCATCAAAGGCCTCGTAGAGAGGATTCTCTTTGCGATGCGCCATCATCCATTTGGCGATTAGCGAGCCACCTCGACTGACGATTCCAGTTACCCGATTCATGGTGTGCATTAAGTGTTCTAACTTAATACCACAATGGACGGTCATGTAGTCAACACCCTGCTTGGCTTGATGCTCGACCATATCAAGAAAATGTTGAGCGGTCATCTCTTCAATTTCACCACCCAACTCTTCAAGCATTTGATAAATCGGGACCGTTCCAATCGGAACTGGTGAGGCAGCAATAATCGCCTTACGAATCTCGTCGATGTCTTTACCGGTTGAAAGGTCCATCACCGTGTCAGCACCAAAGTGTACTGCGGTGTGGAGTTTCTCGATTTCACCTTCTTCGTCGCTGGTTACAGCCGAGTTGCCGATGTTTGCATTTACTTTGCATTTCGAGGCCACGCCAATGCACATTGGCTCAAGACGACCAGCTAGGTGAACCGTATTGGCCGGTATCACCATATGACCCTTAGCAACCTGCTCACGCACAAGCTCAGGAGAGAGGTTTTCTCGCTGAGCGACATAAGTCATTTCGGGGGTGATTTCTCCAGCACGGGCGAATTCAAGTTGAGTGATTGGTGATGGCATTCGTTCAGTTCTTTCTTCTATATTAGGTGCCAACTGAAAGTGTGCAGCCAGCCTTGGAAAGCACACGACAAGTTCGCAATTTATCGATTTAGTAGTTCTATCTAAGCCATACTATCGGGCTCCCAGTGGCTGTCAACGAGTCTATGCAACTTACATTCCAGGGGTTTTTAAGAAACCAATGTGCTGAATCTAACGATTTTGTAGCAAAATTCTTATTAGGTTGAGTTCAATATGTCGTTTAGCCTATCCGGATCGTTGCTAACCAAGCTTTTTTCGCCTAACCTGGAATACTGACCCCTTTTGACATCGAACTACTTATTGAATCCACTTTTTCGGCCAACAAGAAGATGAAGCAAAGATTAATTCTCATCGTCAAAACCATGCATAGATTGATTGCATGCTGGCTGGTTATTTGCTTCTTTCCGTTTTCAACGGTATTCGCCTTTGATATTATTGCAGATACAGCCTCTGGGGAGATTCTATTCCGCAATTTTACTGGAACTACTGTCAACTTAGATGGTTACCAGTTTGACTCTCTGTCCGGTGCTTTGTTGCCAGGCAATTTGGGTGGCGTTACTGGCGAATTAGACATGAGCGGAGATATGTCACTTGATGCCGACTCCGATTGGTTTGTGATAGCATCAACAACCAACTCAATTGCGGAAGCTTCGTTGGTTGAGCTTAGCGGGAGTCTGGACCATGGTGAGACTGTTTCTCTTGGAATACTATGGGACTTTAATGCCGCCCAAGACGTGACAGCTTTAGTTTCTGCTGGTCCTTCAGTGTTTGTTGTTCCGGTGGATTTTCTCGATCTAACTGGTGACTATGATACAAATGGAATCGTTAATTTAGATGATTATCTAACGTTCACTACCAACTTTGGGTCGACGATTGAGCTAGGGGCAGATGGTAATGGAGATGGTATTGTGGATGCCGCCGATTTCACCATTTGGCGAGACGCATTTGAAGTAGCAGTGTCGCCTGCTAATAATGTGGGTGTTTTTCTTGAGCCTGGTACGAATCTATCGACTTCTTTTGCCTCTACGGTACCTGAGCCAAATTCATTGATGCTCGCTTGCTTTGCTTGCATTATGGCGAGAAGTAATCGAAAGCCAAAAGAGTCTTAGATTCACTCTTGCTGCAAATTATTCTGCAGTGGCATCTACCTTTGAGGTGAACTTAAGGTTCATAGTTGCTCTGTCATCTTTTGTAAGCTCGTAGAACTCTTCTGGCGTGCTAACACGGCGTTCGCCTACATGGGAAATAAACATGTAAGGCTTAACGCCATACTTGTCAGCTACGCTACCAGGAGTTACTCCGGTAACAACAACGCATCCAAGCGGATCGATTTTGCCTTCTTGTGACGCCTGGCTGAGAATAGTTCCTGGAATCGCGGTGCTATAGTCGATCTGGATTCCACGCCAAGTTGGCTTAGTTTTTGTCACGACCTTATCTCCCAAAACAAAAGCTTTTCCAAGCTTAACTTTGGTCAATTGCTTAATCGAATCTCGATAGTATTCAACCAAGATATCATCGCCCGGCCCGAATTGACTAACTGAGAGTAGTAGGGCATCGGAATCAGGGGTTTGATGTTCGTTAATGCGAGTGACTAAATCACCACCTCTTAATCCTCCCTTATAGCCTGGGCTACCGAGGTATGCTTGTTGTAGAAGGACTCCTTTTGGGAGTTTACTTACATCCTGTCCGGGCAATGGTTGATTGACAGAACGAGCACGATTCCAAGGATTGTTAACTCCTGCAGGTAGTCCTTGGGGGACCACGTTTGAGTTGAAGGTTACGCCAAGCAGGCCGTACTCAACTTCTTCTCCTTGGCTTAATTTTTTGATCGCTCTTCGTACAAGCTTATTGAGCGGAATCGCGTAACCGGCTGGTTGTTCATGTCCAGCAATTGAAGCTGCTGTTGTAGTAATGCCAACTAGTTGTCCTTCAAGGTTTACTACTGCACCCCCTCCGGCATTCCATCCAAGCTTTGCATCGGTTTGGATTAGTGTTCCAAAATGATGGACGGTCGTTCGATAAGAGCCACGTCCATCGGGCGTGTTATTTAAGTTTTCGTTTGCCGAGGCTTTGCGGGCGATGTTGGAAACGGATCCCCAACTTGTCGTTGGCTGGCCATCGGAGCGGATAGCAAAGGGATTACCTATGGCGATGATAAAATCACCCTTGCGGAGTTCTTCAGCCTTACCCAGTTTAATTGGAGGTAGCACGTTAGCATTTTTGGAACGGACCTCACGTAGTGCTGCCTCGTTGATTTTTAACACTGCCAAGCCAGACCGAGGGTCAGCCGCCAGGATTTCTGCTTCGTAGCTGTTTCCTTCGATATCAACGATCTGATGTTCGTCGTCCTCGTTGATAACTAAATATTGAGTAAGAACTAGTCCTGAAGCATCAATGACGACTCCGCTACCAAACGCGTAAGGAGGAAGCTTAGGTACCTTTGAGCGGAACTCAGCCAAAGGATCAGGCATTACCTCCACCTTTCCTGCTTGCCCCGCAAGAATCGAGCGTCTCCCTTGATTGGCATTTGCCGTCTTTTGCTGCTTTGATCGCAAGATAGCAACAACGGACGATTCACTCTTTTCTATCGTCTCAACGATAGTCCGTTGAAGCGCAGCAACCGCCTCTGGCACAGGCTTCTCCTGCCCAGCTGCTTGTGGCGCTCCAAGGAAGATGGGCGCGGTTAAGCAGCTAAGAAGGAAAAAAATGTGATTAGTCTTCATCCGAATCATCGTGAGCTCGTTCTTCAGGGCTCATGGATAGTAAGTCGTCAAAGCCGCCGGCTGCTAAAATCTTCTCTTTGATTTCCTCAGCAACGTCGGGGGTCTCTTTAAGGAAAGCTCGGGCTTTTTCTTTGCCCTGGCCAAGCTGCATATCTCCATAACGGAACCAAGCGCCTGACCTGGTAACAATTTTTTGCTCGGTACCCAAATCAAGCAAGTCACCTTCGTAGCTGATGCCATCAGAATGCATCATGTCAAACTCGGCAATGCGGAACGGTGGGGCAACTTTATTTTTTACCACTTTGGTTCGGACACGTTGGCCAACTACTTCTTCGCCATCCTTTAGCTGCCCGATTCGGCGGACGTCAATACGACAAGAAGAATAGAACTTCAACGCACGGCCACCCGGAGTTGTTTCCGGGCTGCCAAACATGACTCCAACCTTTTCGCGGATTTGGTTAATAAAAATAACCGCAGTTTTGCTCTTAGCGATGGCTCCGGTCAGCTTACGCATGGTTTGGCTCATCAGCCTTGCTTGGAGGCCGACGTGCGTGTCACCGATTTCGCCATCAAGCTCTTTCTTAGGGACCAATGCCGCGACCGAGTCAATCACGATGATATCGACGGCGTTGCTCTTTACGAGCATTTCGGTAATGTGCATCGCTTCTTCACCATGGCCTGGTTGGCTAACCAAGAGAGTTTCAAGGTCAACGCCCAATTTCTTTGCCCAGCTCGGATCAAGCGCGTGCTCAGCATCGATGAAAGCAGCAATTCCACCAGCTTTTTGCGCTTCGGCGATGACATGGAGTGCGAGAGTTGTCTTACCGCTCGATTCAGGACCGAAGATTTCGATGATCCGTCCTTGTGGAATTCCTTGGCCGCCGAGGGCCATATCGAGTGACAGGCTTGAAGTGGAGACACCTTTGATTCGAT
>SPJK01038670.1_pt1 | contig 13025 bp, 9 predicted proteins | sample 3741771 | NCBI WGS metagenome assembly SPJK01 (sample SAMN10925997, study PRJNA522277) | cold seep metagenome | isolation source: Elba SIP-enriched marine methane seep metagenome, extraction at timepoint T2 | place: Italy: coast of Elba, Mediterranean Sea | reverse complement strand
GGCGCGTAGTAGTTCAATCGGCAGTTCCGCGCTTGCTGTTCCATCGCGCCAGGTAATAGGAACCATGTAGTCAATTTCTAGTCGCCGAGACTCAGCAGCGGGAAGCGGGTAGACGCGTAACTCGTACTTGCCATCTTCGTTTTTCAGCAGGACGGAGGGGTCTTGTTGCCGCTCAACAATCGACTCGTAGATACTGACGCCATATGCTCGTTCGAGCACAAAAGCCTGAATTTTGGCATCATCAATCCAAAGGTAAGAGTCATGCACAATAGCATTGGTGGGTAGCTCAAAATGGTAAACGATTTCGAGGGAGTCTTCAGCAACCCATTGGAGGTCATAATTGGCCGCTCGAATACTCATTTCCAGTTCAACCTCAGCATAAAGGCCTTGCGGTCGCATAGTAATGGTAGCGTCGTCAATGATGCCCTTATCCAGCTCTCCCCACCAAATCGGAGTCTGAGGATGGTGGATAGCGAGCGTGTTTTGGGTAGAAGAAAGAAAGGGAAGTAATAAGGCGAAAAATGTAAGATAGATGTGGCGCTTTTGCATAGTAGGTAGGTTTTAGTGAGAGAGATTACCTACTTAAGCTACATTGATTTTCAGCTCATTGCTTTGATAAGGAAAGCTTCGTCAGCGAGGTGGCAAAGTTTATTCTTGCTCTTCCCGGGCTATTTCTTCCAGCCAGTCAAGACAAAGAGCTGCCGACCAACTGAACTGTGACGTACCATATCCGGAGGTAGCGGCCCCTTTCCGTGGGTCGAAATACTCGTAGAAACCAAACTCAGTCAGAAGGTCAAGGCTATCCTTCCTGATTTTGGCTGCCAGATCGACCATGTCGTAGCGTTGTAAGCCGTGGTAGAGGAGCCAATTGGTGTTTATCCATACAGGGCCACGCCAATAGCGCGCAAAGTCGACATCCTTCGCCGTTAGGGCATAAGAAGGGCAAGAATAAAGCTGCCCATCCTTTGCGCCGAAAGCGGAGCTTTCCAGGTGTGTCAAAATGACTTCCGCTTGCTCTTGGGTGGGTATGAGTCCGATTAGTGGCAACAAGCCGCTGATGACGGGCACTGGCAATGCTTCTTGATTGACCCGGTCGTATGCCTGATAAAGCCCCAACTCCTCCCGCCATAGCTTTTCATTCATACTATGGACCGTCAGCTCATTCCACAGTATGATCGGTAATACGTCTTCCCCTAGCTGATGGCCTATTTCGATCAAAGCCTCATTTGACCAAGCTAGAATACTATTAAACAAAGGATCTTGGATTTGGAATGGGCAGACTTCAGTTAAAATCTCGTCATCGTAACGATGTCTACGGAAAAGATCCACCAGGAATACATAGCGGTCATAGTCCGCTTTTGTTGGCCGATGGAGTGCGGCTTGCTCCGTTTGCAAATCTCGGCGCTCGTACGCTGGTAGGTGATGTGGGTCAATGGGTAAATGCTCCAGAGCACGATCCCAGTAAGGTGAGTTATCGGTGCCAGCTTCCCAAGGGTGGCGCAGATAGATCAACCCTTCTTCGTCAGGGTCCCGATGGTCATAAAGGTACTCGTGTAAAGCGAATAGCTTCGGGAAAAATTCTTCCAAAAGGGCCAGGCCTTGGTCTTGTGAAGGGGCCATTTGGTAAAGTTGCCAAATCACCTGCGCATGGACCGGGGGCTGCGTAATTCCAGAAGTTGGAGGGCAGCCAATGGTGTTGGCCAAGTCCTTGGTTTGCCAGAAATCAGGCCCTGGAAAATAGGAGGCCGCTGGATCATCGCCAAAAATGATATGAGGGAGCATACCATTGCTCCATTGTCCTTTAAATAGCTGTCGCATTTCTGCTACTGCCCGGGGCCAGTTGGCATGCGCTACTCCCAATGCAATGAAGCCACTATCCCAATTCCATTGGTGTGGGTATAAGCTTGGCGCTGGCTGAGTAAACCGACCGTTATAGTTGGCATCCAGAACCTGTTGGGCTGCGATCGAGAGATGCTTCATGCTTGACAAATTAGCTATAGTGCAAGTCGTCTAATGCTAAAGAAATTAGATGCTCCAGTAGCGAAAATGGAAACCCGCAATAGCGTGGTCTCTGAATATCGTGGTTGGATTCTTTGTTGGAGGGTCTCCAAAGGTAAGGTATTTCCAGATTTAGAAAAACCTGTAATGAAGCAATTGTCATGTCACTAAATCCTAAAATTGTAGGGTAGGCTTTATTTGATTCACCTTATCTTTAGGGCAACACCCCTATTCAACGCGAACCTACCCATATTCACATTCCCTTACCCAAGGATCGATATTCTGATTATACCGTGTATTTAGACAGGAAACGACCTATTGGTAATGTTCCAAGGAATTACTCGTATTGCTTTTACCCTTACTGTTCTGCTTTGCTTGATCATAGAAAGCCAGGCAGCAGAAGACTGCGTGCCCAATTGGGGCCCGGAAGATGCTGTGCTAGTAGATCATCTGGTCACCCAGGCATGGTGGCAAAAAGGGGAGGATGTCGAGCGCGCATTAAGCACGATTACATCTGCTGGTGAAATAGCGGAAGCGATAGACTATCAAAGGGGGATTGCGAATAGTATCCATGTTGAAGGTGTCATACGTTGGTATCAGGGAGATGTACTGATTGCTTATGATCACCTGCTTCGAGCAATGAGCATGCGGCGAGAGATCGGCGATTCGCTAGGCTTGGGCCGCTCCTATAACAACTTGGGGAATGTGCTCTTCAACCAGGAAGACTTCAGCGAAGCACTTCAATATTATCAGCAGGGGCTCTCAATACGTAGGGCTCTTCGGGATTCAGCTGGATTGGTTTTTTCCTACAGCAACCTTGGCGATGTTTTCCTGAAGCAAAGCAAAGTAGAGGAAGGCCTGCAGGCCTATGGTACGGCAAGGGAAATTGCCGAACAAATTCAATCTTCCAGTGGATTAGCCCATATCGGCGGCCGGATGGGTCATTTTTACCTGGAAAAGGGAGACTATGACCTGGCTGCTATTCACTGGGAGGACGCCCTGTTGTTTGCACGCCAGGGAAACAACAATGCGCTTATTGCGACTTTATTACTCGATTTAGTAGAGATATCGATGATGTCTCCCGGTTTTGATATCCGCACTCAACAAGATAATGCAGTCGAGGCGCTCGACTTAGCGAAGAAGCTAAAGACGCCTGAACTCGAAGCTACCGCCACGCGTTTATTAGCGCAACTTTCGGTGGCATTAGGAGAACATTCACAGGCATTCAGTTATAACCGGGCTTATCAGCAATTGGAAGAAGAGATTCTACGTATTCATACCGATAAGGCGATTACCGACCTACGCGTTCAGTTCGATGCTGAAAGGTTGGCGCGAGAAACCCTGGCTGAAGAGAAAGCTCAACAATTCCGACTTCTTATTGCCATTATTTTACTTGTCTTTCTCTTGCTGGGAATTGTATATTACACCCATCATATTCAGCAACGGGAGCTGCGTAATGAGTCGGAATACCGAACAACTCTGGAGAAACGTAATGCGGCTTTTGTGCAGCAGAATGCTGAACTAGTTCGTGCTAATCAGGCGCTCGACCAATTCGCACGCGTAGCTAGCCACGATTTGAAGGAACCACTGCGGAACATCGGTTCTTTTGTATCACTTTTGAAAAGGAGATATGCCCATACATGGGGAGAAGAAGGGGCAGATTATGCCGATTTTGTTATGCGGGGCGTGCGGCAAATGTATGCGGTTCTCGACGATTTGATGGAGTATTCCAGTTTGTCACTTAGTTCATCTATTAGGCTACAGGAGGTGGACATGCAGGAACTGGTACAACACAGCATACAATCGGTACTGTCCCAAGGAAATGCCGATGCCCAGCTATTGATAGATCCACTGCCAACCATCCAGGGGCAGAATGAATTGCTAGCTAAATTGCTCGATAATCTGCTGGCCAATGCCTTGACGTTCACCAATAAATCTTGCCCGGCCCTTCATGTGGGCTATCAAGAATTAGATAAAAAGCATTTGTTTTTTCTTGAAGATGATGGCCTGGGCGTGCCGGCCGACTTTCGCGAAAAAATCTTCCACCCATTCCAACGGCTTGATCGCCAGGCTTATTCAGGTACGGGGATCGGCTTGGCGCTATGTCGTCGGGTCATGCAAATCCATGGGGGCGATATCTGGGTAGAAGCAGCCGAAGGAGCCACAGGCAGCCGCTTCATCTTTACTTTTCCCAAGCACACAAACGATCAAGCGCCTAAATGGGTGCAACAAGAAAGCCTGGGATGCCTTGCTGAAAACGTATAGAGCAGTAGAGCAGTTGGCAGTAGTGCAATATGTTTACTGCCAACTGCCAACTGCCAACTGCCAACTGCTACCTGTTATTCATCTCCAGACAAGAAGTTGAATTGATCAGCGTATTCCAGCATTTGTGCTGTAAAGTCATCTGGGTATGTGACGTCAATGTCGGTGATATTTCCGTCATCATCAGTGACCGGAACAAGAACCGGGTTGATGAAGCCGCCATACGGAGGAATATTCAGGCTTTCGCTCCGCGACAAGACTTCCTGATGGATCGCCTGATCGACTTGTACGCCGTAAGTTTCGATCAAGTCACGACCGGCTTCATAATCGCCTTGGCTCTTGATCCGTTGTACTTCCTGCAAAAGTTCCCCAAATAATGCACGAACTTGTTCGTAATCTTTGATATCGATGTAAGTTTTGCCGTCGCGCTGTTCCTTTACAATAGCCCCATTGGCCAGGGCACGCTCTAATACCCAGCTGCTTACCATTTGACGATTGCGCATATGGGCCTGTTGAATGTTTTCTCCCAACTCAATACGACGGAGCTGCAACATGATACCATTGCGGAAGTAACTGTCATAGCCAGCTTTACCCACTTCGTCACTTTCCAATAATCCCAATTCTACCAGCTTGGGGTCTATCATATAGTACAAGGCAAATAGATCGGCGCGGGCTTCCTCTAGCGGGGAGGCATAGTTCTTTAGCGTTTCCCCGGGAGTGGCAACGCCTTCTTCCAACTGACCAGCTGCATGACCCAGCACTTCGTGCAGTGCGGTTTGCATCTTGCTGGCGAGTTGGCCGTGTGCTTCGGAACGGGCAATCTCTTCCTCATCATTTGCGAATTCTGTAAGAAGGCCAGGACCATCCGCTTGGCTGTAGCCGTAGCTAATGTTTCCAAGACTCACAGATTTAGAACCGTGTTCAGCACGTATCCAATTGGCGTTAGGTAGGTTGACGCCAATTGGTGTAGAAGGGCTGGCATCGCCAGCTTCCCCAGCAACAGTGACTACTTTATAAGTAATGCCGGTCACTTCGGGCTTGCGGTGCTCTGGAAGTAAAGGACTATTATCCTCAAACCATTGTGCGTTATTAGCCACTACAGCCATTCGCTCGGACGCTTCAAAGTCATTGATTTGCACAATCGTTTCGTAGCTACCTTTCAGGCCCATCGGATCTTGATAGACTTCAATAAAGGAATTGATATAGTCGATATCTCCTTCGGTCGCTTTGACCCACGCCACATTGTATTCATCCCAGGTGACAAGATCACCAGTACGGTAGTACTCGATCAACAGCTCTAGAGCATCAGCTTGCGGTTGATCTTCGGCTACTTCAACAGCTTTTTCCAGCCAGGAAATGATTTCTGTAATGGCTGCACCATAAAGGCCGTCGGCACTATAGACCTGCTCGTAGATTGCACCAGATTCGTTACGGGCCAAACGGCTATTCAAGCCCATGCTTACCCGTGGGTCGGGTAACTTTGATTTCAAGTCAGCATAAAAGGCCTCTACTTCTGCTTGAGTAATGTCCGGAGCATAGAAGTTGACCGCAGACCCAAGGACAAGGTCATCGCCATCTTGGGTGATCTTCTTGGCGTCAAAAGTCGGATCAAAAATTGCTTTCATAGCCTCGTCACTGAGCGAAGCACCTACATCATCTAGCAATGATGCGAAATATTCACGCGAAAAACCCGGCGTAAACTTATCATTGGAGTAATGGTGATGAATGCCGCTGGCAAACCACACCTCCTTAGCGTAAAGCATGAAAGCTTCCCAATCAGCCCCGCTACGTTCACCGGCATAATCTTTAGCAATTTGATCAATAGCACCACGGATCGCCAGATTATGACGGTAATTCATGTCATACATGATGTCACGTCCGGACAGGCCAGCCTGCACCAGATAGTACACGAGCTTCTTCTGATCCAGACTTAGTTGCTCCCAGCCAGGAATTTGATAGCGGATGATTTTCTTATCCGCAAAACTATCCGGGTTCCAAACGAAATCCTCTGTCTCCTCTTCGACAGCAGGAGCCTCAGGTTCAGGAGCCGGCTTGCAAGCAACCAGCAGTAAGAATGGTAAAAGCAGCAACAAGTTTCTCATCTAAAAAAGAGTTGTTTGATTAGGGAATTATATGCTGGAGAAAAGAAGGTCCACACTCCAGGTTAGAATCTTCCAAACCGCATACGATACGGCTAGGAACATGGCAAATAATACAAGCAATAAAACAACAATAACAGGCCAGGCACTACCTTGGTGTTCGTCGTGGCGATAGTGTTCGCGCAACAAAGCCAGGTTTCTTCGGTTAGCGCGGTAGCTGAGATCGAAAATATCCCCCAGTACTGGAACTGTTCCGACCAGGGTATCGAGTAAGATGTTGCCTAGCATCTTCAACATGACTATGCCACTGGCACCCTTTCGAGCCATTGCTGTAAGCAACAATCCGCTCAGCCCGAAGCTGACCACATCGCCCACGCCGGGAATTAACCCTACCAAAAAGTCAAACCCAAATCGGATTTCAGTGCCGGGAATGCGAAAGCGATTGTCGAGAAATTGAGAGGCGCTATCCAGCCACTTCAAGTCGTCCTCTGTGATGTCAGATTGGGGAGTCAAAGTTTTTCGTTTGTTGAGCAAGGATAAAAATAAGAACAGTTTGCCATATCGGCCGGGAAAGCGATCAATCCTTACTCTCAGCGACCGCAAGATACCTCACACTATGCTGTAAACCAGCATGACTGAGCTCGATCCAGCGGTAACCAATTTGCAGATGATCAACGCTGAAGGCTTCTGCGTGCCAGTCAATTTGGAAGTAACAGCTCGGCGTCACGTGCACGCTTACATTGCGACGCCGGCATGCCTTGTCCACGTGATAATGGCCGCAGAATACTGTGACAGGTTGTCCACTATTCTCGAATATATTCGTGACCTGTTGGGCATTGCGTAAGGCGTGATTGTCGTCCATGTAGGGTACCCCCATGGCCATCGTAGGATGATGGATAAAAACTAAGGTGTGTTCATGTGACTGACTGAGCTGCTGTTCCAGCCAATGCAACTGGCGCTCAGAAAGACAGCCACTACTCGAATCCAGGAACAAGACCGGGTGGCCTTCCCATTGCAGGGAGTAATACAATTCGCTGTCTTTGGTCAGCGCATGCAAGCCAAAGTGTTCGACTAGCAGAGCCGTGTCATCGTGATTGCCGGAAAGGAAATAGATTGGGACATCGAAGCGCGCCAGCTGTTGCTTTATCCACTGGTAGATATTCGAGTCGCCATGATCAAGGCATAGGTCACCGGAAATGACCAGCGCATCAAAACTATGCTGGGAAAGGTCTTCCAGCAGGTCTAGGAAGTTGCTGCGAACATCCACGCCGTGCGGTATTTCATCCTGCCGTCCAACGTGAAGATCCGTGATTTGGACGATCTTCATTAGGGGTGTGTAGCTTTTCTCGTACTCTTTTGACTAAAATCAGTTCAGACGTGACTTGCGTATCAGCTTATGGCATAATCTGTCAAGCGGTAACGCACTTGTAAGATTTGCTGCACCTCATTCAACGCCACTTCATAAGGCTTATACACAGAGTCATTGTCGGAGATCAGGCGTAGGGCAATCGTCTCTTGCCCTTGTTTAATTTGCTGTATTCTCTTAGTAACAACGGAATCCGTGACGATAACGTATACATTGTTGTCACGAACTCTCGGGAAGGAACCGTCTAGCGGCCGCTCCAAGGGTGAACATACAACAACATCTCGATCTGTAATAGTGGGCCACATGCTATCGCCACTGATCTGAAAAGCGATTAATTCACCCTCCAGGTTTGGAATGGAAAACCGCGGCAGCTCGTCAAAATAATCCGCTTCCTGATGAGCCATTGCATAGCCTGCAAGAGCAGGCTGCGGCACTAGCGCGATATTTCGACGCCCGGGCACGCTCGCAAGCGCAGCCGTTGGTATGGCGTTGTTGAGGCCAGGTTCCAGGCCCGGGCGGAATAATTCATCAGAAAGGCCAAACAAATAATTGGCATTCAGGCCGTACTCATCAAACAAATGCAACAATTGGTCGACGGTGATATTGCGTTGGCCTTTCAGAATACTGTTGATGACATGGTTGTATGTACCTAGTTTTTTGGCAATATCGGACTTGCCTCGGATCAGCTGTAATTTTTCTAGCTTTTGATAGGCTTCTCTAAAGCGCTGATTTACAAGGTGATCGGAAAAATCTGCCATATTTTAAACGAAAATGTTTGAAATAGCTTGCCTGTAACAAACTATTTGTTTTATATTTGTGAAGGGATGTTTGTATTTGTGTGTTTTTAACACAAAAATCGCCCTTGAAGATACAATAAGTTTCGCAAAATCATCAGCCATGAAACCTCATTTTACTCACAGTTCTTCCCGGGGAGAGAATTACGATCGGCAGCGCATGCAGCCCGGGCGCGAAACACCGATCGGTCCTATTATTAATTGGCGAGCCCTGTGGCTTCGTACCTGGCTGGCACTCAAGCGATGGGTAGCCGAGCTATGGTACTTGTTTAGCCGTCGTACGGCTGGGCCGCTCTCTTCTTACCAAGCACCTCGACCTTCGGTAGCTTCCCGAAAGTGGATGATGCCAGCTTTTAAAGTCGCAGCTGCTTTGGTGTTTTTCATGTACGTATTGCAGCGGGATATTCAGTTCTCTATTCATATGAAAGCCCCTCTTGGGCAACCAGCCGCACAGGCAGGAAACTTGTTTGACGGTAGTGCCGAACAAATGAGTATGGTACCCGGAATTGCGGTGCCAACTTCTTCGCGAATGCAGGCTAAGGAAGATGCTTCCATGGCAGCTAATGCGGTAGAGCATTACATTGAACGGTTTGCACAGGTCGCTCAGACGGAAATGCAAAAGTATGGCGTTCCGGCTTCGGTGAAGATGGCGCAAGCATTATTGGAGAGCCAGGCAGGCCAATCAGTAGCAGCTCGAGTGGATAACAACCACTTCGGTACCCGCTTGGGCGGTCAACCCTATGAATCGGCTTGGCGGAATTGGCGGGAGCATAGCCTACTACTCCTGCATCGCTATGGCGACTTGCTCGAGCACGGGAATGACTATCGCAGTTGGGCTCGTGGCTTGGAAGCAGCTGGTTATAGTACCGAGCAAAACTATGCCAATCAATTATTAGAGCTCATCGATCGGTTCCATCTGGAGCAGCTCGATGAACCCACGATCTAGATTGATGATATGGGTTTGGACTTGGAAGGAGTACCAGGCCGACAGGATGCGATCGCGCTAATGATAGGCGCTTCAAAAGCAAAAGCGTATTCCTCAACTCCAAACCGCTAAGATTATAGCCAATTTTGTTCTCCAAATTTTCTCATGGGTGGCTGCTTCTCTGTGCCAGGGGAGCAGCCCTTTTGTTTGAAAGCGTTGCAATATCCTTAGCTTTGGCCAAACATGTGGCCCATGCCGATTGCTGTACCCATTTTATTCCAAGATGAGAAGCTGGTGGTTGTTAACAAACCAATCGGCTTGCCGACTCATAAGAACAAGCATCTTGCCCATGACGCACCTTATCTCACGAAATTGGTGGGTGATCAATTGGGGACCTGGGTGTACAACGTTCATCGCTTGGATGCGAAAACATCTGGGGTGATGGTCTTGGCTCGCTCCTCGGAGATCGCACGTGAACTGAGCACTCAGTTTCAAGATCGCAGCGTAAAAAAGATCTACCAAGCATTGGTGAAAGGATCACCTGGTGACGGCGAATTTGATCGACCAGTACTCGATCGTAAGAAAGGGAAGCGAGTCGCGGCACAGACCACTTACCGACAACTCCAGTCTATTGTTACGGATATTTCATACAAAGACCAGGAGAACATCGCATTAAGCCTGTTAGAGCTCCGACCCTCGACCGGACGCTGGCATCAACTGCGGCAACATTGTGCGCAAGCACGATATGACATAATCGGGGATACCCAGCATGGAGACTGGACCTTAAATCGAATTATTACGGAACGGACCGGGGCCCATCGCTTGCTCTTACACGCCAGTGCATTGCAATTTCGACATCCTGTCAGCCAGGAAGAGGTGCGTTATACGGCTGATCTTCCCACCGAATTTAGTACAGTGCTGCAAGCTCTGAGTTGAGCGCTTCACTTTCGGAGAAACTAGCGCCTGCTGGCTGTTGGCCGGCTTTGACTCCCGGCGCGCATCCTTTTGACGCCATTGGTCTTCCGAAACACGATACGAGGATTACTCGGCCTACTTTCGGTATGCGCCCTGTTGAGAGCTGTCACTACATAGGTGTACGTTTGTTCTTCCTCCGTATCAAAGTCAAAAAAGCGATAGCTGGTACAGCCTTGTTGAATGGGCGTTACATGCAACAGGTATTGCGGGTCATTTAAGTCGCCAACCCGGTTTCCCGGAAATCGATAGATAGCATAGTAATGCGGTAGCATATTAAGCTCGCGGTCGGTTTGGTGTGCTTTCCAACGCAGGTCAACACCATTTCGCCGCCAACGCAGACGTTGAAGCTCCGGTGGGCGTGGGGTCGCAATTTCAAGGTCAGGCCGCTCTGGCCACAAAGCGTGCGTACTGTATAGGCTACGCAGTGTGTCCTTTAGCTGTAAGGGGTTGGCAAGCAGTGACCGCGCGCTGAAAAAGGCGCTACCCTGGCTTTGGAAGTTACGTCGGTTCAAGTCGACCTGTCTGGGAATCTCTGAGGGCTGATTCCAGGCTTCTACTTGGTTGTTGGCGACCTTATAAGCTGCGTGTCCCGTGTAAAGTTGTACGTTCCGGGATCGCTGGCTCCACCATTGTAGTAACTTGAGGTGGTCGGCAGGCTCAAAGCCAATATTCCAGTAGAGTTGTGGCATTACATAATCGATCCAACCTCTATTCATCCAGTTCAAGACATCGGCATAGAGATCGTCATAAGAGGTAGCACCTGCGCGTGTATCCGATCCATTTTCCGGGTCATCACTGATATTTCTCCACACACCAAAAGGGCTAACGCCGAAAAGAGCGGTTGGACGTATTTCTCGGATACGCTCCGATAGCCGTCGCACGAGTTCGTCCGTATTGTTGCGTCGCCAATCTTCAATATCAGCGTGCGATTGCCCGTAATAGGCATAGCTGATACTATCGGGAAAAGGGACCCCATGCTCGGGATAGGGGTAGAAGTAATCGTCGATATGAATACCATCGATATTATAATCGCTAGCGATCTCTTCAACTACTTGTACCAGGTGCTCTCGCACCGCAGGGATGCCTGGGTCGAGGTACATTTTATTGCCGTAAGTAACCACCCAGTCGGGGTGTTTAAAGAGAATATGCGCCAGGGAAAAACTTGCAGTATCCAAATTCATGCTCACTCGAAAAGGATTGATCCAGGCATGAAACTCAATAGCGCGAGCGTGGGCCTCTTCGATCATCATTTCCAATGGGTCGAAATTATCAGCCGGCGCCTGGCCTTGGCGCCCCGTCAGGTACTGCGACCAGGGAGCTAATGCTGTGGGGTAAAAGGCATCGCCTGCTGGGCGAACCTGCACAATGACGGCATTCATGCCCAGGTCGCTCATCTGGTCAAGTAGGTTGCGGTATTGTTCTCTGAGAGCCACAGGGTTGGTCGAAGGAGCTTGCGGATAATCAATATTCAGTACGGTGGCAACCCATACAGCCCGTAACTCTCTTTTAGGGGCAGGGGTGCGCTCATATTGAATTGGTTGACTAAAGAGCGAACAGCTGGTCATAGATAAGGCAACTGTCAACGCCATTGTCCAGAATAGGGTAGGGATGTAGTGCGCCATCGAAATGGTTTTGTTGTGTGCGGGTAAAGCTAGTGATATTATGGCCGTTCGGGAAATAGAGCCATCGCCGACTACAAGCGGCTAAGAGGCTGCTGCCTTGGCCTCGGCATCTGCTGCAGCTAAAGTTTCGATGGCATCTCCAGCTTCCGCTACACAGGCTTTTTCCAGCCAGAAACGGTTCATCACATTGTTAGTTTGCTTGATCTGCTGATGAAGTTTGGCAAACTTAAGTTTTCGGGGAGCCGCTCCAAAGCTTCGAGGTTGTTGTTTCAAGACGGTAAGCTTCTTGGCAAAACGCAGGAAGTTGGTATAGCCACGCTTCTGATCAGAGGGTATTTTCTTGTTCCGGATCACATAGATACGGAAGGTATCGATCAGCGATAGTAGTGCTTCGCTATCACCGAGGCCATAGTAGGTAGCAAGCAAGAGGGAGTTGTAGTTCAGGTGGTACTTGACATCGGAGAATCTAACCAGGAGCAAGTGATCCAGGGCATTGTTGTACCGTTTCGTCGTATAGTACAAATGCGCCATGTTATAGTTGTAAGCGTTTTCTCGCCGGTGCGCAGCCAATTTGGTCCGATACTCTTCTAAGAACCATTGTGTCCATTCAAATTCTTTGAGTTCGCAGCCCAGTACAGTGATGTTCTTGTATAACCATTCATCTAGGATACCGTTGTTCAGGGCGAGGCCCGTGGTTACTCCTTTTTGATAAAGTTGGAACAACTCCTGTTGATAGGCGCTATCGCCCAAATTGATCCGTCGGACACAGTAGTTGTTGGCAAAAGCAAACAAATCACTCTGCTCATTGGGGCTGAACTGATCAAACTGCTCATTTAATAGTGACTTCAACTTCTCGTAGTGGCCAGTATTCTCGTTTTCGCGAAGGCTCATCAAGATCGTATAATACAATTCGATCGAAAGGTCTTCGACGAACTCCTCTTCATGTTGCTGGTAGAAATCCAGTAGATAGTCAAGCATGCGCAG
>SPJK01041793.1_pt1 | contig 13054 bp, 4 predicted proteins | sample 3741771 | NCBI WGS metagenome assembly SPJK01 (sample SAMN10925997, study PRJNA522277) | cold seep metagenome | isolation source: Elba SIP-enriched marine methane seep metagenome, extraction at timepoint T2 | place: Italy: coast of Elba, Mediterranean Sea | reverse complement strand
GATCATGTTGTGCGAGGGCGGGATCAACAGGCCACACACGGCCGAGGTCGAGGTCACATTGACGGCATAATCGGCGTCATAGCCACGCTCGCGCATCATTGGCATCAAGGTTGAACCCATGGCCGACACGCTGGCGATAGCCGAACCCGAGACCGCCCCGAACAGCATCGAGGCGCCGACATCCACCTGCCCCAGGCCGCCGCGGGATCGTCCGAAGGCCGCTTCGGCGACACGCACAAGGCGCTCGGCGATGCCGGACCGGTGCATGAGCTCGCCGGCGAAGACGAAGAAGGGGATGGCCATCAGCGAGAAAATGCTCATCCCGCCCGCCATGCGCTGGAAGACGGCGATGGCCGGCATGTCCATCATGAAGAAGGTGACCAGGGTCGCGCCAAGCAGTGAAAAGGCAACCGGAACGCCAATGATCAACAGGAAGACGAGGACGCCCAGGAGAACTGATAATTCCATGGTTCAGGACTCCGCGTCGCCGGCGATAGCCGGATTGAGTTGTTCAAGAAAGTTCTCCAGCGCGAACAGGGCGATCAATACGCCGCTGATCGGCAGTGGCAGATAGGCAAAGCCGCGCGAGATCCCGAGCGTCGGAATGGTGTGCTCCCAGGTCCTCATGATGAGTTCCCCGCCCCAGAAAGCCATGGCCGCGCCAACCAGGGCGACGATGAGGTGGGACACAAGCTGCAGCCGGTTCGGCCATCGACCGGGCAGGCTGTCGGCGAAGGCGGAAATCCGGATGTGGAAGCCTTCCTTGACCCCGGCCGCGGCGGCGAAGCTGATAAACCAGATCATCAGGACAAGTGAGGCCTGTTCCGACCAGGACGGGCTGGCATTGAGTACATAGCGGGCGAACACCTGCCAGCCGATGATCAGCGTCATAACGGCCAAGCCGATACCACCGAGCATCAGCAATGAGCGGCTGGCGAAGCTGAGAAGATTGGCAAAAACACGCATCAGACCGCTCCCCCCAGATTTCGGATGTCCTCGACCAGGCGGCGTTGGACATCGGTGACCACGAAACGGTCCCAGACGCCTTCCATAAGGTTGGAGAAGGCTGCGATATCGCCGATCTCATTGGCCTCGACACCGGATGCCAGCACCCGTTCTCGGGAGTCGGCGACACGGGCATCCCAGAGCTCACGCATGACCGGCACACTGTCCCGTGCGGCTTGCTGGAAAATCTCCTGGTCCTCACCGGACAGGCGATCCCAGCGGTGTTTCGACATCACCAGGATTTCCGGCGCCATGACATGCCGGGTGAGGCTGTAGTACTGCGCCGCCTCGAAATGTCTGGCCGATTCATAGGACGGCCAGTTGTTTTCAGCGCCATCGATCACGCCCTGGACCAGGCCCTGATAGACTTCGCCCAGAGCCATGGGCGTCGGATTGGCGCCCAGCGCCTCGACCATGCCGACATAAAGATCGGAGTTCTGTACCCGGATCTTCATGCCGCGAATATCATCCGGCTCGTTGATGGCGTGGCGGGTATTGTAAAAGCTGCGGGCGCCACTGTCGTAAAAGCACAGGCCGACCAGGCCGTGTGGACGCAGTGCATCGAGGATTGTCTGGCCAGGCGCGCCATCCAGTGAGGCGCGCATATGGTCGATCGAACTGAACAGGAAGGGAAGGCTGGGCACGATCGTCTCATTGGCGATCGAATTGAGCGGTGCCAGGTTGACCCGGTTGAGGTCGAGCGCGCCGAACACGGTCAGTTCCAGCGTATCGCGTTCTGACCCCAGCTGGGCGCCGGCGAAAATCTTCACGCGCTGGCGTCCGCCGGTCCGTTCCTCGACCATGCGGGCCATGGCTTCAACGCCCTGGACCGTCGGATAGTCGGCGACATGGGCGTCGGCGGAATAGAGGGGCCGGTCGGCTTGGCCACAACCGGCCACAGCGGCAGCGGCCCCCGTCGCGATGAGGTGTCTGCGATTGATCATGATCCCTCCCCAGGGTCAGGTCCGTTGCGGCTACTCGACGAGTCCGTTCAGCCAGTCCTCAAGTTCAGTATAGCCGTTGCCATCATTGTCGCGCGAGCCGTCTTCCCGATCGTGAGGGTCGAGGCCGCGCGCGTTTTCCCACGCGTCCGGCATGCCATCCCCATCGCTATCGGTGCGCGGTGCCTCGGAGGGCAGGTCGGGCCATCCGCCGACCTCTGCTTCGGATGAAATGATCTGCCCGGTCCCGTTGATCACGTCATCGATGATGCGTTGGTCGGCGGAATCCCGCCAGAGCGACGCCCCAACGTCCTCCAGCACGGCTGCATAGGCCTCGTCGGCGCTGTCAGTGCGGATAAAGTCAGCCTCATAAGGCTCGTCAACCCAGCTCAGATCATGGGCTGCGGAGCGCAACATCGGGCGCTGGTCACGCAGTTCGTGGTCCATCGTATTGCCCGAGAAATGGGCGCGCCCTGTGGTGTTGCGCATGTAGAAAATGACCGGTCCCAGCGTCTGCGGTCCCTGGACATAGGCATTGTTGATGAAGTTGTAGCGGGCGACGGAGGCCGGATCGAGATCGGTACCGGCAGCATGGTGGTAATCCGTGTTCTCGCGGCCATAGAGCGGATCCTGGTTGAGGCCCATCTGGGTCGACGGGTCAAAATCGGCGCTCGCCGGCACCCAGTCCCAGAAATCGGTCTCGGCACCATGGCCCCAATTGTAGAAAACATTGTTGCGGAAATCGAGGAAGAGGCCGTCCGGATCCGCGAATGGCGTCGCATAATTGCCGATGCGCGGCATGCGCGAATTATGGTTGGCCCAAAGATTGTGATGCCAAGAATAGCGGGCGCCATTGTTTCCGCGGATCAGGCTCCCATAGGCGCGGTCGCCCTTCTCGTGGCCGGCCTGGTAGAGGCCTTCGGCCATGATTGACCACTGCACGGTCAGATTGGTCAGGTGTTTCTGGCCCGGCGTTCCGCGATAGCTCTGCGATGAGGACAGGGTCTCGTCGATCGCCCAGCTGGTCGAGACATGGTCGAGAATGATGTCCGACCCGCCAACAATCGAGATGGCATCATCTTCGACATGGCTCTCGCCGCCAATGCGGGAGCGGATGTAGCGGATGATGACGTGGTTGGCGTGGACCTGGAGCGGATAGTCGCGCAGGGCGATGCCGGCGCCGGGAGCCGATTGGCCGGCAATGGTGATGTGGTCGTTCAGGATCCGCAGCGGGCTTTCCAGCTGGATCGTCCCGGAGACGGCGAAGACAATCGTTCGTGGGCCGTCGGCCTCGACGCCTTCGCGCAACGAGCCCGGACCGGCGTCGCCCAGATGGGTCACCGTGTAGACATCGCCGCCACGACCGCCGCGGCTGAAACGGCCAAACCCGTCCGCACCGGGAAAGGCGATCTGGTCGGAAACGGCCGTTTCAGGCGCCGCCGAAGCAGAAAAATTTGACGTCAGGTCGCCAATGTGACCGCAACCAGTGGCCATGGCGCAAACGCCAACGAGCAAAGCGCTTCTGATCATGTCTGTCTCCTCCCCGGCAGTCCGGATTTTTCCGAGAGCGCCGTCATTTCGTGCCGCAGATTGTTGCTTGCGGCTTGATCTTGAGGGAATACCGTGAAAAATGACACCGGTTTCCTTGTTGGGAACCGTAACCAATATCGAGAGTGGCGCAAGCCCCTTCGTCAGAGTAACTCGCCGGCCGACAAGGCGAGAAAAATCAGGGAAAATCGACTTGACGCCCAATCAGAAAAACATCTCGGGAGCCTTCATCGGCGCGCGTATGAATGCCGCCGGCCTGCCTTCCTATCCGGGTGAGTTGCCGGGCAGCATGCGCGAAGCCTATGCCGTGCAGGATGCGTCGATTTCGGCCTGGCCGGACCAGGTCGCAGGGTGGAAGATCGGTCTCGTTCCACCGGCCTTTCGGGACGTTGTCGGCGCCGAGCGCCTGGTCGGTCCGATCTTCTCCAGCCTCATCCGCCCGCACAAGAATGGCCAATGCCATGACATGCCGGTCTTTGCCGATGGTTTCGCTGCGGTCGAGGCAGAGTTTATCTTCATTCTTGGCAAGTCAGTCCCGGTCGGCACCGAAATCACATCGGAGCTCACTCGCGACGTTGCCGGTGCGCTCCATGTCGGCGTCGAGATCGCGTCGAGTCCCTTCCCCGGAATCAATGATCTCGGGCCGATCTGCGTTGTCACCGATTTCGGCAATAATTTCGGCCTGATTGTCGGTCCGGAAATCGTCAACTGGCAGGAGCGTAGCTGGGTCGACCTGCCTGCGCGTGTCGACATCAATGGCGAGACGGTCGGCGAGACAACTGCTGCGGCCCTGCCTGGTGGTCCAATCGGAGCGCTGGAATTCATACTCCGCCTGATGCAGGAGCGGGGGATTGCGCTTCAAGCTGGCGACCATATTTCGACCGGCGCTGTCACAGGGGTCCATCAGGCCCAAGTCGGCGACAGCAGCCAGGTCAGCTTCGGGAGCTGGGGCGCGGTAGATCTCAGATTGTCCCCGCTGGGGTCCGAATGGCGAGACGTCAGACTGAATGCCGGTTAGCGTAACTCGGGCTACGATCAAGATCGATGCTGTGCGGCGTGCCACATACTCTGGCGGCGCTCCGCAGAACGCGACTTCGTCATACGCGAAGCGATGGTAGCGAATGTCCTGCCCTGGCCGGCCACGACCCGCTGTGGCCCTTACGCGTGCGGTCCCAGCCCGGTTCAGAAAATCGAAATATTCCGGGCCGGCGGTCGCTAAACGGTTAATTCTCCGTTAATCTCTCTCAGAGGGGGCATAAAAATTGCGTAATCCCCGATAGTTGTTTCAGTTGCGTACGCTTGGGGGATCGTCTTGTACAAGTTTTTGAAGGCTTCTGATGGGGGCCAGAAGACGCGGTCCCGTCGTGTTTCGTCCTTGCTCCTCGGGACATCCCCACATGCAATGAGCCTGGCGCTCGCCAGCGTCAGTGTCGCCGCGATCATCGCCCCGGCTGCGTGGGCGGTTGATGTTGGTGATACGGTCACCAACCCGATTACGGGTGCCACAGAAACTGTCGAGGCAATCCTGGGCGACAATGTCGTCATGACGGATGCTTTTAATGTCATCATCGTCAATGCTGCCGTCGGCGACACGATTGTCGACCCGACGGCGACCTCGGACACGGAGGGCTCAGCGGCGACCTATACGGTGACCGCGGTAAACGTTGATCCGTTCGCCAATATTGTTTCCTACACGGCCGAAGATGGGGACGGAAACAGCTTCACTTTCTCGTCTGTCACCTCTCGCAGTGGCGACATAACCACCGCTTCTTCCGGTGTTGCCGGGTCTCCCGGATCCCCGGCGGGTACCGTCAATCCAGCGATTCCGGCCGGCAATACCAACGTCTTCTCCGATCGCCAGATCGGTGCGAGCGGTTCAGACGGGGATAACGCCTGGGGCGCCCGAATCTGCATCATCAAATGTTTCACGATCGGCGAAAATGGTGATCCGGGCGAAAACGGCGATCCGGGACCGGATGTCATCCACACCCTGACCACGTCCGGATTCGGCGATATTGAGGCGATAACGGATTTTCTGCCTGGCATCAGTGCGGTTTCGATAGGCGGCAATGGCGGTGATGGCGGCAATGCGGCCGGATTCGGTTTCGACGGGTATGAGGGTGGTGCCAGTGGCGCAGGGGGAATTGTTTCTCTGACATCCTATGTCGATGTCTCGACGTCCGGCGAACAGGGGCACGGCATTTTCGCGCTCAGCCGGGCCGGTCGGGGCGGTGATGGCGGCAGTGGTTTCATCTGGTCCGATGGCGGATCATCCGGACCGGCCGCTGAAGGCGGCACGGTCGTTGTTGTCAATCATGGGGCCATCAGCACGATCGGTCTCAGCGCCAACGGTATCCTCGCGCAATCGATGGGCGGAGCATCCGGCGATGCGGGCTCCAGCTTCGGCATTGTGGGTAGCGCCGATTCCGGCAGCACCGGCGGCAATGGGTCATCGGTTGCCGTCAGGAATTACGGCTCCATCATCACCACAGGGAATTATTCCGACGGGATCGTGGCGCAGAGCATTGGTGGCTCCGGCGGCGATGCCGGCGCGTCCGGCGGCCTCGTCGCGTTTGGCGGTGGCGGCGGCGGCGCTGGCAATGGTGGTCTCGTATATGTCACCAACGCTGCGACGGGCACGATCACAACGCGCGGGGACGATGCCGTCGGCATCACCGCGCAGTCGATCGGCGGCGGCGGCGGTCGCAGTGGTGCGTCCGCCGGCATTGCGGCACTGGGCGCTGGCTCCGGGCCCGGCGGCGATGCGGGCACGGTCACCGTCTACAATGACGGCGCCATCTCGACCGGCACGGCGACGACCGGTGATCGAAGTCACGGCATCATGGCCCAGTCGATTGGCGGCGGAGGCGGCTCCGGACGTGGCACCGGCGGCCTCGTTGCGCTGGGCGGTCAAGGCGGCGCGGGTGGTGCAGCTGGCATAGTCCATGTCGACAATGACGGATTGATCACGACCAGTGGCGAAGGCGCGCTTGGCATTCTGGTCCAGTCGATTGGCGGCGGCGGCGGCAATGGCAGTTCGACCGTGGGTCTGGCAGCCATTGGCGGCGACGGTGATGCGGGCGGCAGTGCCGAGACTGTCACGGTGACCGGGGACGGCACAATTTCAACGACCGGCATCGACGCCCACGGCGTGCTCGCGCAGGCCATTGGCGGCGGCGGCGGCAATGGCGGCACCAGCGGTGGTATTGTCGGAATCGGCGGCGACGGAGATGTCGGTGGCAATGGCGGTGCCGTTGACATCACCATGGGTAGCATCCTGACCGAAGGCGATCGTGCCTTCGGCATTCTGGCTCAATCGATCGGCGGCGGTGGCGGCAATGGCGGCGCCGGCGGCGGAATCGGTGCCATCGGCGGTGATGGTTCGGGCGGCGGCACTGGTAACACAGTCACGGTCACGACCAGCGGCCTGATCCAGACACAGGGCATTGGCGCGACCGGAATTGTCGCGCAATCCATTGGCGGCGGTGGCGGCAATGGTGGCGGTGCTGTCGGCATGGTTTCTGTCGGCGGCCAGGGCGGAACCGGAAATTCGGCGGACACGGTTACGGTCAACGCCAATGGCAACATCCTCACAACTAACGAAAATTCAAACGGCATTGTCGCGCAATCCATCGGCGGTGGCGGCGGCAATGGCGGCAGCGCCGTGTCCGGTGGTCTCTTCGCCAGCGTCGCTGTTGGCGGTGACGGTGCGGTTGGCGGCGGCGGCGGCATCGTGCGGGTCAACAGCGCCGACGGCGCTTTCATCGAAACCCGCGGGCATGGCTCGACCGGGATTGTCGGCCAGTCGGTCGGCGGCGGTGGTGGCAATGGCGGCTATTCGGTTGCCGGTTCCATCGGTGCATTCGGGTCGGTCAGCGTGGCTGTCGGCGGCAATGCCGGCGCCGGTGGTGAGGGCGGCATTGTCGAGATGGACCTCGACGGTTCGATCCTGACATTTGGCGACAATGCCCATGCTGTCCTGGCGCAATCCGTCGGCGGCGGTGGTGGCAATGGCGGCCAAAGCTTTGCCGGCGCGGTCAGTTCCGGCGTTGGCGCCTCGGCATCTGTCTCGGTGGCCGTGGGCGGCGATGGCGGAGCCGGGGGGGACTCGGATTCCGTCACGGTCAGGACCGCAGACACGATCCAGACCAGTGGCAATAACTCCTTCGGCGTGCTGGCCCAGTCGGTCGGCGGCGGCGGCGGAAATGGGGGTTGGACCGGTACGGCCAACCTGGCGGTTTCCAGCGGCGCGGCTGTCAGCCTCGGTGTATCCCTCGGCGGCAGCGGCGGCACGGGTGGTTTTGGCGGCACCGTGCTGATCGACGCGACCGGCAATGTCATCACCTCTGGTAGCAACGCCCATGGCCTGGTTGCCCAGTCAATCGGTGGCGGCGGCGGCAATGGCGGCTTCTCGTTCTCAGGTTCGTTCTCGGGCGGCGGTGTCGCTGGCGTGGGCGTGGATGTCGCCCTTGGCGGCAATGGCGGATCCGGATCCTATTCAGGTCAGGTAACGCTCAACAGCGATGGCATCATCGCGACATCCGGGGACAATTCGCACGGCCTCTTCGCGCAATCCATCGGCGGTGGTGGCGGCAATGGTGGCTGGTCGGCGACGGGCACGATGAGCCTCGGCGCGACGGCGGGGGTCGGCGTTGGAGTCTCGCTCGGTGGTGATGGTGGTGGTGGCGGTATCGTCAATGGCGACGTGGTGGTCACGTCGGACGGGACGGTCTTCACTTTCGGCAATGTTTCCCACGGCATTCTGGCCCAGTCGATTGGCGGCGGTGGCGGTAATGGCGGCTTTGCTTTCTCGGGATCACTGGCCGCCGGCGGCACGGCGGGCGGAGCGGTCAATGTCGCGCTTGGCGGTGCAGCGGGCGACGGTGCCCATGCCGGTGATGTGCGAGTTTCATCGACAGCCATTGTCGAGACGACCGGGACCGGTTCCCACGGTATCGCGGCCCAGTCGATTGGCGGCGGCGGCGGTAATGGCGGCTGGTCCGCGACGGGCAATGTCGCAGCTGGCGGCACCGCCGGTGTCGGTGTCGGCGTCTCCATCGGCGGTGGCGGCGGGGCCGGGTCCTTTGCCCGGACCGTCACGGTCACGCAGACGGACCACATCATCACGCGCGGCGATGAGGCGCACGGCGTTCTGGCCCAGTCGATTGGCGGCGGTGGCGGCAATGGCGGTTTCTCGGTTGCCGCGGGCGCAGCCGGCGGGATGAGTGTTGGCGGAGCCGTCAATGTTTCGCTTGGCGGCACCGGCGGTGTCGGCGGCGCGGCATCCACGGTCAACGTCACGGTCGAAGATGTCGAGACCAGCGGTGATGGCGCAATCGGTGTCCTTGCCCAGTCAATCGGTGGCGGCGGCGGCAATGGCGGCTTCGCGGTCGCGGCGAGCCTGGTCGGTGGCGGGTCCGTCGGTGGGGCTGTCAATGTGGGTGTAGGCGGATCCGGCGGTAGCGGCGGCTCAGCCGGCAACGTTACGGTCAACGCCGAGCAGATCGCCACTCATGGCGATGGGGCCCATGGTATTTCGGCACAGTCGCTGGGCGGCGGTGGTGGCAATGGCGGCTTCTCGGTCACCGGTGGTCTGAGCTTTGGCTCGCAGGCGGCGGCAGTTGGCGTCTCGCTGGGTGGTGGCGGTGGAACCGGCAATACGGCTGGTACCGTGACCGTCAACGCCAACGACCAGATCACGACCGACGGTGATGATGCCAACGGCATCCTCGCCCAGTCGATCGGTGGCGGCGGCGGCAATGGTGGAGCCGCGATTTCCGGCACCATCACAGCGGGCAGCTCGAACGCAGCCGGCATCAACGTGGCTATCGGTGGCGATGGCGGCAGTGGTGGAACGGGCGGGGCGGTCAACGTCAACACGGTCGAGACGATCTACACCTACGGCAATCAGTCCAACGGAATTTTCGCCCAATCTGTGGGCGGTGGCGGCGGCAATGGCGGCATGTCCATTACGGGCGGCATCAGCCTGGCCTCGTCCAATAGCGCCGCTATCGGTGTTTCTCTCGGTGGCACCGGCGGTGTCGGCAATTCCGCAGGCGACGTGACCATTGACTCGCGTGGGCAAGTCGGGACCGAGGGTGACCAGTCCAACGGTATTTTCGCCCAGTCAGTGGGCGGCGGCGGCGGCAATGGAGGATTCTCCGGGGCCTTTGGTGCAACGGGTGGCGGAAGCAGTGCCGCGATCAATGTCGCCCTGGGCGGCGATGGCGGCAGCGGAGGCGTCGCGGGTGCGGTTGATGTGACCGTATCCGGCAATGTTCAGACGTTGGGTGATCAGTCTTCGGCCGTGCATGCACAGTCGGTTGGCGGCGGCGGCGGCAATGGTGGCGCCAGCTTCGCGGCCTCGATGGCCTTGGGCGATCGCGCCGGGGGTGTCGCAGTTGCTCTGGGGGGTTCCGGCGATAGCGGTGGCAATGCCTCGACGGCGGACGTGCTGAATTCGGCGGTCCTGGCGTCCTTTGGCGACAACAGCCACGGCATTCTGGCCCAGTCGGTTGGTGGCGGCGGCGGCAATGGCGGCTGGGCCGCGACGCTTGCCGGCGGATTTGGAAATAGCACAGCCGGTCTCGGCGTCTCTCTGGGTGGCTCGGGCGGTGTCGGCGGCACGGGCAATCGGGTCGAAGTGACCAATAACGGGCAAATCACGACGGCCGGCGACAACTCTATCGGCATCCTGGCTCAATCGGTCGGTGGCGGCGGCGGCCATGGCGGCTTTGCTGTCTCCGGCGCCCTAACAGCCGGTGACCGGTCCGTCTCGATTGGCGTGTCCCTTGGCGGTAGTGGCGGAACAGGTGGCACCGCCGGCACGGTCGATGTCTCCAATGCCGCGTCCATCGGCACCGCAGGCGACATGTCCAGCGCCATCATGGCGCAGTCGGTCGGCGGCGGCGGCGGTAATGGCGGCTGGACCGGCAGCATGTCCGGTACTGTCGGCAATAATCGCGCGATGGGAATCAGCTTCGGCCTCGGCGGAAGCGGCGGAACCGGTGGCGCGGCCGGTGATGTCATCGTCGATACCACTGGCACATTGCTGATAACAGAAGGGAACAGGGCGCACGGCGTCTTTGCCCAATCTGTCGGTGGCGGTGGCGGCAATGGCGGCATGGCACTGACGGCGACATTTGGTGCGTCGGACTCCGTCAATGTCGCGGCCAGCATCGGTGGTACCGGTGGCGAAGGCGGCACGGCCGGCATCGTCAATGTGACCTCGTCCTCGATCATCCAGACGGCCGGGTATCGCGCGCACGGCATTTATGCCGAGTCCATTGGCGGCGGTGGCGGCACCGGCGGATCCAGCGGTTCGCTGGCGGCGGGCGGATCGGACTCGGTCAATCTGAGTTTTGCGGTCGGTGGAACCGGCGGGACCGGCAATACCGGCAACACGGTAACCGTCAACAATTTCGGTTTGATCACCGCGTCCGGAGAGGCGTCACACGCCATTTTCGCGCAGTCTGTTGGCGGTGGCGGCGGTGATGGCGGCTTTGCCGGTCTCGACTCCAGTGCCTTCGGCACTCACATCATCGGCGATCAGTGCCTGCCGGAAGCCGAAGCGCCCTGTGAGCCTGCAGGTGCGGGCGGTGCGGGTGCAGCCGGCATTGGCTCCAACACGTTTAATCTGGCGACATCGGTCGGCGGATTCGGCGGTACGGGCGGACACGGTGGCGATGTCTTCGTGACCAATACCGGCACGCTCGTGACGGTGAACAAGGATGCACACGTCATATTCGCTCAATCGGTCGGCGGCGGCGGCGGCAATGGCGGACCCAGCATGTCCGCAACCGGCGCGGCCGGTGCAAGCCAGTCGGCCTCGATCGCCATAACCGTCGGTGGCTCCGGCGGAGCGGCGGGCGATGGCGGAGATGTCTCTGTCACCAATGAGGGCACGGTCATATCCTGGGTTCGCGGCTCCATCGGTGTCTTCGCCCAGTCGATCGGCGGCGGCGGTGGCAATGGTGGCAGCGCGACCGGATTTGCCATCACCCGCGATGCCGCGGGCATCGACGACAGCGACAAGAATCTCGAACTCGTTGCGGTCGTCGGCGGTTTCGGCGGTGCAGCCGGTGATGGCGGTGGTGTCACCGTCCTGAACGAAGGCGATATCACGACACTTGGTGCCGGCTCGGACGGCATCAAGGCGCAGTCGGTCGGCGGCGGTGGCGGCAATGGCGGCGGTACCTCGCTCGATGGCGAGGAACTCGATGCCCTGCTTTCCAGCAGCGATAGCGACTCGCTCAGCTTCACGCTGGGTGGTTTTGGCGGGGCGTCCGGTGATGGCGGCGACGTCCGGGTGACCAATAATGGCAACATCACCACCTGGGGCGATGGCGCGCGGGGTATCTTCGCGCAATCGGTCGGTGGCGGCGGCGGTGAAGTCGGCAAGGGCGGCGCGACCGCTACCGGTACGATCGCGGTTGGCGGCTTCGGTGGCGCAGCGGGTGATGGCGGCGACGTCACGGTGATCAATACCGGCTCGATCCAGACCTCAGGAACCCGTTTCTACAGCGCCGATGACGACCCGAATTACGGTGAAGACGGCGATCTGTCCTACGGCATCTTCGCCCAGTCTATCGGCGGTGGCGGCGGTAATGGTGGCGCCGGCAACATGGACAGCGCCCGCGATACACGAAACGCCCTCATCGAGAATAACGGCAATCTGCAGGACACTTTCCAGCCGGACATCAGTATCGGCATGGGCGGATTCGGCGGCGCATCGGGCGATGGCGGCGATGTGGTCGTGATCAATACCGGCAGGATCACCACGACGGGCGACAATGCCCACGCCATTCTGGCGCAGTCCATCGGCGGCGGTGGCGGCAATGCGGGCGATGGATACATCTCCAATGCCGGCGCAGTTTCCTTCGGCGGTGCCGGTGGCAATGCCGGCGATGGCGGCGACGTCACGGTCACTCATTCCGGCGACATCACCACGCACGGCATCGGCGCTTACGGCATCTTCGCCCAGTCGATCGGTGGCGGCGGCGGCAATGCCGGCGATACAACGATCGGTGTGCAGGAAGCTGGTGTGGACCTGGCCATCAATCCGTTTGGCGGCAATAGCGGTGATGGCGGTGACGTCACCATCAATTCCAGCGGCACGATCAATCTCCTCGGTGGCGGTGCCATCGGCATTTTCGCCCAGTCGATTGGCGGCGGCGGCGGCACTTTCGGGTCTGCCGACGGCCAGGGCTTCTTCGGCTCGGTGGGCGGCGAAGGTGAGGCCGGGCGTGTGACCGTCAATCATACCGGCGCCATCATCTCGACGGGCCGCAATGCGATCGCCTTCTTCGCGCAAAGCCTGGGGACCACCTTTGCTCCGGCTGAACCGATTGCCCTGATCGCTTCTGCACAGGCTGCGGCGCAGTCCAGCGCCGACATCGTCGGACCCGTCGGCGAAGTGGCCGATACAAGCTCGGAAATGCCGTCATTTGCCGATCGTTTCGGTCCGGCGGGTCTGGCCGAATTCGTTGACCCGGCCAGTCAGTCCGATGAGGTCGACGTGATGAGCGCGTTGGCAGCAGCGGCCATTACCGTGACTCTCG
>SPJK01035299.1_pt1 | contig 13062 bp, 8 predicted proteins | sample 3741771 | NCBI WGS metagenome assembly SPJK01 (sample SAMN10925997, study PRJNA522277) | cold seep metagenome | isolation source: Elba SIP-enriched marine methane seep metagenome, extraction at timepoint T2 | place: Italy: coast of Elba, Mediterranean Sea | reverse complement strand
ATTGGGCCCAACTGCCCAGCCTCAACCGCAGCTGTCGATTGTAGTGCTGAGGTGACCAGTGTAGTGGCGCAATTTGCTGAAGGAGATATCCTGGTAGCGCCTAATCCCGCTCACTCGACGCTCCGTATTCTTGCGGATGATGTGACGCTGTTCGAGTCAATCCAGCAATCGTCGATCTATGATGCCGCGGGTAAAATGTGGTACCAATTGGCAGGCTATGCTGTTGAGATAGATGTGTCGAATCTGCCGGCAGGAAGCTATTTCCTGCAAATGGATTTTGAGTCAGCACAATTGACCAAGAAGTTGATCATTCGCTAGCCTTTTATGAATTTCAGCCGATAGGGAACTTCGTCAATTTCAAATTCGATCAGGTAAATACCAGCCGGTAATTCCCCCAGCTTATCTATAGTAATCTGGCCATCGGTGACGGTAGTGGCGTAGGAAGTGATGAACTTGCCGTCAATATTGTACAACTGTAAGCTAAGCGGTTGTGTACTCTTTTCTAGGAGCTCAATGTGCAAGCTATCGGATGCTGGGTTCGGGTAAACAGTTGCTTGGCCATTTTCCTGCGTTGTGACGGAAGTTGGGCTACTCTCCTGATAGATTCTAATGTAGTCGATCTCCATCGCACTTTCGGTAAACGCGGGATCGATCCCGGCCTGAATCGCCACGTTTAATAGCAGGTATTGGTTGGCGTCAAAAGGCCAATTTTCTGGAGTCTTTTCCATCGGGTTGTAGGTGAAATGAATCACATCATCTACGCTGAACACCAATTTTTGCGCAGTCCATTCCAGGGTGTAGATATGAAAATCAGATGACACCGTGCCGATGGTCTGACCACCATGATTGATGGTGTTGCCGTGGCTAGAAGGTGTGTGCGTCGCACTTTGGACGTAGTTCTGATTATGCCCCCAATGCTCCATGATGTCGATCTCGCCACAGGCCGGCCAGGGAGTTGTTCCATAGCCTTCTGTTTCCCAGTAGGCACCGGGCTCGGTGATGTTTTGCCCTAGCGTCCAGATAGCGGGCCAGGTACCCACACCCGCTGGAAGCTTCGCACGAATTTCGACCTTCCCATAGGTGAAAGCAAACTTGGAGTTCAGCCTGGCCGAGGTATATTCCTTGGTTTGCCCCTGATCCGTAAATGTCTCTTTTCTAGCCACAATTCTCAAGATGCCGTCTTCTATAGATGAGTTTTCCAGGCGATCGGTATAATGCTGTTGTTCGTTGTTGTACCAACTTTCGCCATTCGGCAATTGTGTTTGATGGAACCACTTGCTATCGTCGAGCGCACCATTTCCATCAAATTCATCGGACCATACCAGGTTGTTAAAAACGGGGTCGACGGCTACGGTACCATCGTAGTTAAGGTCGTCGATATAAGCCAGTACGTGGTCGGTATTGTTTTCGCCATTGATCTGGATAACGACCCGGTTGAAATCGCTTCTTTGCGTAGGGGGAGCTGAATTAGGTTCGAAGTTGATGAAGTTGTCGTTTTCAAAATCAAAGGTGACAGTTTGCCATTGGTCGAGGACGATGGGTTTAATGATCTCACTTTGTGTCACCCAGGGTTCTCCCAGGTTGTTATTCTGCAACTTTAGGGAAACTTGGTTGGGTTGGTTACCTGTTAAGCTACTGGCCGGGACATAGATTTTGAGGGAAAAGGTGTGGTGATCGCTCAGGTTGAAACTATTATCTACGTCAAAACGGACGTTGGCAAATTGCCCGCCCTGATCCTGATAGCTCAGTACTTTCGCCGACGGGTTTATTCCCTGCTGGAAAGGGTTCGAAAAATCGGTATTGATGTTGCAATCGTCTCCATGCCAAGCGGTAATGGTGCCGTTGCCTTCAAAGTTGTCTTGTACATTGATGCTTTGCGCGAACGAAAGTGAGATAGCGCAGACTAAGAATACCAGACTAAGGAATAGAACTCTCATTTTGTAAGGATAAAAGATGATGGCGTATGGATAGCCTAATCATCGTGGGAAATCGATATGTGTAGGCATATCGACTTCCATACGATGTCTAGGATCGCTCGTTAAATACGGACGAGCAGATAACCGCTTTTATTAAGTAAACCAAAGTAATGCACAAGCAATTTTGATCTAGTGCTTAGTAGAAATAGATGTTGTCCAAATAGATGGTTCCATCACCGTCAAATTTCATTTGGATGACGTCCATTAGATCTACCACGCCTGAAAATGTTGTCAATGGGATATCCACACTTATCCATTCGCCAGTCATTAGGTCGAATGCATGCGGTGTTTCAGCAGGACCAGGGCTGATCAAAAAGCCGTTAAATCCAGTTGAATTGGATGTCCAATAATCGACATGCAGGAAAGACTTTCCAGAAACATCGATCGGAGCTGCAAACATGGTTCCCTGATAATTCAGGTTCTCATATTTCAAGGTATTATTTCCGGCGATTTCCACTTCTGAAACGATGGTGGCTTGCCCCCAATTAGGATTGAAGTCGGTTCCTTCCACATTCATGTATGCATCACTGAATATGGAAATCACATCGGCCTCTGGTACAGTTGGGGTTGGTGCGGCGGAAATGGGGTCGGTTAGTTGGCCTTGATGGAAGAAGATGTTATCTAAAAAGATGGTTCCATCGCCATCAAATTTCATTTGAATTACTTCCGCTAGATTAACGACACCTGAGAATGTCGATAAAGGAATATCCACGCTCACCCATTCACCGGTCATTACGTCAAAAGCGTGCGGTGTTTCAGCAGGACCGGGGCTGATCAGGAAACCATTAAACCCGGTTGAAGTTGTTGTCCAGTAATCGACATGCAGGAAAGACATTCCAGAAACGTCGATCGGAGCTGCAAACATGGTGCCTTGGTAATTCAGGTTCTCATACAATAAGGTGTTATTTCCTGCGATATCAACCTCCGTTACGACGGTAGCTTGTCCCCAATTAGGGTTGAAGTCGGTTCCTTCCACATTCATGTACGCATCACTGAATATAGAGATCACATCGGCCGCTGGAATAGTTGGCGTTGGTGCAGCAGTACTTGGCCCCGTAGGTGGCTTGTAGAAGTAGATGTTGTCAAGGAAGATGGTTCCATCACCATCAAACTTCATTTGAATAACGTCCATTAGATCTACCACACCAGAGAAGGTGGATAAAGGAATGTCTACACTCACCCATTCTCCAGTAGTTACTTCAAAAGCATGTGGTGTTTCAGCAGGGCCGGAGCTGATGAGGAAGCCATTGAATCCGGTTGAATTGCCCGTCCAGTAATCGACATGCAGGAAAGACATTCCCGAAACATCAATTGCACTTTCAAAGTTAATTCCTTGAAAATTTAAGCCCTCATATTTCAGGGTGTTGTTTCCTGCGATATCAACCTCCGTTACGACGGTAGCTTGTCCCCAATCCGGATTGAAATCTGTTCCGGGAACATTGGTGTACGCATCGCTAAATATGGAAATCACATCTGCTTCAGCAGAAGTTGGGGTTGGTGCAGCGGTAGTTGGTTCCATGGGTTCAACCACCATGCATTCATCGCCAAGGATAATATCGTCATAGTAATGGATGGTTTCCACATCCTTAGGACCTAGGAAATTGAAAAACAAGACGAAGCGATCAAACTTGTCGGTGTCGGCTGAAGAGAATGGAAAGCAAAGTTCCTCCCATTCATTGGCCACCGTAGTGGTAGTGGAGACTTCTGAACTAATAGCACCGTCGGCACTATCCTCCAATTTTAAGTTTACGACCTGGCCTGCGGCAGGGGAGTAAACTTTGAGCGTGACAGCCTGGTGAGTGGAGAAGTCTACTTTCGCAGATAGATCAAAGAAAAAGCCGGCCCAAGGCTCTAGTCCTGGAGCCTGAGTGACTTGAATTACTTTTTCAGAAGTGTTGATGCCACCCACCGAAGGATTGTCAGCTTGTTCAATAGTAATTGTTCCATCGATCTCCCCAAAAGTGGTATACTCCGGACCTTCACACTCGAAATCCAAAGCTATATCTGCACTCAACACCGGATTGACAAACAAGAAAACGCAATCTTCTGTTGGCTCTGGCGGTTCATAAGCTGAAGGTGGGGGAATGTCATCTTCTATGTCACAGGAGGAAAAGAGTACGGCGGTGATACTGAAAAGCATCAGCATAGCTAAGACAGGCAAGCTATTCATCCGGCCAAAATATATAGTACTGTTCTTCATTATGCTAGTTTTAGAATTGGTTCGAAATTGACTAACAAAACCTCAGCGCTTCTTAGTTGTAGCCCTCATTTTGAGGGTAGTTAGGGCCTAGAAGATCGATCTGCTGTGGCGGTATCGGCCAATTTTCCATGTATTCACGCAGAATCTCCTTAGGGTTCCCCTCAGGATAAGACTCGTTCATGTTGTCATTGTTCATGTGATCAAGCAAAAACTCGTAGAGTTTACCCGTTCGTTTCAGCGTATACCAGCGCTGTCCTTCAAACGCCAGTTCACGCGCTCTTTCATCCAGGATGGCTTGTAAATCGATGGATGCAACAGATGCCGTATTGGCTCGGTTTCTCACTGTATTAAGGTATTCCAGTGCTTTTGCTTCGTTAGCTAACATCATGTGGGCTTCTGCTCCAATTAGGTAGGTCTCCGCTAAGCGATAAACCATGATGTTTTTGTAGTGGTTTCTATCGGTAGGTTCCGCGTCTGCATCCAGAAATTTAACTACTCCCGGGTTCTGCCTTCTGTAGTACAGCATGAATTCATTTTGATCGCTTGGGTCGTTGGTATACAGATCAAGCGGATCACCGATGGTTTTTCCAGCAGGCAATGTTTCTTCATCATTGTACAGGTATTCAAAGATGTAGTAAGAACCATTTCTCCGGTCATCATTGGGATCTTCATTCAGGAGGTTGATCGCATAATCATTCAAGGACAAAAACCCTACTCCTGCTCCTCCGTTTTCTACGGACTGCACTACTCCAGGAGCCGATGCGGATTCCGAAACTATATTCCAATTTAGAATGTGTTCACCACCGCCACCAATCGTTTCTCTTGCGAATATTGCTGCAAATAATGTTTCTGAATGGTCGATATCTCCTTGGAAGACCTCGCTTGTGGTTGGTACCAGGCTATGCTCGCCACTTTCGATAATGGCATCGGTTTGTGCAGCGGCTTCCGTCCAGTCTTCCTCCCACATGGCGACCTTAGCACGAATGTGCCGGGCAGCCCCTTGACTCCATCTGCCAAACTGAATCGGGGAATAACCCAGGTTGTTGATAGCAAAATCCAGGTCGCTTTTCAGCAAGGCAAAGATGTCTGCTTCAGAAGATTTATCCTGCGGTACATCGAATGCATTTTCCGGAGTTGTTGGTTCGGTCGTAACAAAAATGTTATTGAACTGGCGGTATAATGAGAAGAAGGAGTTGGCTCTCATACATCTGGCTTCTGCCAGTATCTGGTTGCGCCTGTCTTCATCAATACCTTCGAGTTTTTCAGCGGCCTGAATGATGGCATTCGCACGATCCACAATTTTGTAAAAGTGAATCCAGTATTTGTTAATGCCTGATTCCGTCCCGAAGTCACCAAGGCTGGCACCCCAGAGAAGGCGACTATAGAGGGAAATTTCTCCGGTAATACCCACTCCCAGGTCGCCCTTGGCCTGAAGGATAAGTGGGTATGCTCCATTCAGACTATTGTCTTCATAGATTTGCCGGTTGAGGGTGTATAATCCTACTACTGCTGATTCCAATCCTTGCGGTGTCGAGTATAAGAAATCCACCGAAGTGTCAGAAAGCAATTCATCTTGCAAGAAATCATCGCTGCATCCTGTGAATAGCACAGCGATCATCAGCATGCTAAGGCTTCTTCTGATATATAGTTGAGTATATGTATACATGTCTCTTTGCTTTTACGATTTAGACTAGAATCCCAGTTTAAGACCCACGGTATAGTTCCTTGTTTCTGGGAAAACGGTAGCCCCATCAGCAAGAAGGTCTTGTTCAGGACTGTAGGAACGAAAATCAGTGGCGGTCAATAAATTAGTGCCAATTACATACAGATTTAAGCTACTGATTCCGGCTCTACTGAGCATTTCACTTGGGAAGCTGTAGCCTAGATTGACGGTCCTCAAGCGGATGTAAGAGGCGTCTCTCACTGCGAAAGGAAACAAGTGTAAGTGGGTGTCCGGCTTGGGACGGGGATAATCCATAGAAGGGAATTCAGGGGTGTAGTACCTAGCCCTGATGCCATTAATAGAACCTTTCCACAGTTCACCATTAGCCAGTACGGTATTCAGTTTTGTAGCACCTTGTACGATAAACACGTCAACAAACAATGAAAATCCTTTATAGCTCATAGTGGTGTTGACGGAGCCATACCAGTCAGGGTCTGTAGCAGTGAAGACATTGTCTCTATTGTCAATTTGTCCATTACCATCTTGGTCGACTACTCGAATATCCCCAGGTGAAGCTAATGGGTTACCGCTACCCGCAATATCATCTCCTTCTTGATAGATGCCATCGTATTGTGGCAGCCATATGTTGTTGATGGATTGGCCAATAGACAATCGGCGTCCGTCGGTGCCAGTGATGTCAATTGGATTGCCGTTATCGTCTACTTCTCCCGTAAGGGCAAGGATTTGGTTTCTATTCCTGGAGAAGACGGTGCCGATAGACCAGTTGAATCCGTCTCCTCTGATTAGGTTAGTTACCAGACTTGCTTCAATTCCTCGGTTTTCCAGTTCACCGACATTAAATCGGATGACATCAAAACCAGTCGTTCCGGCAATTGCTCTATCCAGTAGCAGATCTCTTGTATTAGCGTGATAGTACTCAATTGTACCAAGGAAGAAGTTTCCAAATAATCTGAAATCTGCTCCTATGTTGAAGGTAGTAGTGGTTTCCCATTTTAGATTGGGGTTAGGCAGTCTTGAAGCAGCCGTAGCGCCGCTTATCGTTTGGTCACCAAAGACGTAGGGGATGTCATCTGCTTTACCAAGGGTTTCCAGTGAATTAATCCCCTGGTTGCCAGTCGTACCATAGCTAACGCGAACTTTTAACTCGTCAACCGCTGTGATATCCGCCATGAATGGTTCTAGATGAACTTTCCAGGCCGCCGATGCCGCAGGGAAAAAGCCCCACTTGTTATCTTCGGAAAAGACAGAAGCACCGTCTGCACGCGCCGTAACTTCTACTAGGTAGCGATCCAGGAAAGCATAACGAACTCGACCTAAGTAGGAAAGCAATCTTCGCTTGGACACATCCCGGGCATTGCTTAATAAAGAAGTTGCATCGCCATTAAAGGCTAAGGCATCATTGGTGAATCCCGATTTTTCGATTTTAGTAAACTCGGTTCTTTGTTCATCAAATGCCTGAACAGCGGTAAAGTCGATGTCGTGACCATCTCCAAGCTCCGGAGCAAAAGTGACAATGTTCTCAACCAATGATTGTCGGAATAAGGTGCTTTCAAGTACGCCAAATCCATCTACGCCTTCATCCCCTGCAGCGTGTAGAGAAGTTTGATATGATCCTCTATTGGTATTTCTGTTGCGGAGAAACGTCCTTAAAGAATAAGTAAGCGAGGGAAGGAGCTGGTAAGTAAAGGTAAGGTTGACATCCGTCAGGTTTATTTTGGTTTCATCGACGGACTCTCTTTGGTTCCACAATGGATTAACCGTTGTATTGGTAGGTCCTAAGAAGAATTTTAGCAGGTCTCCATCTTCATCAAATGGTTTTGCTAAAGGTGTAATATTGGTGAAATTCAAATCACCAGTCTCCTGATCTTGCTGAGCATTTTGGTAGTTGACAATACCTCTTAAGCTTAACCGATCTGTAATTTGCTGATCCAGGTTCAACTTGAATGTTCCCCTGCGATAACCAGAGTTGGGAATAATACCGCTTTGGTCAAAGTAACTTAAACTGGTGAACACCTTGGTTCTTTGTGAACCTGCCGAGAGACTAACGGCATGACTTTGTATTTGAGCATCATCCAGTACCAGATCTTCCCAATCTGCGAATGTTTGATTTTCAATAGCTTCCAATTCGAAGGGCGAAAATATATTCTGATCATTGAGGTACTCTCCGGTAAAGCGGTTTCTATTAGCTTCTCGTCGGAGATCTATAAATTGTTGTCCGTCGTATTGGTTGAAGTTTCTGGTAATCGACTGGGTCGTCGTGTAGCCGTGATAATTTACGCTTATGCTGCCCTCTTGACCTGATTTGGTGGTAATGAGTATGACGCCATTTGAAGCCCTCGATCCATAGATGGCTGTGGAAGCAGCATCTTTCAGGATTTCAATACTGGCAATGTCATCCGGAGCAACATCATTGAGGTTGTCAAAAGGCAATCCATCTACAATGATCAAGGGAGAGTTGCCATTAGGAGCTACTGAAACGTTTCCTCTGATCACGATGTCTGAACTTCCACCAGGCCTGGCATCTGCCAGATTTACCTGAACGCCGGCTGCTCGTCCTCTCAGCATTTCCGAAACATTGGTCGTAGGAACAACCGTAGCTTCCTCCAAGTCTACGCTCGTGACCGCTCCTACTACATTGCTCTTCTTTATGGTGCCGTAACCTACCACGGTAACTTCAGCAAGTGACGTGATATTTCCTTGCATGGTCACATCTATGACGCTTTGATCACCGATGGTAATTTCCTGTGACGCATAACCCGTGTAACTGAATACGAGTACATCACTTGCTGTAACGCCATCAATGGAATAGCTTCCATCAAAATCGGTTATCGTACCGGTACCTGTTCCTTTTACCAGGATGTTGACCCCAATGAGGGTCTCCGTCCCGTCGGTTACGGTACCACTAACACGCACAGATTGCCCAAAGGCTCCGGCGGAAAATAGAAGTATGCTTAACAGAGGTAGAATTATTCTCATGTTTCTACTATTTGAAATGGCGGGAATATTTTTGGAAAGGTAAACTGAATGTTAAGCTTGAGTGTAATTCCGAACCTCTACTAGAATTCTACAGTGTGAGTGGTGCCCCATAGGGGTAAATTGCTGCTTCGAGCAAATTGCGATGGAAGGGGAGGGTTATGATGATAGTAATATATTTAACACCTTGATTTTCAGCATAAAATTTCATTAAAAACGATGGCCTTAGTATAAAAAAGCATGTAGGGCGATAGGGGTGCTCAAATATTCTGCGGGTAAAAAAGAGGGGTGTTTTAATTCTTTAAGGAAAGACTGTAGAGGTATTGTAGAGGCCTGAAATAGGCTCAATTGAGGTTGAGGATGTACTCGGTGAGATTCTCTTCATGCGGGAGGTCCAGCTTTTTCCGGAGCCGATAGCGCTTCATTTCGACACTTTTGACCGAAATGTTCAATAAGGGAGCGATCTCTTTTGAAGAGAGGTTCAGCCTCAGATAGGCACAAAGCCGCAGGTCTTCGGGGGTCAGGTTGTCGTGCCTTGCCCTGACCTTCTGAAGGAAATCTTTATCAGCATGATTGAAAGCCGTCTCAAATAATTTCCAATCATCTTCGCTATTAATATTCTGATCGATGCTATGTAGGACCGATTCGATCACTGGGTCCGCGGTTTTCGATCTTTTCAGTTGATCTTTAATAAAGTACAAGAACTTATTCTTGTTGACAATGCTCATAGTGGAGATGGCCAGTTCTCTGTTCTTGCTCTCAATTTCGCTCTGCAGCTTTTCATTGCGCATTTGAATAATCTTCTCATTGGCTTCCAGCTTTTTTAACCGCAGTGCTCGTTCCTGTTTATCGACAATGATGCGAAGTTGCTTACGGTAATAAGTGGTATATAACTTGTTTACGGCTATTAATAAGAGGATAACGCCCAGGATGTAAGCCGCAATAGCCCATGTAGAGAGATACCAGGGCCTAAGTATTTCAAAACGAAAACGGGCAATGTTCTCGGAGGTCAAGTTTCCAAGCTTTGCTCGGACGCTGAATTCATAGTTGCCGTAGGGTAAACTGCTGAAAGAAACTTCCGACTCAAGCGACCAAGGACTCCAGTCCTGGTGCATGCCATCCAATTGATATTGGTACTGAATCTCGGAGAACTTATCATACTGAGGGACTGCGAATCTAAAATGAATGCTGTTTTCCTTATACGACAAAGAGAGGTCCTGATCAAGCGGAACCACAGTGGTGGTTTCAGTGAAACTACCTTTGGCTACGTAATTAAGGTTCACATTAAAAGTGCTTGGCGTCACCTTGTCGAGATCCAGAATGACGAAGCCATCAGCAATGCCAATCAAATATTTTGCTTCAGCCAGAGGCGTGATGTTTTCAAACCCTTGCACGCCTAATTTGCTGCGAAAGAAAGAGGGAGCAGAAACTATCTGGGTATTAAGCTTTCCGGTCAGCCCATTTTGTGATAAGTGGATAATGCTGTTGCTGGTAAACCACCATAGCCGGTCTGGCTGTTGAAAAGGAATGATTCTTGATATGGGAACTTCGTCTGTTTCAAAGACAATTTCATTAAGGGTACTATCAATGACGAAAGTGAAATCTTCGGAGTCGAGACGATAAACCCCTTCGTTGCACTTGTAGAAGTTTTGACCTTGGAACGTAAAAATGTTTGATCCATAGCCGATTGGTTCCTGGTGATTGATCAGCTCAACCTCTTCCAGGTTCTCGTCTGCTTGCACTCGATAAATCCCCTTATACTCATGGTTAACTAAAATAGTGCGTCCAACCATTTCGAAAAAGCGACTGGAGATGTCAAATCCTTCCAGCTTGTTTCTGAATCGCCAACCATCCGCCCCTTTTTCCAAAATGGCTAAGCCGTTAAAATTGCCCTGCAGAATAAGTTGCTCGTGGCCGGGGATAGGTTTCACGCCCCAGGTCCCGGGAAAGTTAGAGATCAGCCCAGCCTCAGTGCCCTCAACGACAAACGTGCCCATAATGTGTCCACAGAATAAGCTCCCGTGTACCACGTCGAGGCTCCATACCTGCCCCTTGGTACCGGCAATGAAGGCAAAGTCACTCGTTCCAGATAACTGTCGGTAAAAGAGCCCTTGATTGGTGCCTAGGTACAGGTAACCCCGGTGTTGTTTTGCCGTATAGACCGTCCCTAACCGGCCTACATTGTCCACATATTCGCTAAAAGGGGAATAAAGATTGATTACACTGATTCCGTTATCCAGGCCTAACCAGAGGTTGCCGTCAATATCCTCAGAAATAGAAAGTACCGTATTGTTGTTCAGCCCTTTGCTTTGGTCGATATGCCTGATCAGGCTTCCATCTGGTGAAACTTGATAGATACCCTTTGATATACTTCCCAGGATGAAGCTTCCGTCTTGAAGTTTGAAGCTAGTATAAATGGAGAGATCATTCAAGTCTTCATAAGCTTCGATATCCCATAATTGGACCACTTCCTCGCGGATGCGATAGAACCTTGCGTCTGCAGTAACAGCAATTAGGTCCTCTCCATGAGCAAATACGCCAACAACTGAATTTTCTCTGAAGACAGTGGCATCAGTAATCAGACTGGGCTTACCATTTTCAAGGGTGAATAGCCCCGAATCTTTTATTTGGAAGAACACTTTCTTATCGATAACGAAGAGCTGACCTTTGTAGGAAGGGCAGTCAAAGTATTCGAAACGTCTTTCGAGGGTGTCGTAAATATAGATACGGTCCAAGGAACGGAATAGAACAAGCTCCTCAATGGGCAGGATATCCCAAAACTGTTCATCTTCCGTAAGGGGGGTAGTTAAAGAATCCGACAAAGAAGCATATTGCAATCGCCCGAATTCATCTTTGCGCCAATAGCCAAACTCCAAATGGCAACCGGTATAGACAACATCTCCGTGTGTGGCTACGGATCGTATAACCGATCGATTCGGGGATAAGTATTTTGTCCATCGGACACCGTCATATTCCAGCAAACTGGAATTGTTCGCTACGAAAATGTTTTTTGCCAAAGACTGGCTAATGCCCCAGTTTTGGTATTCTCCACTATAATCAAGAGGAGTGAAACTCTGTACGGGGGGCAATACCTGTGCTGATAAGTGACTGATTAGTAGTAAAAAGCAGGAAGCCAGGCTAATTGTCAATAGCCCGCAGGAGGTACGGGGAATAACATGAAAGTCTTCTTTTGTCAAGAACTTCATACTCATCCTATAGGGCTTTCCAGACATAAGGTAGGAAAATTCCATGTGGCAGCAGAGCGGTAGTAGAATGCTTCAGGGAAAGCGGTGTCTGCCATATTAGCTTTGAGGGGATAATGCCTGTTTCTTTGGCCATACAGGGAAATGTACATACAAGGAATAAATGGGGAACATCTGAACTTTCCATGGGTTCAAAAAAAGCATAAACTTGCACAAGGGTTGAGCAACTGCGACCCAAATTAGGTATCATCGTTCGTGGTTGTTATTAACCATGAAGTATTGAATAGGTATGAATTTACTATTACTCGGCTGCTACTTCCTACTATCTGGCACCCTCTTCGCCCACGGCGGGCACAGCGCCAGCTACCACTACGAATTTACCGGTTCTACTATTCAGCTGGAGTTTCGAATAGATCGTTCCGATCTGGCCCATTTCGAACTGGAGGATGAATGCGAAAACTTTGAGACTGCGACAGCCTTTTGCATGATGCGCTACCTACAGGAACATATCCGGGTACAACTGAACCAAGAAGAAGTGGCATTTGAATTAGAAGGTTCGCGTACCGAGAACGGGTATTTCATACTGAACTTAGCCGCCGATATTCCCCCTTCGGAAGCCTTTCAATTGACAATCGCCAATTCCTGCTTTCTGGAATTCGATCCGGAGTTTGAGAACCAAATCGTCCTTGAGCGGGCGGGAGAGGTAAAGTCGTATCGTTTAGGTTATTTGCACCGGACACTGGTTATCGAAGATGTGCAGCAATACTGAGCGAGAAGGATTGTGTCAGGAGTGAAGTACTGCTCTCACGAAATATAGCTACTCAAAAAGCGCATGCCGGTAGCATCGGAGAAGCTCTTCTTTGAATTTATATTATTATTTTTTTGTATGTTTATTGCGAGTATGATTCCCTTTTGGAAGGAATTATACGCTTACCCTACCTACTGTATTATCTCTATATACCAACGGTTATCTTGATTCAGCAGTGACTTGCCACGGCATATTGGCCCGGGGGCTCAAGTGCTGAT
>SPJK01094340.1_pt1 | contig 13073 bp, 11 predicted proteins | sample 3741771 | NCBI WGS metagenome assembly SPJK01 (sample SAMN10925997, study PRJNA522277) | cold seep metagenome | isolation source: Elba SIP-enriched marine methane seep metagenome, extraction at timepoint T2 | place: Italy: coast of Elba, Mediterranean Sea | reverse complement strand
ATAATGTCATTTAGATATGACCATGAGCAAGCAAATAAAACAAAAACGCCCCAAATTTTCACTTAATTTTAAACAAGATGCAGCTAAGCTAGTGATTGAACAAGGCTATACCCACCAACAGGCTGCAGATAGTTTAGGCGTATCAATTAGCGCAATCGGCCCCTGGGTACGAGCAGAACGAGAAACTATTGAAGGATCAAAATAAAACAATCGCAACTGAATTTGAAGGGTAAAACCGTATATTCGGGCCGGGAAGCGGCGCATGTTGCCATCGGAACTTACTCCATCAACGGTAAAATTTCCAGTCGAGAAGGGATGGAATTTTTAAGCGAACAAGTGCAATCAATTGCCGGTTTGATGCAAAAATATCCTGCCTTTTCCAGCCTGGTTGCTGACGGTATCTTTCTGGATGCTTTTACGCAGATGGTACCTACCTTTATCAACCGTTCCAGCGGTGTTATTGAAACGCATTGCATCCACTTCATGAAAACTTAAAGGAAGCCAAAAGAAAGATTGAACCCAAGCGAGAAGCATTTATGTTGCGGTTTGTACCTCACCACCAACCTAAAAAATATTTTGCAACTCGTTGATACTCTATTAAAACGCAAGGTTGCTGGTGAGGAACGAACCGCAACATTTGGAGCACAAAACTAAATCGTTAACTAAATGTTAGCCGGAATCCATAGTACTTAAGCATAATCATAGAATATTCAGTTGCTCACGGTTTCTAGCACAAACTCTTGATTCCACAGTACTTCAAGTCCCAATATTTTCAGGTCAAGTTGGCTTACCTGCTCGAACATTAATTTACATTAAATCGGAACGGGACGGAGTATGTACCCATCATTAACATTGAACTACCTTTTTATTTGACAAATTATGCTAATTAGAATACAAAACAATTGTATGTTAAAGTAAGAAATTACCTGCTTAATTACCCTATGGCCTTTTTCACGAGAACAAGCCCCAGCTGAAAACCCTATGAAAAAATTGACTCTATTTTCAACTATAATCTTGTTAATCCTGTTTCAAAACTACGCTTGGGCGTTAGGAAGATGCACCAGTGGTAGTTGTGTCAACGGCCATGGCACCGCAGAATGGCCTAGCGGTAATAAATACACCGGCTCCTATCTAAATGGCAGACGTAACGGCCAGGGAATTTTTGTTTGGGCTAAAGGTGATCGTTATATCGGCGAATACCAGGACGGTAAAATGCATGGAATGGGTACTTATTTTTTCTCAAACGGTGCCAAATATGAAGGCGAATATGTAGAAAATGTTCGAAATGGTTACGGAATTTATACCTGGCCTAATGGCGCTCGCTACGAAGGTCAATATCAAAACGGTAAAAAAAACGGTAAAGGGAAATTCATTTTCCCCGGCGGCGTAGTCATGAATGGTTCCTGGCACAACGATGCCTTTGTCGATTCGGTCACCATGAGTGGCTCAACAGAAGGACCAAAGGAATTTTCTTTGACTGTCAATCCGCTACCTACTCAAGCTAATATCAAAATTTTAGATTACCAGCACCCTTACAAACCGGGGATCATGTTACCGATCGGTCGATATAAAATAGAAATCTCACATCCGGATTATCGCACCAAAGTCGAACTGGTCGATATCCACGATCAAGGTCTGATGGTCCCTGTAACACTTGAGCTTACCCCGGTTGAAATTGCCAAACCGGTGACTACTTCGCCCAAGCCAGTGACAACTCCAACTCCGTTAGATACTACCGCGCAAAACACAAGCAGTACTACTGCCCCGGAAGTTAAACCTAAAGCAACATCTGAACAACAAGTAGAAGCACCAAAGCCATTAGAAACCGCCTCGGTTAATATGGGACCGGAAAGAAAAATCGATTTAAAACATTCCCAAGAAGATGTCGCTACATTAATGCAATCCGAAACAGTCAATCAAACTGATCAGGAAAAATTGCAACAAGCCAATCAACAACGAATTGAGGCCGCGTTACAGGAAAATGAAAATGCTCAGACTATCAGCATGATAGAACAATTGCATCAAGAGGTAGGTATTTTAAAAGAGTCATTTCAACCGTCAGTTGTTGCCATCGAAGATTTACCTAGTAGCAGCAATGATAATTATGAGCGGATTGCGCTGGTTATTGGCAACAGCCGTTATCCTTTAATCGGTGAATTAGATAACCCTGAAAATGATGCCCGGGATATTTCCGAAAAATTACGTGCCCTGGGATTCGATGTGATTATGAAACTGAATGCTGACCAGCAGGAAATGGAATCGGCTATCGTTGAATTTGGCAACCGCATCAAAAAAGGTGGTTTAGGCCTGTTTTATTATGCCGGACATGCCTTGCAGATGGATGGCGTAAACTTTCTGGTTCCCGTTGAATCGCGGATCACAAAAGCGAATGACATTAAATATAAAGCAGTTAACCTGAATATGTTATTGGATGAAATGAGCGCCGCAAAAAATGGCAAAAACATTATTATCCTGGATTCATGCCGGAATAACCCACTTCCCAAAGGTGAATCCCGCCGTCAAACCGTTGGCCTGGCACGTACCGAAGCGCCTGCCGGTACTTTAATTGCCTATGCAACCAGTCCGGGTTCGGTGGCAATTGATGGCAAAGGTAGAAATGGCCTCTATACTAAGTACCTGTTAAGTAATATCAATACCCCTAACATTCCGATAGAAACAGTGTTTAAACGCGTATTACAGGGTGTTTCAGCCGAAACACAAAGACAACAGATACCTTGGATGTCTTCTTCATTAGATATTGATTTCTATTTTGTTAATAATCAAACATCCAGAACACACTGAAACAGATAGCGGCCTTGAAATTGCCGATTGCTTTAAAACTATAATTTACGGAAATTAACATGTTCAAGCATAAACAACTCACCCAAATCTTTTTAAGTTTGCTTGTGATTGTAACTACCAGCACTCAGGCAAATGAAAACGATGCATATTTTGATATCTCTTTTGACCGGTCGATCAACGTTAAAACCGAAAAAAATTTGAATAAACTTTCCAATCCAGGTGACTCGGCGACCTTAAATGCGAAAGGCCGCTTGTGGTTAACCGGTTTGGAAACCAGGCAGGGTTTTGTGGAAATTTTATGTCAGAACCTTTCCAACCAACCGGTCACGGTAAAAATGGCAACACAAAACAAACCGTGGCTGGAAATCAAAACGCCTAAAACCTGCACCAACTGGTCCGAAAACTTGTTAATTTGTCCGGTCGAAAACATGGAAAAAGGTGTTTTTTGCAAAATCACAGAAAAATCCAAGCAGGACAACAGTTCCGAAAAAAGGCGATTACAATTAGCCTCCGTGAACATCAGAGCCGTCGAATTGATCAAAAAAGGCGATACGCCTGATGAAAATCAGCAATATATCGAGAAGATCATTGATTACTACGCTTCCGGTATCGAACTTTGCAAAACCATACACCCTAAAACCGGACCTGTGTTTATCAGTTGGGTGATCTTTGATGGCGGCAGTGTCGGTAATATTGAAGTCGATGCTAAAACCGACCCGTCAAACCAAGAGGTTGCGCAGTGCATAGCGGATAATGTCTCACTCTGGAAATTTCCGGAATGGAAAAAAGATTCCCATATAGCTTATCGTTTCTAACTGACTAACGAGCCATTACCAAGGGCGGGCCGGATTTTAGGCCCGCCTATTAATATATGAATTGGCTGAAACATGCTTTACCCATCACCGAGCCGCATCTGCTGCTCGGCTTTTTCCTAATCAGCAGCGCTGTTGGCATCAGTTATGACCTGTTGGTCGACACTCGTTTCGATGGTTTTATCCATGATGAAGCGCTGGCATCCAAACCTCGGAAGCAATGGAACCATACGGTCATCATTGCATTAGATAATAAAATTCCGGAATACATTAGTCGCAAACAAACTCTGCCCTTATTCGCTAAAGCTGCGGAAAATGCATTCAAAGCCGGTGTCAAAAAAATATTCATGGATGCGGTGATATTCCAATCCTCACCCAACATGCTGTATGCTTTATGCATCGAAAACGAAAATCAACAGGTGGTCTGGAACTCGTCTGATGAGGTTTTTAACCCATTAGGGCCTATTAGCGCTGGACATATCGGTGCTTTTTCCATGGCGCATCCATCTCCCAATGTCGAGCTTTTTACCCTGTTCAATCTGGAAGCGGCGTTACTAATTGATGAAGCGCAATTATTCAGTGACATCAAAATTTATCACCGTACATCAAATTATTTTTCCACGGTCACCCGCTTACTTAATTTAAGCCCGGATTCCGGGCCGGTTAAACTGGCAGCAGCAATTAATCCCGAGCGTATGCAAATGATAATTCAGCCGACTCCGGATGATGTAGCTTGCGGTGAAGATGGTGACCGGCTGTGCCGACGTATACGTTTTACAGATGTTAAATTACATACCAGCAAAAACCCGGAAATACCTGTAATTCCGTTAAGCGAATTAGTACAGTGTAACAATCAAATCAAGCCGGAAATCAAACAAATCCTGCAAAATAAAGTAGCTATTATGCAATTAGCCACCTTAGATGAAACCATCGATTTGCATTTAACACCATTGAGTACCAGCTTATCAGGCAACGGTAAACTCACCCACGGCTCACAAATCATTGCTGATGCAGTTGAAACCTTACTTGAATATGATCATCCGAAGCGCCCATCAATGATCATCAAAATTATATTAATCTGTCTGGTTGCACTAAGCTGTGTGCTAGCAACTGCCTATTTAAAAGCGCATTGGGCATTGATGCTTGCCAGTTTCTGGGTAGTATTGACTACAGTTTTGTGTTTTAGTTTTCCGATAACCCAATTATGGCCGATTGCAGCTGTAACTCTGACCGCACTAATAGCATTAACGCTTTGCTTTTCCTCGCATCTGGCCTTCGGAACACAAAGAGGCATCATGATTGCCAAGTACCTGCCGGAACCCATTCGCTCAATGTTGCTTTCAACTGGTAACAATAGCGAATTTGTTAACAAAAAAACCCAAGCGGTAGTTTTAATTAGTGATGTTGAGGGCTATACGATGGTTACCAGCCTGCTCAAAGACCCGGCATTGATATTCAACTTGATCAACGAATATTTGGAAGAAACCACCATTATTTTACAAGAGCAATACCACGGTTGGCTGGAAAACTATGTTGGCGACATGGTGTGTTTTTATTGGCCTGCGGATAATGAACAGGAATTTGAAAAACAGCAATTGTTAGCCCTGCAGGCCGCCATTATGCAATCCCAATTACAGCAAACCTTTTTTAGAAGCTTACGCACTCATGATCATAAAACCATTAACAAAAACTTGTTGGACAGCATCAGCAGCGTTATCAATGCCGGTATTGGCGTCAGTACCGGTGACATTGTGATGGGCAACCTGGGGCCTAAAGATGGAGTGCAAAAATTCGGTGTTTTAGGTGACCCGCTGAATTTATCCAGCCGGATCGAAGGTTTAACCCGGTTTTTTAACACCGAAATCATTATCACCAGCGAATTGGTGGATAGCGCCAGAATGTTGAATCTAAAAATCAGAAAAATCGCCCGGGTCAAGGTTAAGGGCCGAACCGAAGGCTGTGATATTTATGCCTTAGGAAAATTTGATGACTTGCGCTTTACTGACCAGATTATTAAACAATGGGATTATTTTTATTATCTTTTGGTTGAACGCGGCGACAGCTCAGCACCAGTCCCGGAAGTATTTAGTAAAGATGCACAAACCTTAAAGAACTGGTTTATGCGCAATCAATTGGATAAAAAAACCAAAACCTGGATTATTCATGCCAGTTGATTAATCTCTCTTTGCTATCCGATAATCAAGACGTGCTCGGATAATAGAGTAAAATAAACCAGCAACAACTTCCTTCTTAGCATTAAACCGGTTAACAAATAATGGGCCAGGAAATACAGGATTCACATTTTAGCAACGCTGATTTTAAAACGTTTTATGAAAAACTAAAACTGGAAAGCGAACTACTGGAAAGGATTATAAAGAAAAATGCCTGTTCCAAGCGCAAACCGATTGCCGGTTTTGAAATCGAGGCCTGGCTGATTGACGAACAAATGCTACCCGCGCCGAGAAATCGGGAATTTCTAGACAATTTTCAACACCCAATGGCTTTTCCGGAGTTGGCCAAATTCAATATCGAACTGAACACATCACCCTTAACATTGTCAGGAACTGTTTTCAGCGAATTACAACGGCAATTGCAAAACACCTGGGAACAGGCCAGCAACCAAGCACGTCAACTACACATGGAATTGCTGATGGTTGGCATCCTGCCAACCTTAAAACAGCATCAGCTCAGTATCGCCAATATGTCCGATATGAATCGGTATCAAGCATTGAATGAGCAGATCCTGGAATCTCGGGGCCGCCCTATTCACCTTGATATTACCGGGCAGGAACATTTAAAATTGGATCATCACGATGTGATGCTGGAATCAGCAACCACGTCGTTTCAGATTCATATCCAGTTGCCGCTGAAAATCGCACATCATTATTATAATGCTTCAATTATCAGCTCGGCGCCTTTAGTTGCGTTGTGTGCCAATGCGCCGTATTTATTTGGCAGGGAATTATGGCATGAGACCCGTATCCCCTTATTTGAACAAGCGATTGAAACTGGGGGTTACGATGGTGCTGCCCACGGCCCTCTGAAACGAGTCAGTTTTGGTTCTGATTATGCCCGGGAATCGATTATGGAATGCTTTACTGAAAACCTGGACCATTTTCCGATACTGCTGCCTGAAACCAGTGATGCAGATATCCATGAAATGCAGCATCTAAGGCTGCATAACGGTACAATCTGGCGTTGGAACCGGCCTCTGATCGGCTTCGATCCGGATGGCACACCACACATCCGCGTGGAGCAAAGAACCCCAGCTGCCGGACCAACCCTAATCGACGCCATTGCAAACTCGGCGTTTTATTATGGCCTGGCTAAAAATTTATGTGATGATATCCTTGAAAACGGTATTCCACTCGCCTTTGCGCAAGCCAAAGACAATTTTTATCAATCTGCACGGAATGGGCTTGAAGGTACCATTACCTGGTTTAACGGTGAAAAGATTCGCTTACAGCAGTTGTTCCAGGATGAATTGTTAAATCGTGCTCGATACGGCTTAAAATCATTTGGCATTTCCCCTCAAGATATCGATCAATATTTAGGAATTATTGAACATCGCGTTCAAAACAAGCAAAATGGTAGTAGCTGGCAAAAACAATTCATGCATCAGCATGATGATTTAAACGCCATGACCAGTGAATATTTAAAACACCAGAACTCCGGATTACCGGTCAGCGAATGGCCGTTAAACTAAACTTGCAGATGACCTAAAACCATGCAACTCAAACAACTGGAAACAATCCCTGAAGCACTTTTTACCTGCAGTCCTCAGCAACTGCATGATATATTGCCTAATCCTACCTTATTGCACTTAAAGGGCAAAGCAGGACAGCCGCTGTTTATTTCCGGGTTATTGCATGGCAATGAGCCGACTGGCTTTTTAGCCATCCAAATGTTGCTAAACAAATATAAAACCACTGAATTACCCCGCCCGGTTAGTATTTTTTTTGGTAATACGCTGGCTGCCAGTCATGGTCTAAGACGTTTGGATGATCAACCCGATTTTAACCGGATCTGGCCAGGTACTGATGCACCCGATTCGACCGAAAAACGGATTGCGGCTGAAATCATCACAACCATGAAAACCCGGAATTTGTTCGCCAGTATTGATATTCATAATAACACCGGCCTCAACCCACATTACGCCTGTATTAATAAATTAGATAACCGGTTTTTGCAATTAGCTTCTTTATTCGGGCATTTGATTGTTTATTTCATTCGCCCTAAGGGGGTACTATCGGCCGCATTTGCCGAGTTATGCCCCTCAGTTACGCTGGAATGCGGCCGTCCCGGTCAAAAGCATGGCGTCGAACATGCCTTTGATTATCTGGACAGTTGTCTACATCTACATGAATTATCCGATCAGCCGGTCACCCACCAGCATATTGACCTGTTCCACACCGTCGCTCAGGTAACAGTGCCTGAAGCCACACGGTATAGTTTCACTGACCCGGGATGTGATTTATTGCTGGATGAAGAACTGGAGCGTATGAACTTTACTGAAATTCCACCCGGCACCGTGTTCGGCAAAGTCAAAGCTGATCGCGCCATCCCGGTTATAGCCAAAGACGAACAGGGCAACGATGTGACAGAACAGTTTTTTCAGGTAAAAAACCAGGAACTATTTATCCAACGAAAAACAATGCCATCAATGCTCACCCTTGATGAACGGGTGATCCGGCAGGATTGTTTATGCTATCTCATGGAGCGCCTATCGCCATGAAGTTCTGGGAGCAAAAAACCTTACAAGAAATGACCATCACAGAGTGGGAATCCTTGTGTGACAACTGTGGTAAATGCTGTCTTCATAAACTTCAGGATGAGGAAACTGAAGAAATTTTTTACACCAGTGTGGTTTGCGATTTAATCGACCTGGAACACTGCCGCTGCACCCGTTATCAAGACCGCTGTTCCCTGGTTCCTGATTGTCTGGATTTAAAGCAACATGATTTCTCCGAATATACCTGGCTACCTTCTACCTGCGCCTATAAATTATTATCAGAAGGCAAACCGCTTCCAGAATGGCATCCGTTAATCACTGGCAGCGCGGATAGTGTCCATGAAGCTGGTGTATCAATCCGTAGCTATGCCATGAAAGAATCAACCGTTGAAGACTCTCAGGAACATATTATTGAGTGGCTGTAACTGGCAAATCAATATGAACACAAAGCCCGCCTGACGGATGGTTTTCAGCGCTGATATCTCCATGATGCAGCTCGATTTTTCTGGGATTATACGTTGACTGATTACCAACCCTACGCCAAACCCGCCTTGATGTATCTGCCTTGACGGGTCAACCCGATAAAACGCTTCAAATAAATGCGCTAAAGATAAAATTTCACTGACCAAGCCAATCAGATGTTCAGCTTCCGATTCAATCCTGTACAATTTAAGTTCTACCTGCTCCTCCGAACGCTTCCTGGCCAACCCCACAGCCAAATGCAATCGAGCCAATGGCGAACGCAATTCATACGATACGTCACGAAATAATTGCTGTTGTTGATTCATGTGAGTATCTACACGATGCGACATCACTTCAAAATTATGCGCAATCTCAAATAATTCATCCTGCTGATTTTTAAATTGTTCGGTCAGCGCTTTATCCGCATCTCCATTAGCGAACTGCTCTGAAGTCGCTAACAGTCGCTTAATCGGTTTAGCAAAACTGTAGGCAATGATAAAGCTTATCAGTCCGGTCAGGGGCAGCCATGCCAATAATGTTTGATATCCGGTTATCTCTAAACAAACGGCTGCAATAGCCTATCATGAACAATTTGTAACAGCCTTCGGAAGACTATATAAATATCCGGCGCTATGAATTGTTTTGATCAATTCCGTGCCGGGATCTTGTAGTTTTTTCCTAGCTTACTGACATGTACATCTCTTCTGTGGTCATAATCAGTTAACGGGCGCCCAGCGCCATTTCCATCAATGCAACCTTAATGACTACCCGACAAGCATGAGTCATTAAATTCATGGCATGAATTTTTTCTGGAAACAGTGCCCCAAACGCAACCCCTATCTCAGCAGAGAGCATTTATTATGCAGATACCGGCATTGAAGTAATCGGTGCAACACAAAATAATTTTTTCAAGACGGCCCTTCAAGAACATGAAGCCGGAAAGTTTAAAACGCTCAGCATCTACCAGATTCCGGAAAAGAAAGGCAACGTTAGTTACCAGCTAGCAACTCAAACCTTAATCCTGCCTTCAGTCAAAGTTGCATAAGATAACTCAGGAAATCGATGTTATGCGGAATTGCTTAAAAACCGATCCGGTGTAATCATTTTGACACAGGTGAGACCCAAACCTTAGTTTGAATAATATTCTCTCCGGCAGCAAAGGCCTCTTAACATTGGCTGCCGGAGAGAATATACGCTAGTTGATGGTATTTCAGCTTAGTCTGGTAACTCAATACGCAAAGCATTGACACTCACCAGTTGATTTTCCGAAACAAATTTTGTAGTTTTTCTCCACGGTTTTTATTCAACCCAGCAATATAAGCAATACGGCCTTGAAGATGTGCTCTATAATGCGCATGATGATAAATATTTTGCGAATGTGGCCCCTTTTGAATGCAATTATAAAGAATGGCTTTTAGACGCTCATAATCATTACGTAAACTGTTGGGTTTGCAATTGATGGTCATTCCGGTTAATGCTTGTCTGACACCCTGCTTCATCAGCTTGGTCTTACGGTGATTGATTGAAAACCCTTCATCTGCAGCAATGAAAGCCACCCAGGCAGGCAAACGGTCTACCACACGTACAAAGTCCTGCCCACCTGAAAATGCCAGGTCGTCTGCATAACGTGTATAAGAGGCGCCCATTTTTTCAGCAAACCCTGCCAAACGCACATCCAATTGATAAGCGATGATATTGGATATTACCGGTGAACAGGGGCTACCTTGAGGTAAATGCGGATAATAGAGTAATTGACGCGCTCGCCAACTAAGCTGAGGATTTATTTGAATAATATCCCGAGGTGTTCGATTACAACATAAAGCCGCAAGTTGGTAGGCAACCGGTTTACTATAGCCTAAGCGGGTAAAAACAGCACGCATTCGTGGCAACGCAATGGACATGAAAAAATGCTGTAAATCCATTTTCACCACCACCGTTTGCCCCGCATGGGGCTCTGCATAGCTATAGCAGGAATGTCTTTTACGAAAGCCATGACATGCCGGATGCAATGGCACAGCATCTAGCATTCCGGTGTAAACCTGCCGCTGTACTTCAGCTAAACGTGATTTAGGCGCTTCGATTAGGCGTTTTTTTCCATTCCCTTGGGTTTTCCAGTAGTAGTGATAATGGTCCCTTACAGCGTTGTCGCTACGCTGCTCCGGTCTCCATATAGCTGCGTAGCTTTGTAATTGTCCCGGCCGAATGGTTAACCATTGTGCCAATTCGCGGGTGTTTTTAATCCGAGGCTGGTCACAATGCAGTTTGACAGGAATTTCAACCGGCGGATTAAGGCCGTAACGGCGGATTTTGAGTTGATGATGATTTTTGCTCCACAAGCTGATGAATTGCTTGTCATGAGCAATAAATTCAACCAAGCTGGTAATGGAGTGATGCGGAACTTCTGGTTGGAAGTTTATATGTATATGCTTAATGAAAGACGCTAACCATACCGGCTGTTCAGCCAATAACCAGATAACCCGTTCCGTCATTGCATCGGTCGTCCATTCTCCTGAGAGTAGAATTCCGGCCAATGCTTTTATAAAACGTTGTTGATGAGACATAGATGATCGGTGGCGGAGCAGTCCAACCTAGCGGGCTAGGCATGAACATCCTTGCATCGTGGTGCAACTAAGTTCATGCAACGTATCGTCAAATTCATTTGTTACCCCGGGGTTACCCCGGAGAGGTAAGTTGGCGAACCAATTACTTACCGACTTGGAACAACTCCGCCGTCACCTAACATAATCAACCTATATCAAAGTGTCAAACAATTTATAGACAAAACCGTCTGAGTCTGTCAGTACCGGGTTTTCGATAAACGTCAATCCCGGGTAAAGAAATATGCCAAAGCAATAATCGTTAAAACAATACCTGGGAAAATAAAAAAGTCTTTTTGTGACTCTTCCCAGTTTTGCGTTCCCCTGGGTTGATGTGGTGATGTAATTTCATCCAGAGTCACCTCCGACTCAATGGCAATAGGTGGAGCAGCGTTTAAAAACGGACCGCTTGATAATGAAAAGATAAAAACTAAAGTACAGATGGATTTTTTTAGCATTTTTTTCTCCAAATCTTTTATATATTACCCGGGGTTATTGCTGTCTTCAACTGAAGTGTGATCAACAATACTTTAAGGTATCACAATAATCTGATTAGGAAAAACCCTTAACGCCAATGAGACATAAAAAAACCATCCTTGGTTTGCCTTTATTCCATTAGCTTTGGGAGCACTGTGAAGAAATACTAAAGGCAGTATTTTGGAAGCCGGTTATTGATTTACCAGGTAGCATCATTGCAACTTCCATTGCGACTTTCTTGTCGCATAACCCTGATAAATCAATAACCGACCTCCAATACATAAAAGAGGACTTAGAAACGACTAAACAGATAATTCAATAAACCCATCGCTTTACTGATTTTGTAAACAGTTGTAGTACCACTGACTTCATTACTGACCACCAGCAAAGGGATGTTAATCGGACTTTGATGCGCTGCAATGAAGGTAATTCCTTCAGGGCCTAAATCCCCTGCAGTACCTGCTTCAGCATCACCTGTAAAATCTCTGTTATTAATGTATTGCACGAAATAAGGCGATACCGGGTTAGTTATGTTGTAAACCATAATTCCACCAACCCTTTCTAAACCAATAAATGCGTAGGTTTCGCCATAGATTTCTCCAATCGCCACCGCTTCAGGTTCAGGACCTTTGTCATCGCTACGGTTATCAAAAGAATCGTTTTCATCATTGGTTGAATTAAAATCATCCGGAATGACATCGGCAGTAATACGCTCGAAATCTGAACCGCTGTTATAGACCAAATTGATGTCTTGGTCCCAGATTGAAAAAGAACGACCACCATATGAAAATAATTGTTCATAAACTGGTTCGCTATCCTGTTCAACATCGGCTTCCATGACTTTGTGGCCCTGAGTCAAGGTGATTTTCAAACGCCCCAGGTTTTCATCTTCCTGCAATTCAGCGGCATTTGGAAATGTTTCGGCATCAAGGGTGAGGTCTTTGACTCTATCCTCTTCACTAAACCCATCATAATCGCGCGAGTCACCCTCATCAGCAGAAACTATATAAGTCTTTCCTTGATATTTGTAACTGGCTAAAGCATCTGGCTGATACATTCCGTAGACCGGCCACTTTTTAATATTGATTGCATCATCTCTATTGCTGGCATCCATTGCATTTTGAATAACATTATGGTTTTTAGTACCCAAAGCCACCAAGTCCGTAATGGTTTTTGAAGATATATCAATCT
>SPJK01035386.1_pt1 | contig 13073 bp, 11 predicted proteins | sample 3741771 | NCBI WGS metagenome assembly SPJK01 (sample SAMN10925997, study PRJNA522277) | cold seep metagenome | isolation source: Elba SIP-enriched marine methane seep metagenome, extraction at timepoint T2 | place: Italy: coast of Elba, Mediterranean Sea | reverse complement strand
CTAAAATTGCAGCTGCAGCCGGACTGGGCAAACCTTGAAAAAAACGTTTATCCGCCGTTGCAACCTGAGTATTAAAACGAGCCAGACGTAGAGCGCCTCCGGCAGCATGTACAAAAGCGGCGAACAAACCTAATTTGCCAAAGCTGGACAACGACCACAAATACATAATCAAAGCTGGCGCTGCGGCAAATGAAACCATATCCGATAAAGAATCATATTCCACACCAAATTCGCTTTCAGTATTGGTTAAACGCGCGACACGTCCATCAAGACCATCCAAAATCATAGCGACAAAAATCGCTATCGCCGCCGTTTCAAAGCGCCCGTCTATCGCCGAAGTAATTCCGTAAAATCCTGAAAATAATGCCCCTGTGGTAAACAAATTCGGTAACAGGTAAATACCACGCCGACGATTAATGGTTTTTTTATTATTCATGATTTGATTCCATTTCTATTATTTAATTGCCCTGCTCAATGGGTATTGACAGCCAAAATAAACCAGCTCAAAGCCATATAGCTCTAAACCTGATAGTCAGTTGAGGGTATTTCGACTATCCATTATAAAGCTTTACTTTGCCTTGCACAAAAGCCGAATGTGGATGGCTCTACTGTCATGCAGGGGAAACCAACTCGACCAAGCCCACATCCTGACAAATTCCTGGATAATTTATTAGTCTGAAGCCACAGGTATATTAACCAGGAATTCCTCGCGCAAATAAAAAAGCCCGTATAACACGGGCTTTTCATGAAAGTCTTTAAACCTTTTAATTTTTGGTTTTATCGACAATCTTATTCGCTTTGATCCATGGCATCATATCGCGCAAGCGACCACCCACTTCCTCGATTTGATGTTCACGACCCAAACGACGTTTGGCTTTCATACTTGCCATACCGGCTTTGTTTTCCAAAATAAATTCTTTCGCGAATTCCCCGGATTGAATTTCTTTTAAAATTTTCGCCATTTCCGCTTTGGTCTGTTCCGTTACTACACGTGGACCGCGAGTCAGATCACCGTATTCTGCAGTATTGGAAATAGAATAACGCATGTTGGCAATACCGCCTTCATACATTAAATCGACAATCAGTTTCAATTCGTGTAAACATTCAAAATATGCCATTTCCGGTGCATAACCCGCTTCCACCAATGTTTCGAATCCAGCTTGAACTAAAGCTGTAGCTCCGCCACATAATACTGCCTGTTCTCCGAATAAATCAGTTTCGGTTTCTTCTTGAAAAGAAGTTTCGATAATTCCAGCACGGCCACCACCGTTACCTGAAGCATAAGATAAGGCTATATTTTTGGCCTGACCACTGGCATCCTGAAAAACCGCTATCAAAGATGGCACGCCACCACCTTGTGTATAAGTGGATCGAACCAAATGCCCCGGGCCTTTTGGCGCGATCATAATGACATCCAGATCCGCACGCGGCTCAATTTGCTCAAAGTGAATATTGAAACCATGAGCAAAAGCCAAGGCTGCTCCTTCTTTAATATTAGGTGCAACTTGTTCACTGTATAAGGCAGCCTGATGCTCGTCCGGTGCCAAAATCATCACGACATCTGCTGCGGCAACTGCTTCATTAATCGGCATTACCGTTAAACCAGCATTTTCTGCTTTCACAGCTGAAGATGAACCGGTACGTAAACCAACAATCACCTCGACACCTGATTCTTTCAGGTTGTTGGCGTGTGCATGGCCTTGTGAACCATAGCCGATGATAGCTACTTTTTTACTTTTGATAATCGAAAGATCAGCGTCTTTGTCGTAATAAACTTGCATGAGTTTCCTCGTTAATCCTAATGTCTAAATGTTTGTAAGAAATTTATTGAAACTGCGTTCCAAAAATTCCGTTAAATGTGTAAACCTTTTTCACCACGTAAAATACCGGTAGGCCCGGAACGTACTACTTCAATAATATCCACACCTTCCAATGAAGCAATAAATGCATCCAGTTTTTCAGTAGTGCCGGTAATTTCGATGACATAACTACTTTTTGTTACATCTATGACCCGCCCCCTGAAAATATCCGACATACGCTTGATTTCTTCACGCGTTTCGTCAGTGGTTTTGATTTTGACCATCATCAATTCACGTTCGATATGCGCTGAATCGACTAGATCAATCAGCTTGACCACATCAATTAATTTATTTAATTGTTTGGTAATCTGTTCAATCACTTGGTCGCTACCACGGGTCACCAGCGTCATACGCGACAAACTGGGATCTTCGGTCACCGCGACCGTCAACGATTCGATATTGTAACCACGTGCAGAAAAAAGCCCTGATACACGTGATAAAGCCCCGGATTCATTTTCAATTAAAATTGAAATTATATGTCTCATCAGGCCAACTCCCTGTCAACCGGAGTTCCCGGTGCCAATTTCATATCATTATGTGCTTTGCCCGATTCGATCATCGGATATACATTTTCGGACCGGTCAGTCAGAATATCTAAAAATACCACCCGGTCTTTCATTGCAAATGCTTCTTCCAATGCCGGTCTGACTTGTTCCGGCTTGTCGATTTGCATACCCACATGCCCAAACGATTCTGCCAGTTTGACAAAATCCGGAATTGAATCCATATAAGAATGCGAATAACGGCTTTCATATGAAAATTCCTGCCATTGTCTGACCATCCCCAAATAACGGTTGTTCAAATTTATTATTTTGACTGGCGCATCATACTGCATTGCTGTGGCCAATTCCTGAATGCACATCTGAATACTACCTTCTCCTGTCACACAAGCTACTTGCGCGTCAGGGTGTGCTAACTGTACGCCTATCGCGGCAGGCAAACCAAACCCCATGGTGCCAAGGCCACCGGAATTAATCCAGCGTCTGGGTTTATTAAAACCATAATATTGGGCCGCCCACATTTGATGCTGTCCAACATCCGAAGTCACAAAAGCTTCTCCCTGAGTCACTTCGCTTAATTGTTCAATCACATATTGCGGCTTGATTAAATTGCTATCTCGATCATATTTCATACAATTGACCGAACGCCACTTTTCAATCTGTTCCCACCAGGTTTTTAGCGCCTTTTCATTGGCTTGATGATTTCCATCATTAATGATTTCGATCATTTCTTTCAAAACCGGCCTCACTTCACCGACAATCGGAATATCAACCTTGACGTTTTTTGCAATCGAAGCCGGGTCTATATCAATGTGAATTACTTTGGCATAAGGGCAAAACTCACTCAATTTACCGGTTACCCGGTCATCGAATCTGGCGCCAATGGCCAACAGCACATCGCATTCGTGCATACCCATATTCGCTTCATAGGTTCCATGCATACCCAGCATCCCGAGAAAATTTTCATCAGTTGCCGGAATGGACCCTAACCCCATTAGGGTATTGGTAATCGGAAATTTTATAGTCCGTACCAATTCGGTTAACTCGTCGGATGCTTCACCCAATATCACGCCGCCACCAGAATAAATCATTGGCTTATGCGCGGTCATTAACAATTCAACCGCTTTTTTAGTCTGTCCTTTATGGCCCTTTACAACCGGGTTATAGGATCGAATAGACACTTTGCTCGGGTATTTATACGGCACACGGATATTCGGGTCGGTGATATCTTTGGGAATATCCACCACTACCGGTCCGGGGCGTCCGGTTGATGCAATATGAAAGGCTTTTTTTATGGTTTCGGCAATTTCAGAAGGCCGTTTGACCAAAAAGTTATGTTTCACGCAGGGACGGGTAATACCCACCATATCGACTTCCTGAAAGGCATCACTACCGATAACGGCAGAAGGCACCTGACCTGAAATCACCACCATAGGAATCGAGTCATAAAATGCTGTCGCTATACCGGTCACAGCATTGGTCGCGCCTGGTCCTGAGGTTACCAGAACCACGCCAGGTTTACCGGTTGCCCGAGCATAACCATCTGCCGAATGGGTCGCTGCCTGTTCATGCCTGACCAGAATATGTTTCACATCATCTTGCTGATACAATGCGTCATATAAATGTAATACAGCGCCGCCAGGATAACCGAATATAAATTCAACACCTTCATCTTTTAAACTCCGGACTACGATTTCCGCCCCACTGAGTTCCACAATAACCACCTCAATTTGTTTCGTCTGCTTACCGATTAATCCCAAAAAACCTCAAATAATACGGCAGAGGTTTTATTTTTGGAAAAAGGTTAGATAAAATACTGGGTTTACCTGACCAGGTCAAGGTATTTCCGAGTAAAATAGTAGATTATCGAAATTAAATTTGCTTATGTCAACTGATCTAATTTTATTGTTCTAACATGACCTATACGATGAATAGCCAACCTAGTACACCTATGATGAAATTTCTGTTACCTTTGCTGGAAAAAGCAAATTACAGAACCTATGCAATTGTAGGCGCTTTGGTTTCACTTTTTATAGGTGTATTAACCATCTGGAGCATTGCATTCGCCATTGCAGCTTCAACATTCGCAATCATGTACAGTGTTTATTCAATCAGTTGGATCACATCCCAATCACCCGGCAATGAAAAGATGCAAGCAATTGCTGATGCTATTCAACTCGGCGCCCAAGCCTACCTGGACCGTCAATATACAGTCATTGCCTATGTAGGTTTGGTATTGTTTGTATCCCTGGGTCTGATTCTCGATTGGGCCACAGCCATGGGATTCGCGATCGGAGCTTTACTTTCCGGCAGCGCTGGTTATATCGGTATGAACATCTCGGTAAAATCCAACACTAGAACAGCACAAGCAGCTTATAAAGGTATGGATAGTGCGTTTCAGGTTGCATTTCGTGGTGGTGCGATCACAGGCCTGATGGTTGTCGGTCTCGGCTTATTAGGCGTATCCGGTTATTATGCCTTATTACTTGTCTTGCCAATTGAGGAACCACTGGCTCCCTTGGTCGGACTGGCTTTCGGAGGATCGCTCATTTCCATTTTTGCACGCCTAGGTGGTGGTATTTTTACCAAAGGCGCTGATGTCGGTGCCGACATAGTTGGTAAAGTTGAAGCCGGAATTCCCGAAGATGACCCTCGCAACCCAGCTGTAATCGCCGATAATGTTGGTGATAATGTCGGTGATTGTGCAGGTATGGCTGCCGATTTATTTGAAACCTATGCCGTGACACTGATAGCTACCATGTTGCTGGGCGGTTTATTAGTCAACTATAATCAGGCTGTGATAGCTTACCCTCTCGTTTTAGGTGGAATCTCGATAATAACCTCGATTATTGGAATACATTTTGTCAAAGCCCGGCAAGGTCATATCATGGCTGCGCTTTATAAAGGCCTGATGGTATCAGGGGTGTTGGCAGCGGTTTTGTATTATCCTGCAACATTGCTGCTATTAGATGACAAACTGTTGATCGGCAATTTGATAGTTAGCAACTTACATTTATATTTTTCAGCATTAATTGGGCTGATCCTGACTGCTGTAATGGTGGTAACTACAGAGTATTACACTTCAACAGCACATGCACCAGTACACAGTATAGCCAAGGCATCAACTACCGGCGAAGGAACCAACATCATTGCCGGACTTAGTGTATCAATGAAAGCAACCGCTATACCTGTTATCGCTGTCTGTGCCAGTATCTGGGCCAGTTATGACCTGGCAGGATTATTCGGCACCGCGATTGCTGCAACTTCAATGCTGTCTCTGACCGGCGTGATCGTAGCGCTGGACGCATACGGTCCCATTACCGATAATGCTGGCGGAATTGCTGAAATGGCGGATTTACCTGAAGCAATCCGAAACATCACCGACCCATTGGATGCCGTTGGCAATACTACTAAAGCGGTCACTAAAGGCTATGCCATTGGATCAGCGGGTTTGGCAGCATTGGTACTATTCGCTGATTACACGCATAACTTAAAGGGAAATATTCAGTTTGATTTATCCAACCATCTGGTTATTATCGGTTTATTCCTGGGCGGCTTGATACCTTATTTATTTTGTGCTCTAGCAATGGAGGCTGTCAGCAGGGCCGCTGGTGATATTGTTAATGAAGTGCGGCGCCAATTTCGTGAAATGCCAGGCATTATGGACTACAGTGTAAAGCCGGATTATTCAAAAGCCGTGGATTTGTTGACCGTACAGGCAATCAAGCAAATGGTAGTGCCTTCTTTATTACCGGTTATTGTTCCGATACTAGTTGGTCTAAGTTTGGGTAAAGAAGCATTAGGTGGGGTTCTGATCGGCTCAATCATTACCGGTCTATTCATTGCAATATCCATGACGGCCGGTGGCGGTGCCTGGGATAATGCAAAAAAATATATAGAAGACGGACATTTCGGCGGCAAAGGATCTGATGCTCATATCGCATCAGTCACAGGAGACACGGTCGGCGACCCCTATAAAGATACCGCCGGTCCTGCGGTAAACCCAATGATTAAAATTATCAACATTGTCGCCTTATTAATCATCCCGTTATTATAAACAAACAAACTAATAAAAAATCAATTGACCACTTTAAAAAATGCCCTGGAAACAGCCAGACACAAAATCGAGATTGTATCCGACAGTCCGCTCCTGGACGCTGAAATCCTTTTGTGTACGGTCATTGCTAAAGACCGATCTTATTTACGCGGATGGCCGGAAAGCCAATTGAACAACGAACAAATTCAACAATTCGACGCATTAACGCAACAACGAATTTTAGGTACTCCTATCGCTTATCTAACTGGCAGCCGTGAATTTTGGTCGAGAGAATTCAAAGTAACACCGGATGTATTAATTCCAAGACCTGATACAGAACTGTTAATCGAAATATGCTTATCTTTAATAGCGCCCGAAACCACTTTAAATGTTGTCGATTTAGGTACCGGTAGCGGCGCTATCGCAATAACCCTGGCATTGGAACGTCCTAATATCTCAATGACAGCTGTGGATTGCAGCGCAGCCGCATTATCAATTGCCAAACAAAACGCAGCTCAGCACGGCATAACCACAATAAAATGGTTCGAAAGCGATTGGATGAATAAATTGCAAAGCGAAAGCTATGACCTGATCATCAGTAACCCACCGTATATCGTGATAGACGACCCGCATTTATTGCAGGGTGATGTGCGTTTTGAACCACAACAGGCATTAATTGCTGAAGACAATGGACTACAAGCAATAAAAACCATAAGCAAACAGGCTTTACATCATTTAAAACCGAATGCTACATTGTTGTTTGAGCACGGTTATCAACAAGCAGCTAAGGTCCGTTCAATTCTAGCAAACACCGGTTATCAATACACCCAAACATTCAAAGACTTATCAGGTAATGACCGGGTAACCAGCGGTCGATTTATCGGTCCGATATCGAGCTGAGCTTGAATGAAACAATGACTTCTTTCTATTTTAAAACGTTAATCTTACATTCATGACCTCTGAACACGTTTCAATCCCTAGAACTATCGCAAACCAATTATTACACCTGGCTCAAACTGACCCGGATAACGAAATTTGCGGTTTAATCGGCAGCTTAAATGGCAAAGCGCATCAATGTTATGCGATCGTAAATAGTGCCGAACAACCTAAAAACAGATTCGAATTAGACCCTTCTCAGCAAATCAAAGCCATGACGGAAATGCGCCAAAAAGGCGAACATTTATTCGCCATTTATCACTCACACCCATCATCCCCGGCATTTCCTTCAGCAACGGATGTAGAAATGAGCGCCTATCCGGATGCGATAAATTTGATCATTTCCCTGAATACCAAAGGTGTATTGGAACTAAGAGGATTTAAAATTAGCAATAAACAAGTCCAAGAAATTGAATTACTTTTAACTGAAACATAGTTTGAATTATGGCTTTTGCTTAGTCAGAAGTCTTCGAAGTGGGGTTATTGGCTGTGTTTATTTAAAATGTTATGGAATCACAGCTTGTACATCCATGCTATGAAGGTTATATTTATACAAAACTAATAATTATTAACAAAGGCCATCAATTTTTAACATTGTATCTGCTCTCCATAGCTGGCTGAGTATTTACTAAAAAGGTGGCAAATACTATTGAGGAGGAATAAATTATGGGTCAACTTATTGAAGTTGTAGTGATTATGTGGCTGATTGGTATTGTCGCCTTTGCTCCATTAGGTTACTTTATCTATATCTTTACAATTGGCAAAGGTGAGGACTTTGGAAAATCCAACCCGGAAGATCATTCGGTAGAAAACACTGGCTACTACAAATACATTGATTTTGTAATGAGTACATTACTGGGTGGCACTGACAGTTCAATATCCGATACGAAAGCGAGCAAAACTTCCAGCGCTACTGCTAGCTTTAGCTCAGCGAATAAACCTCGCCCCCGTCCAAGACCAATAACCGAGATAACGCCTAAAAAAGCGAAAAATAAAGATAAAAAGAAATCCAAAAAAAAGTCAAAAAAATAAAACTGACACATTAAAACCAAAGGGCAACTGAGAAGTTGCCCTTTTTTCATTATTATCTGATTCCACAGGTCGGACAGGCTGGATTTTTTTTCAGTTTTAGGGTATTCCAGGACATCGTCAACCCGTCCAGTATTAACAACCGACCATCCAGGCATTGGCCGATCCCCATGATGACTTTCATCGCCTCCAAAGCCTGTATACTGCCAATTATGCCTGTCAGTGGCGCAATCACCCCATTTTGAGCACAATTTTGCATTTCCTCACCGTTTTCAGAATATAAACAGTTATAGCAGGGACTTTCTGCCGCTTGCATATTAAATACTGACACTTGCCCTTCAAAGCGAATCGCAGCTCCGGAAATTAGGGGAGTTTTATAGGTCTCACAAGCACGATTAACTGCAAACCGAGTATTAAAGTTATCACTACAATCCAATACGACGTCCACACTTTGAACCGCATCCATTAAAGCTTCATCAAGTAAACGTTGCTTAAAAGCGGAAACCTTAACTTCAGGATTTAAAGAAAATAAGGTTTGTTCAGTTGAAAAAACTTTGGACGTCCCTATATCCTGAGTACGGTGAGAAATCTGGCGCTGCAAATTGGATAAATCCACTTCATCATCATCATAGATATGAATGTGGCCCACTCCGGCTGCGGCCAGATACATAGCGGCTGGCGAACCTAATCCGCCAACGCCTAAAACAAGTACTTTGGAATCAAGTAATTTTTGTTGCCCATCAATATCAATTTTCGGCAACATTATTTGGCGGCTATAACGCAATAATTGTTGGTCATTCATGCAATTAGCTAAATAGTTCGATTTTTTGTGATTAATTGATTCATTATAAATCAATCAAAACCAAACTACTTGACAGAGATTATAAGGCCGGTATTATTAGCACTCTATACTAGCGAGTGCTAACAACATTAAACATTTAATTAATTTTTAGGAGAAATTGATGAAAATACGTCCGTTACACGACAGAGTCATCGTTAAACGAGTTGAAGAAGAACGCACCTCTGCCGGCGGTATCGTACTGCCTGATTCTGCAACAGAGAAACCCAGCCAGGGCGAGATCCTAGCCGTAGGTAATGGCAAGTTGCTTGACAATGGTGAAGTTCGTGCGCTTGAAGTGAAAGTTGGCGATAAAGTGTTATTTGGTAAATATGCTGGCAACGAAGTCAAGGTTGATGGCGACGAACTGATCGTCATGCGCGAAGAAGACATCATGGGCGTTTTAGACTAAACAACCATTTTACTAAACAATTAACTTTTTAAATTAGGAACTACCAATGGCAGCAAAAGACGTAAATTTTGGTGACGACGCACGCACTTTGATGGTCGCAGGCGTTAACATTTTAGCAAATGCAGTAAAAGTCACTCTCGGCCCTAAAGGTCGTAACGCAGTTTTAGATAAAAGCTTTGGCGCACCTACCATTACAAAAGATGGTGTTTCAGTTGCTAAAGAAATCGAATTAAAAGATAAATTCGAAAACATGGGCGCACAAATGGTTAAAGAAGTGGCATCACACACTTCCGATGTAGCCGGTGACGGTACAACCACAGCGACTGTTTTAGCACAATCAATCGTCAATGAAGGTATGAAATCTGTTGCCGCCGGCATGAATCCAATGGATTTAAAACGCGGCATTGATTTGGCAGTAACCAAAGTAGTGGCTGCGATTGAAGCAGCAGCAACACCTTGTACAGACAGCGGTGCCATCGCTCAGGTGGGCACTATCTCTGCCAACTCTGATAACTCAGTCGGTAACATTATCGCTGAAGCAATGGAAAAAGTTGGTAAAGAAGGTGTAATCACTGTTGAAGAAGGTTCAGGTTTGGAAAATGAACTGGACGTTGTAGAAGGTATGCAGTTCGACCGAGGCTACCTGTCACCTTACTTCATCAATAATCAGGACAGCATGAGCGTTGAATTGGATGACCCTTTTATTCTGTTGTTCGACAAAAAAATCTCTAATATTCGTGATTTATTACCGATTTTGGAAGGCGTAGCAAAAGCGGGTCGCCCATTATTGATCATTGCTGAAGATGTCGAAGGTGAAGCTTTAGCGACACTGGTTGTCAACAATATGCGTGGCATTGTTAAAGTCGCTGCTGTTAAAGCACCTGGCTTTGGCGATCGTCGTAAAGCTATGCTTGAAGATATCGCAATTCTGACCGGAGCGGTAGTTATTTCAGAAGAAGTCGGCTTGACTTTAGAAAAAGCTGAAATGGACCAATTAGGTACAGCCAAAAAAATACAAATCAGCAAAGAAAACACCACTATCATCGACGGTGCCGGTTCTGAAGAGCAAATCAAAGGCCGTGTTGGACAAATCCGAGCTCAAGCTGAAGATGCAACCTCTGATTACGATAAAGAAAAATTGCAAGAACGTCTGGCTAAATTAGCCGGTGGTGTTGCAGTAATCAAAGTAGGTGCAGCAACTGAAGTAGAAATGAAAGAGAAAAAAGCCCGTGTTGAAGACGCATTACATTCGACCCGTGCAGCCGTTGAAGAAGGCGTAGTTGCAGGCGGTGGTACAGCCCTGGTTCGAGCGGTCAGTAGTCTGGATGGCGTATCAGGCGCCAATCATGACCAAACTGTCGGGGTCAACATTTTACGCCGCGCACTGGAAGAGCCATTACGTCAAATCGTATCCAATGCTGGTGATGAATCATCAGTTGTATTAAACGAAGTTGCTAAAGGCGAAGGCAACTTCGGCTACAACGCAGCGACCAGTGAATATGGCGATATGATTCAAATGGGTATCTTGGACCCGGCTAAAGTAACACGTTCAGCTTTACAAAATGCAGCATCGGTTGCCAGCCTGATGATCACCACTGAAGTCATGGTAGCTGATTCACCATCTGACGAAGGCGGTGCAGGTGGTGCCGGCGCTGGCATGCCAGACATGGGCGGCATGGGCGGTATGGGTGGTATGGGCGGCATGATGTAATCACCAACCGGTCATCACTTTGGTGACCAACCATGTATTATAAAAAAAACCCGGTTGATATCTGTCAACCGGGTTTTTTTGTCTGGAAAAACCTGTCGTCGCCAAGCTTCATTTCATTTTTCTGTACTCAAAAACTTACAATTAAATGTATAGCAAATCATAGTTAGTTTGAATAAAATTTATGATACAACTCGACAGTAGTCAAAAATAAAATGGCAATAATAGGTCCATAGAAAATGCCTCCGACACCAAAAACCGTCATGCCTCCGATAATGCTAAATAAAACAAAAAGAGAATTAATTTGAATGCGATTACCAATAAAGATGGGTTTGAACCAGTTTTCAGTAATCAAAGCAACTAAGGAACAATAAATAAACAACATAATAGCTGCTAAACTATTACCTATCAGAGCCAGATAGATACATGCGGGGATATAAATGATGGATATTCCCAATAATGGAATAAAAGCCAGTATGATCATAATGGTAGTCCATAACACAACTAAATTGATTCCCGCCAACCAAAACCCAATCCCTGCCAATATACCTTGAATCAAACCACCCAAGCCATTACATACTAACGTGACGAAATTCATTTGATTGAATTTTTCGATAATCAACTCCTCCTGCTCGTCCGGCAAAGGCGATAACCTAAGAAAAAATACCTTTAACTGCGGTCCTTTCGCCAACAATGTATATATAACCAAAATCATCACGATAAAATTAAACAAAAAACTCACAATGTTCCCAAGTACATTGTTGATTGTTTCAATAGCAACACCGGAGAAATTTTTAATTTGCTTTAAAATTTCATTTTTAAGCATTTCCATATTAGCTTCTATGCCAGCCCAGGCACTCAACTTTTTAACCGTATCTGAAATATAACCATCGCCAAAGAAAAAATCATCAACTGTCTCATTACTAATTCCTGATGCGACATTCTGGTATAAAACAATAGCTTCTTTGGATAAAATAAAAGATAGAAATAAAGTTGGTAAAAAAACCACAACTACTACCACAGTGCACATTAAAGCAGCTGTGATACCCCGGGATAAATTCATGCTTTGCAACATCTTAAAATATACAGGATAGATACTACCTGTGATAATTGAAGCAAATATAATAGCTCCCAGAAACGGTCTGATCATCATCCAAAGCAAGTACATCAGTAAAATAAGCACCGCTGCAAAATACATATTGGATATATAATTTTGTTTCAAAATATTAGCCTATAAATTTCAATTTATAATGAGTTGATAAATCAAGGAATTAAAAAGCGATTGAACTGATTTTCGATTGTACACTATTGTAATATTGGCATTCATGCCAATACACAATAACGACATTTTGACTATATTTTAATAGTCTTATACTATTAGAAATAATATACTTAAATCTTAAATCGCTCTTGATTCTATTTATGATTAGAAACAATCACTATTTTAGCGAATATCGATTGGAGATAAAGTAAGGCACTTTAAAGCTTAACACTTGGGTCAATGTATTTTATTTTTTACATGGAGATTAAAAAATGCTTTTACATAAATCATCCCGCTGTTTAATTCTATCCTTGTTTCTTTCAATTCAGCATGTTACGTCTCAAACAAATAACCATACTTGGTCACCGTTACATAGATTACATACAAACTATCCCATAATAATCTTTGGTGACAGCCTTTCGGATTCCGGCAATTACTTTCTCGATACTTGGGAATTTGCCACACGCCCTTTTGATGCCATCCCTACTAAACCG
>SPJK01004366.1_pt1 | contig 13075 bp, 12 predicted proteins | sample 3741771 | NCBI WGS metagenome assembly SPJK01 (sample SAMN10925997, study PRJNA522277) | cold seep metagenome | isolation source: Elba SIP-enriched marine methane seep metagenome, extraction at timepoint T2 | place: Italy: coast of Elba, Mediterranean Sea | reverse complement strand
CCACTGTTTTCATTAAATAAAAAAACCGTTATGTATGAAATAGAATATGAGTTCCGCGAAGAAGATCTGATTCACTTCAATGAACTACAATTAAAAAACAATCCTGAAATGCAAAAAAATATCCGCAAAAACCGGATTTTTGTACCTGCGGTCATGTTGTTTATTGGTTTGTTTTACTATGTGTACTACGCAAATTTCATGACAACCGTGTACATCACTCTACTTGCTATTGCCTGGGCAATCATATCACCTTATACCATGCGAGTAGACATGCGTAGACAAATGCTGGATAACTACACCGAAAGCGAGAAAGAAGGCATGTTTGGAAAACATATCCTCAGCATAGAGCCTGACCATCTGGCTGAACAATCCCCCGGTGGAAAACACAAATCTGCCTGGAAAGATATGCTTCGCGTAGAAGAAGAAAGCAAATATATTTTTATCTATGTAGACGTTACTTCCGCTATCATCATACCAAAAGATACCGTTCGGAAAGGTGATCTGGACAAATTCAGTAAACAAGCAGAAAGCATGATTGAACGCCTGGGCTAATATCATTAATTTTTCCATCCAGCGCTCTATTCTATTGACCCTGACACAACCTTTATGCTGAATTTTAGTCGTATCAGCCTGCGCCGCGGAACCCGTAGCTTATTTAGTAATGCATCATTTATCATTCATAAAGGCCAAAAGGCTGGATTAACCGGCGCAAATGGCGTAGGAAAATCCAGTCTGTTTGCGATGATCATGGATCAGTTACACACTGATTCCGGACAATTCAGCTGTCCTCCAAACCTGGAAATCGCCCATGTAAAACAGGAAACCCCTGCTGTAGAGGAAACAGCGATTGAATATACGCTGGATGGTGATAGCGAATTTCGACAACTGGAACAAAAAATTGCCATTGCCGAAAAAAATGACCACGGAATCGAACTCGCTGAATTACATAGTCAATATGAACACATAGGCGGATATACAGCTCAGACCCGAGCATCTCGGTTATTGAATGGCCTGGGATTTAGCTCTGATCAGGAACAACAAGCCGTTAGCTCCTTCTCAGGGGGATGGCGCATGCGGCTTAACCTGGCTCAGGCATTAATGTGCCGCTCAGATTTATTGTTATTGGATGAACCCACCAACCATCTTGACCTGGATGCTGTCATTTGGCTTCAAGAATGGCTAAAAAAATATCAGGGAACCTTGTTACTGATTTCACACGATCGTGAATTTCTGGATCAAATATGTACTCACATCATACATATTGAACAGCAAAAAGCAGAAATATATACAGGCAACTACTCTGCTTTTGAAACCTTACGAGCAGAAAAATTAGCTCAGCAACAAGCTAATTATATAAAGCAACAAAAAGAAATCGAACATATTCAGAGCTTTATTACCCGATTTAAAGCCAAAGCAACCAAGGCAAAACAAGCACAAAGCAGAGTCAAAGCCCTTGAACGAATGGAAATTATTTCCCAGGCTCATGTAGACTCACCTTTCCACTTTCAATTTAAACTCCCAGGAAGATTACCTAATCCCTTACTCAAACTGGAACAGGCCGATATAGGGTATCCTGATAAAACCATATTAAGCAATGTCAGCCTGAGCATTTCCCCCGGAGATAGAATTGGGCTGCTCGGTCCAAACGGAGCGGGTAAATCCAGCCTGATTAAAGTGCTGGCAAACACCCTAAAAATCAAAACAGGCAGCGTACAATTTGCAGAACAATTACGCATAGGCTATTTTGCCCAGCATCAATTAGAACAATTAAACCCTGATGAATCACCTCTATGGCACCTGCAACAACTGGATAAAACCACAACTGAAAAAGAACTGCGCAACTTCCTGGGTGGATTTGATTTTACAGGAGATAAAGTCAACGACATTATCAGTCCATTTTCAGGTGGCGAAAAAGCGCGCCTGGCTTTAGCTTTACTGGTTTTCCAAAACCCCAATCTTTTATTATTGGATGAACCCAGCAATCATCTTGACCTTGAAATGCGCCATGCTCTTAGTATTGCTTTACAGGAATACCAGGGTGCCATTATTATCATCTCTCACGACAGGCATCTTATGCGTATGGTCAGCGATCAGTTTATAATTGTTTGCAATGGCAGCCTATCCAGCTTTGATGGAGATCTTGATGATTACCGTAACTGGTTAATAGAACAAAAGACTGAAAATACGGACATCAAACAACAGGAAAAAGCTAAAACCGCACCCGTCTCCAGAAAAATACAGCGTCAACTGGAAGCAGAACGCAGACAGAAATTGCAGCCTCTAATGGACAAATTAAAAAAGGCTGAATTAAAAATGGAGAAAAATCACATGGAAAAAAAAGCGCTGGAAGAAACCCTTTCCGATCCCGCTATTTATCAGGAAAACCAAAAAAACAAGCTAAAAAAACTGTTAATACAAAAAGCCATGATAGACAAAACTTTGGAAATTGCTGAGTCTGAATGGCTGGAAGTGAGTGAAGAAATTGAGCAACAGAATCAGTAGACCATTGAATTTTAACAAACTTAAGCTTTGCATCTCTTAAGAAACAAAGCTTAACTGTTATTTACGCTTATTTTTCAAGCAACTCCAACTTGTCTGGCTTCCCATTCCAGTCGTCAGCATCGTCCATTTTAGGCTTAACTTCAGTAATTACAGGCCAATCTTTAGACAATTCTGCATTCAAAGCTATGAAATGCTCTTGATCTTCAGGCAATTCATCCTCTGCAAAGATTGCTTCAGCCGGGCACTCAGGCTCACATAAGGTACAATCAATACACTCATCAGGATCAATAACCAGAAAATTTGGACCTTCATGAAAACAATCAACTGGGCAAACATCAACGCAATCAGTAAATTTACATTTAATACAGTTTTCTGTGACGACAAAAGTCATGGTACGTTCCAATAAAAAAGTTAAAAATGGTCTTATAAAAAAAGATTATATTAATAGTATGTGCCGATGCACAAGAATAATTTTGAGCATGGTTTTATTAGATGACAAAAACCTTATTCAGAACTTGAAATCAGACATTTCCATTGCTCCATCCGCTAGAGTTTTTTCAATTCCTTAGCTGACATCCATTATATCACTGTTCACTGAAAAACCGGGGGAGAGTTCTACCTTAGAACAACCAAATCAGTCATCATTGCTAGCAGAAGAAATCAGGGATAAAAACTTGTTCCGTCCAGAACTTAATATTCTTTTTTGAGTGTTATGCAAAGCTCTCTCTGCTTCCAGCTTTAGTTGCTCATCAGCGTAGAGTTGGTTTTCTCGACTTGGAATAGACATGGCCAGTTTAAAATAGTCAGCTGCTTCACCAATTCTATCCTCTGTTAACAGATAATCAGCATAGAAATAGTTGGCATCAATACTATGAGGGTTAATTTCCAATGCTTTTTGCAGCATTTTCTCGGCATAGTTATCATTGCCAAAGGAAATTGGCCAGCCGGGGGTCATATAATATAATGTACCTAAGGTAACAAATGCCGCCCCTTCTAAAACATCAGGCTGCTGATGAATGACTTGTTCTAATAAATTTTTGGCCAGGCGGATAGAAGATAAAGCCTTGAAGGGTGTTTCGTAGGCCGCATTCGTGGCGATCAATATCGCTTTCCATACCGTTAACTCGGCAAACCGAGGGCATTCGGATAATTGCTGTTCCACTTTTTCCAGCAAGACAGGATAATTTTTCTTTTGCAGATCAGAATTATAGCCATAATAGATCTGAGCCCATTCAGATTCAATCTGATGGGTTGACCACGTAACGCAGTCAGCAAAAATTATACTGCTTTGCAGTAGCAAAAAAGCAACAATAGTTGTTTTGTTCATACAACAAAATATAAGCCATTCTGCTCAAAATTTCAATGTTTTTTATTTCAAATACATCGATTTTTTATTTCCATAACTTATAAGGATTTACACATAAACTATTGTTGTAATATCGAATATCTTCTGTAACTTCCAGGCCTAACCAATTTGGCCTGAAAAAATTTTCATTTATTTGGCTGAGTTCAATTTCTGCAACAATTAAGCCTGAATTATCACCATCAAAGACATCAACTTCCCAAACATGTTGCTTTATTGGAACAAAATATCGTTTTTTTTCAATCAATGGTTTGTGACATAGCGTATTCAGCATTTCATCCGCTTCATTGAGGGGAATTGAGTATTCATATTCCTGTCTCGAACTTCCAATTGTGGCACTTTTAATATTTAACCAAGCCTCTTCATCAGAAATCCTTATTCTGATCGAGCGTTGTTCATCACTATGCAAATACCCCTGTTTATAATAGACAGAATGACTGACTTGCTCTTTCCAATCATTATTATTCACTAAAAATTTATGCTCGATTTCTAACGCCATTGTTTGAGTAGTCCTGTCCTATACTTTCTTTATGAGGCTAAAAGCTGTTCTCGAAATGAATGCAAAGTATCTGTAGTCAACTGTTCTCTTCGGTCATCCAGTATTAATCCATTGAGCTGATCCTCCAGATGCCGCATAACCTGAACCATTTCATCAAAAACCTGCAGCGGATTTTCAATCGCATTGGTCTGCATAAAAAACAAAATGCCTGGTGTACTAAATTCATCCATGTTCGTTTCCGGAAAAATGCCAGGCTCGACCATACTGGCGACTGCAAAATCAACCAGGCCGGTTTCCCCCATGCGCTCAAAAATATTCATATCACCATAGACCAATCCTAATTGTCCAAATAATTCTGCTATTTGATCTCCCTTAAACTGCTCATCATCCAAGGGTACAATACTGAATTGAATGATTTCCGGTAAAGCATGACTTGAAAAGCGCTTACTTTCTTCGGCTACAGCCTGACTAATTGGATCATCGAACGCCTCTTCTTCCAAAGGGCTGCCTAAAGGCACAATATCAAAATCATCATGGCCTGTTTTAATCACTAAGGATTCATCGATATTCTCTAAGGGCTCTTTATCATAAAACCCCATTTTTTTGCTGGACTTTCGATTTTTCATGACATGCCAAAGCAACATTATAATCATGACTGCCACACCTGTTGCAATAATCACTAATCTCAATAATTCTTTATCCATCAGCTTCTGCCATTTCTATTGCTTCATCAATATCAACAGAGACCATGCGTGAAACGCCGGGCTCTTTCATAGTAACTCCAGTTAATTGTTTGGCAATTTCCATTGTCACCTTATTATGCGAAATATATAAAAACTGGACATTTTCAGACATCTCTTCAACCATTTTTGAAAAACGCACCACATTCGCATCATCTAACGGTGCATCCACCTCATCAAGCAAACAAAAAGGCGCAGGATTCAAGTCAAAAATTGAAAAAACCAGCGCCACTGCAGTTAAGGCTTTTTCACCGCCAGATAATAAATGGATAGAGCTGTTTTTCTTGCCAGGGGGTCTGGCTATAATATTGACACCTGCTTCCAGTAAATTCTGCTCGGTTAGTTCCAAATAAGCCTGCCCACCGCCAAACAAGCGGGGAAATTTATTTTGTAAGCCCTGATTAATTTTATCAAAAGTTTCTTTAAAACGCTGCCGACTCTCCTTGTCAATTTTATTAATTGCTTGCTCCAAAGTATTCAAGGCCTCCAGTAAGTCATCCTTTTGCTCATTCAGAAAATTCATGCGCTCAGATTGTGACTGAAACTCTTCAATTGCCGTTAAATTAATAGACCCCAGACTTTCTATTTTTCGTTGATACCCGTCAAGTTTGGCTTTCCATTCTGCTTCATTTGCATCCGATTCAATTTCAGATAAAACATCCTGTGGATTCGCCTCAATTTCCGCCAACTGCTCAGACAAGGTTTGCTGTCTGACTGTTGATTCCTGCTGTTCATAGCGTAATTGATCCAGACGATCTTTTTCTGCCTGCATGGCTCTTTGCATCTGAACCAGTTGTTCAGCCTGATCGGTAATGCTCTTTTCAAGCATTTGCTGCTGTTCACGCTGCCGCTTGATGACCTGCTCCTGCTGTTGCTTTTCCTGCTGCAGCAACTGCAATTGTTTTTTTTCATCATCCAGCGGCATGAGTGTAGATGTCAGTTTAAATTCCAGCTCTCCCAACCTTTGGCTATATTCCTGACTCTGCTCTCGCATGCGCTCAATCTGTTTAGCAATCAGCGATTCAGAAGCCCTCAATGATTCAATTTGGCCTTGAGTGGTATGCATCACAGTCTGATATTCATTAACCCTTAAATCTATACCGTGAATATCATTTTGTAAAGTCTCGTTCTGCAACATCAGCTGTTGCTTTTTTTCTGCCAAATCTTCAAGACGAGTTTCAGCTATTTTAATTTGACTGCTTTTATTAACTGACTCTGCTGAAAGCTGATTTAAACTCTGAATTAAATCCTCCACTTCCTGACTGATTTGATTGAGTCTTTGCTGCTGCTGTTCCTGTCGCGTTGAATAAGCACTAAACTGCGCTGATTTTGTTGAGTATTCAGATCCCAGAATTTTATCCTTTTGCTGTAAGTCTTCTCGCTGAATTTCAGCGTCCTTGAGACTTTGTTCCAAACTGTGATTTTGCTGCTCTAAAATCTCAATTTTTTCATCCAGGACATCATGTCGTCGCTTGAATTGGCGTAATTCTTTTTCACGTTGCAATACCCCGGATTTACTATCTCGATCCTTATTGATTTGCAACCAGCTTTTCCCCACCCAATCTCCCGATTGCGTTACCAGTGTTTCATGATCAAATAGTTCTGCACGCATAGCTAAAGCATCGCTTAAACTCTCACAGCAATAAACTCCGGATAACAGCGAAGCAAAATTCCATTCTGACTTTAATTTTTCTATCAACAAGGGGTGCTTGTCTGCTTGATTAGCTACGCTCGAATTTTGATTTTCAATAAAAGTAACGGACTGATCCGGCAATGCATTTAATTCATCAATAACCTGGCTTAAATCATCCAGGCAGATAGCCTCAAGATAATGACCTAACACATTCTCCACCGCTGTTTCCCAACCCGGCTCTACTTCGATGAACTCAGCCAGACGTTTATTTTCCATCAATCCCAACTGTTCCAGCCAAGGTTTTAAATCTTCATTATCTTTTCCCATTGCATGCTGCTGCAATAACTGCAATGAAGATATTTTTCCATTAATTTGGTGTAACTCTGAACGGTCAGTATGTAGCTGATCTTGTTGTTGCTTCAATTGCTGTCTGTTTTCAATAATTTGTTGATAAATCTGTTCTAACTGCAATTGCAAATCTTCCCTGTCAGTCTCTATCATTTCAATATGCTGATCAAGCTGTTCTATTTCTGTTTCCAAGTCCTGGTTGGCCAATTGTTCGCGCTCTTGCTGTAATTTATCTCTGCGCTGCTGCATATCGGTCTGTCGGTTCTGAATATGCGATTGATTAACTGTTTCAACTTCCAGTTTTTCTTTTTGACTAGCATAAAGTGACAAATAATCTTCCCAATTTTGTTGCCAATCCGCTTTCATCTCGGATAATTCTTCTTTTTGTAACAAAGTCGTTTCTAGCAAATCTCTGACTTCATATACTTTTTCTTCCGATTCTTCAAACTGCTGAGAAATCTCGGAAAGCCTCTCCGTTTCACGATTAATTTCGCTTTCAGTCTGAACCGATTGTTGTTTCAGACGTTGTATTTCATTTTCTGTTTCCTGATGATTCAACTCATTATGTTGAATTGCCTGCTCCAAACGACTGGTTTCGGCCACAAGTTGATAATATTTTTCCTGCAACTGATCTAAATCATACTGAAATTGTTTTTGCTGCTCCCGCTTTTCTTCTATTCCTTTCTCAGCATCATGAACTTGTTCAAAATATTGATTATAACGACCGGCATTAACCTGCAAACTGGATTCAAGTTCCTGAACCTGCAACTGATAACCATTCCAGCGTAAGGCTAATAATTCACGCTGAAAGCGCCGCTCCTGCTTCTTTAAAGTGGTGTATTTTTCAGCTTTTTCTGCCTGCTTTTTTAAATGCGTCAGTTGCTTTTCAACTTCGTCTCTTAAATCATCAAGACGCTCCATGTTTTCACGGGTATGTCGCATCCGGGTCTCTGTTTCATGACGCCTTTCCTTATATTTTGAAATACCTGCTGCTTCTTCGATATGCAAACGCAATTCTTCCGGCTTGGATTCAACCATACGTGAGATAGTTCCCTGTTCGATAATGGCATAGCTCCTTGCTCCCAGCCCCGTTCCTAAAAACAGATCAGTAATATCTTTGCGTCGACATTTACTGCCATTTAAATAATATTGGGATAGACCATCACGACTTACCTGCCGCTTGATTGAAATCGAAGAATAATTCGCATATTCACCCCCCGCCTTGCCTTGCTGATTATCAAAAATTAATTCGACCGAGGCAACACTCACAGGTTTTCGCCCTGAAGAGCCATTGAAAATAACATCTGCCATATTTCCACCCCGCAGATGTTTTGCTGAACTTTCCCCCATGACCCAACGTACAGCATCTATAACATTGGATTTTCCACAGCCATTTGGTCCTACGACAGCTGTCAAATTGCCATTGATTATTATGGTTGTCTGATCGGCAAACGATTTAAACCCTGAAAGTTTGATTTTATCCAGCTTCATTACTGGTAGAATATCCTGTTTTATCGATTAAAAATTGACTGCGAAGACTTAATAGACTGCACATTGATTGATGGATACCTGTTCTGAATCCATTAAAAAGCAGGCTATTATTCACTAATTTTATTCCCTGATCTAACTATTAGACCACTTTTTTTATTACTACCATGTCTACCCAACCGAGCAAAACACTGGAAACCTTTCCTAACCCGAGAACGGGCCGTGATTTCACCATACGTATTGATATCCCCGAATTCACCTGTCTTTGCCCTTTAACCGGACAACCTGATTTTGCCACAATACATATTGAATATATCCCTGATCAGCTCTGTCTGGAGTTAAAGGCGTTAAAACTCTATATGTGGTCATTCAGAGAACAAGGCGCTTTTCATGAAGCCGTCAGCAATGAAATTCTTGATGACATTGTTGCTGCAATTTCACCCAATTTTATTCGCATCCATGCTAAATTTAATGTACGTGGTGGCGTTTATACATCCGTCATTGTTGAACACAGAAACGTTGACTGGCAAGCGCCGGAACTGATTCAGCTCCCCTGATATTAAAAACACAGGCAGATTGCTAATTAATCATTATGGGAAAAACCTATCATAATCATGAGTTGGCAATCGCTCTCCAATATCAAAACCAGCAAACGCCAAAAGTTGTTGCCAAAGGCAAAGGCCTGAGTGCCGAACAAATTTTAGCGATTGCAGAAGAGCACGGAATTCCGCTACAAAGCCAACCCGAATTAGCCCGTATCCTGGCTGAGATTCCCTTAGGTGATGAGATTCCTGAGGATTTATTTCTTGCTGTGGCTGAAGTCCTTGCCTTTGCCTATTTTCTTTCTGGAAAAGAGCCATTCGATCCAACAGAATAAACAAGAAAGCTATGCGCTCCGCCAACATCTGATCCTGCATAAAAAAAACAACCCTCCTAACACTGAAATAATCAGCAGCATGCCATGATCACCGATACGGCTAAAAGGTGTCATGCCTTGCATAGGAATGATTTCACCCTTTAGCACAGTTTGTTCAAACATAACTGCAGACTTTAGCGTTTCCCCTTTCGGCGAAACAATGGCTGTCACTCCGGTATTGGTTGACCTCAATAAATATCGCCCTGTTTCCAAAGCACGGGCTTTAGCTATTTGCATGTGCTGATGAGGCTCCAAGGAATTGCCAAACCAGGCATCATTGGTAACATTGACTAAAAATCTGGCCTCAGGCATCACTGCAACTGCCAGGTCGGCAAAAGCATCTTCATAACATATTGAGACGGCAAAGGGATAACCCAGCACACTCAACAATGCTTGGTCATTTCCGCCTGAAGTAAAGTCGCCCAGCCGTATATTCATAGATTCAAGAATCCAGCCGGAAACAGGCTGGAATGGCAAATATTCACCAAACGGTAAAAGATGATTTTTATCGTAACGTCCTTGATTATTCCCTATAGACAACACAGTATTGTAATAACGTGATTCAGCATCTACATCAGGAAGACTCACCAAAACAGTCGCATCCATTTTTCTGGCTTTCTCAGATAACGGCTCGAGATAACTGGTTTTAACCTGAGACAAAGATGCTGGAATGGCTGTTTCGGGCCAGATTATTAAATCCGCCGAATTCTGCTGCAAGGTCAATTGCTGATAACTTTTTAAGGTATTGATACGATTTTGCGGTTGCCATTTTTGATCCTGAGCAACATTTCCCTGAATTAAAGCAACCTTAATCGCAGCCCCTGCGGGTGTTGTCCATTCAATGCGTTCCAAAACCTGTGACGTGATAACGACAGATATGCACAGTCCTAAAGCAAGCCCGGGGGTCAATCGTTTCCTATACACTGCTAACAACAATGAAATACTACAAGCCAATACAAAACCGGATCCATAAACCCCCAGAACAGGAACCAAACCCTGAAAAACAGAAAACGACTGGGTATAGCCTATTTGAAACCAGGGAAATCCATTTAAAAACCAGTAGCCTCGAAAATATTCAATCAAAATCCAAACAAAAGGAATCAACCAGATCACATCGTTTCTTCTATGTCTGGGTAACAATCTGACTGATAGATAGCCTGTAATAGCTGGAAATACAGACCAAAACAATACAACGATTGCCGTTAATAGAACAGATGAAAACAGACTGGCTCCACCATAATCGTGCACACTGACAAAAACCCAGGAAACCCCTGAAGCAAACAATCCCATACCAAATAGATATCCCCGCAGAGCAGCTTTTCCGGGCGACACATCCAACCAGGATGCATACAATAGCATCAATGAAAAATAAGCAACCAGATAGAAATCAAATGGAGAAAAAGCCAGAGTCAAAACTGTTCCAGAAATGAAGGACAGAAATTCCCAGCGAAAATGTTTGATTGTGGGCATAGCCATCGGTTTCGCATTTAAACAAAACCAACATTATAGAATGAAAATTGAGGAACCGAATGCAATAAGAACTGAGAATAATATAAAACGCAATGCAATCAATCAGGTTTTTGTATAAAACTGGGGACCCCTTTTATCTCATCTTTTTCCAATTTGAGATATTGTAACCCTAAAGTCATGCCTTGATCAGGGTCAGCATCATATTGAACCCATATGACTTCAATACGCCCACGGATGTGCAAATGTTTAAAATCAAACAGCGTAATTGTACCTTCTTCAACTTGAAAACGGTCTTTAATACGGATCATTAATCCATCAACAGACACATTTTGAGTTTCAAATTTATATTTCTTTTCATTGAAAATTATCTGCCCAGATGCAGTCATATTTTTTCGATAGGATCTTCGAAAATAAAACTGCTGATCAACATGATAAGAAATATTCCTGAATTCAACCCCCAAATGAATATGCTGGTCAATCATTTCGGCTCTGACGATATTTCCATCACCCGATATATTTATTTCAGGCACAAAAAAATCAACTACAGCACTGTCATGAATCGCTTCAAACACATCTTTAATGTTGCACATGACTGTATTATCTATAATTGATGCCATCATACCGGATACGGAAACATTTTTAACCATAATATCCCACTCTTTCTCTGCCAGATAGAGCTGACCAGTAGTAGATAAATTTTTACGGTACGATCTAGTTTCTTCAGACATAAATAATTTACCAGTTCAATGATGCATTAAAGCCAAACGAGAAGCTTTACGCATTGCAAAGTCAAGTTGGCTGACCATTAACACTAACCAATGATCATTTAGTTTAGCTGTTATTTTTCATGTCTGACTGGAAAACTATAAAAAAAACAACCAAAATGGCGCAATTAAAAATTAGCACAAAATTAGAAAGAGCTTGGTAACTAGACAATATAAACCTTAAAAAAGTTTATATCAATAAAATTCAAACTCTTTGCGATTAAATTTAATTCCAATTATAGCTATAATTCAATATTTGTTTGATTTTATTTAAAATACCATTCAAATTCTTACACAATTTCATCAATAGGTCGCATAGCAAGATAATTTTAACCGGAGCAACATCTGGGAAATGTTTTTTCTTGATACGACAACAAGAGAGCTCGATCAAACTGAAAAAACATATCAGGCACTCGCTTGAGCTGTTTTGTTCAGGATTTGCATCCCGTTTTTTCCGAAACCATTGAGATATCGAAAGACTTGAGGTAAATCAGATATGATTAAATTATTCTATTTCCTTACAACCCTGTTGGTTTTCAGTGGTTGCAGCCACTCACCGCCCAGAGATATAAATAATCTATGCGAAATTTTTAGAGAAAAAGATAACTGGTATGATGCCGCCAATGAAAGCTATAAAAAATGGGGTGTTCCGATTCACCTCAGTATGGCAATCATGCATCACGAGTCAGCATTTAAGGCAAATGCCAGGCCACCAAGACCTTACTTGCTAGGGTTCATACCCTGGTTCAGAGACAGTAGCGCTTATGGTTATGCTCAAGCACAAGATGCAACCTGGTCAGATTATTTAAAAGATAGCCAAAGTCACTGGTGGGCAGAACGCGATGATTTTGCCGATGCCTGTGATTTTATAGGCTGGTATTGTTCCGATTCTAGCAAACGTTTGAATCTGTCGAAATGGGATGCCAAAAACCAATACCTGGCCTATCACGAAGGTCAAACCGGTTACCTTAAAAAATCATTTAACCAAAAACCCTGGCTAAAAAAAATCGCCTTAAAAGTTGATCGTCGTGCCAGGTTATACCGCAAACAACTTTCAAAATGTAAAAATGAATTTGAAGGAAATTTTTGGGATTTTTGGTAAACTATGGGGATGTTATTTATTTTTGGAGTTTAAATGAACGATATTCGCCGTCGCTTAGTAGCTTGTTTTACTGCAATCTTAATAGGAATCACCATGTTTTCAATCGCCAATGCCAATTCACCTGAAGAGAACAAAGCCAGCGGAGCAGCGTTTCTGGAAGAAAATGCTAAAAAAGATTCGATCAAAAGCACTTCAAGCGGCTTACAGTATGAAATTCTGGAAGCGGGTGAAGGCTCTTCACCAAGCGAAT
>SPJK01082626.1_pt1 | contig 13084 bp, 13 predicted proteins | sample 3741771 | NCBI WGS metagenome assembly SPJK01 (sample SAMN10925997, study PRJNA522277) | cold seep metagenome | isolation source: Elba SIP-enriched marine methane seep metagenome, extraction at timepoint T2 | place: Italy: coast of Elba, Mediterranean Sea | reverse complement strand
CGGGACCGCCGTCCATGATGGCATTCGGGTTGAGTCGAAACGATAGAAGCACGGCCTTTTTCAACCATTCATTGACCTGCCAGCCGCCTTTGCCATCTGGCGCAGCAACCCGTACCTCACCGCCATCGAGCAGGGACAAGGATGCCTCCACAGCTTCCCGGATTTCGCCTTTGGTTTCAGTGTTCAGATCGGCGCGATCTTCCCAGGCAGCATTGATCAAAGCGGCTAAGCGGTCAGGCATCATAGTGTCTTTCTTGTCATCGTTCAGGCGTTGATTGAACGCAGGAATCCAGTGAGGTCGCGCGTCACATAGTCGATATGTGGTGGCAGGTCATCCCCTATTCCAGCGGGGCGCACCGACGCAGGTTCGTGGCTCCAATCCTTTTCGGACTGCACCAGAACAGTGGCAAACCCCATCGCCTGGGCCGGAGCGAGATTACGCACCAGGTCCTCGAAAAACACCGCTTGCGATGGCTCGATGCCAAACAGGTGGGTGAAAGCGTCATATGAGGCCTGGTCGGGCTTCGGCTTGAAGTGGCTGTCTTCGATCGCGAATTGCGCGTCGAAGACGTCAGCCAGTCCCATATACTCGGTCACGCGCCGCGCATGCCCTCGCGATCCATTCGTATAGACGAACTTGCGGCCGGGCAGGGCACGAATGGCGTCAGCAAGATCCGGCGTCTTCGGCAATGGCGACAGGTCAATCTCGTGAACGTGCGCCAGAAACTCGTCAGGCTGCATACCGTGCATCGACATCAGGCCGTTCAAGGTCGTGCCGTGTTCGGCGTAATAGCGTTTTTGCGTCGCCCGCGCTTCCTCGCGTGGCAGTCTCAGGAATCGCGCGACGAAATCGGTCATGCGCTGATCGATTTCGGCGAACAGATCGCATTCTGCCGGATAAAGTGTGTTGTCCAGGTCGAAGACCCAGACGGTCCGATTGAGCAGGGTGGATGCAGGCCTCTCGTCGTCAGCTGGCATCTATGGGGTCTCCGAAGTCGCGTTCGAAGAATTCAAAAACGAGCTTGCGGTTGACCGGTGCCGGGGTCGCCACGAACAGGCCAGACCGATACGCCGCCTCCTCACAGGCTTCACGGCCGGTAATCGCGAATTTCGCCTTCGAGACACAGAACGTATCGCTGCCTTTGGTCAGGGTTCGCACATCGCCATCGCCGGTTTCCATTTCGGCATAGGCGAACAGACCGGCTTGCAGCAGTGGCTCATCGATGACCCGGGCGCAGCCACCGGCTTCAAGCAGCCACCAGCCGCGGCTTTCCCAGCCTTCGCCGCGTCGCCGGGCCATGGCGCTCCAGATTCGCTTATTGGTGCGATTGCAGAAGGTCAGGCCGACATTTCGCGCTCGCTCAATCGCTGTTTGCTCAAGAATATCCATCAGGTCGGCATCGGACGTATTGGCGTCGAGCCCCTTATCGGTCAGGAAATCGCCGATGGCGGCGCGGGTCTTGCGACCAAGATAACCGTCAATTCGGCCAGAATAAACGCCGGCATTGTCGAGCAGGCGCTGTACACCCGCCGCGCTGGATTGATCGAGATTGCGCTTGTCGGTCTCAGTAAAGCTGGTGCGCCACCGCTTGGAATTTTCGATCAGGACCGGACGAAACTCGCGCGATTCCAGGCCCATCACAGAGCAATCCGGAATGTTCTCAACCGCAAAACTGCCGGTTGGATCGATGCACAGATTGCTTTTCCCAGCCCAGACTTTTCGCCCGCCGCGATGAGCGGTCGAGGAGCGCCCGAACAGATAGTGGATACCGGGTTGCAGATCGCCTTCGACAACTTTCTCGCAGGCCCCTGGGCGTAACCGCGTCCAGCCTTCAACCACGACGCCCTGGCCTTCATAGCGGCCGGTCGAGGCTTCGATAATGTAACTGGTTTCGTTGCAGACTTCCCAGCCGTCTGAATTGCCTTGCGCCGAAGCGCTGACGGGTAAAACCATCGTTAACGCAATCGCGAAAAATCCGATGATCAGCTTAATAAACAAAGGTACCTGCGCCATGTTCAGTGAACAGCTCCATGAGCAGGGCGTGTTTCGCACGCCCGTCTAGAATAACTGCCCCGCCCACTCCCATGTTGACGGCTTTTGCCGCTGTTTCAAGCTTCGGAATCATTCCGCCTGAAATTGTTCCATCCTGCATCAGCGCGCCGACCTGGTCGCGGCGGATCTCGCGCATCAAGGCGCCAGACTTGTCGAGCACGCCGGCGACATCGGTCAATAATAATAGCCGTTGCGCCTGAAGCGCCGCTGCGACGGCCCCGGCAGCGGTATCGGCATTGACGTTGTAGCGCCGGCCGTCCTCGCCGACCCCGACCGGAGCGATGACCGGGATGATCGCCTTTTCACTATCCATCAGGGCGTTGAGCACTGAGATGTCAATTTTTTCAGGTTCGCCAACATAGCCGAGATCAACGACTTTCTCGATCTCGCTTGAAGCGTCGCGTTTGGTCCGGGTGGCTTTGCTGACCCGCATCAGATCGCCATCCGCACCAGACAGGCCGACGGCTCTACCGCCAGCCGCATTGATCGCGCGGACAATCGTTTTGTTGATCGGGCCGGACAGCACCATCTCAACCGCTTCCATGGTTGCGTCATCGGTGACTCGCAACCCATCACGAAATTCTGACTGAATGCCGAGGCGTTCGAGCAGATTGGCAATTTGTGGACCGCCGCCATGGACCACGACCGGGTTCGCGCCAAGATGCTTGAGCAACACAACATCCCGCGCAAAGGCTTCTGAAAGCGCCTCATCCACCATGGCGTGGCCGCCATATTTGATGACGATGGTTCGACCAGCATAGCGCTGAATATAAGGCAGAGCCTCAGACAGTGTTTCTGCGGTCAATTGGGCAGGCGGGAGCGGCACTTCAGTCATGGCGATGGCTCTTAGCCGGATTTGTTCAGGGAAGGAATGGTTTTTGATGCAAGTCCATGCTGGCGGGATTTCGCCAGGGGGAGAGTCAAACCTCAAGCGTCATGAAAACGCTGTTCGGGTCTGCAACATAATCATCGAAAGGCGGGCAGATCTCAAAGCCGAAGCTCTTGTACAGCGTGCGAGACGGCTTGAACCCGTCCATGCTGCCGGTTTCCAGGCTGAGACGGGTATAGCCGCGCCGCCGGGCTTCTGCGATGACATGTTCGAGCATCTGCCGGCCGAGCCCCGCGCCGCGATAGCTCGCCAGCGTGTGCATGGATTTCACTTCGCCATGGTGGTCGCTCAGATGTTGCAGTGCGCCGCAGCCCACCAGCGTGTCGTCATCGCGCATTTCCCAGACCGTGACGTCGTTGCGGCGTAATCCATCCATAGGCAGGAAATGGCAACTGCCGGGTGGTGACAGGCTCAGCATGAGCGTCGCATGGGTCTCAATGAGGGCTGCAAATTCAGGCGTTTCCAGATTTGCGCTCTGAATGCTCACTGCCATGTCAGCCCTCTGCCAATTGCCCGATTTCCGCTCTGAGTTCCGCGATACCATAGCCTTTTTCTGCCGACGTGACGCGCGGAATCGGATGCGCGGCCGGATTTTTCTTGAGCTTTGCCTCAATCTTGGCCGTCACCGCGTCGAGTTCGGTTTTCTTGATCTTGTCGCCTTTGGTCAGAACGATTTGATAGTTCACGGCGGCGGTATCGAGCATCGCCATGGTTTCAAGATCGGTGTCCATCAGCCCGCGGCGGCTGTCGACGAGCAGGAACACCCGGCGCAGATTGGCGCGTCCGCGCAGATAGCGTTTGGTGACCTGCACCCATTTGGCCTGCTGCTCGCGTGAGACTTTCGCATATCCAAAGCCCGGCAGGTCAACCAGCCAGAGCTTGCCAGGACCGACATCAAAATAGTTCAGCTCGCGGGTCTTGCCTGGCTCGGCCGAAGAGCGCGCCAGGTTCTTGCGATTGAGCACGGCATTGATCAGTGATGACTTGCCGACATTTGACCGCCCCGCGAACGCGATTTCCGGTCGATTGCCTTCCGGCAGCTGTTGCAGGCTGGCAGCGCCGAGCACGAACTCCACCGGCCCCATGCACAGCTTACGACCCGCTTCAAGCGCTGCTTCGGAGAAAGTCGGTTCGGTCATATCTCGCTCTTCCCAAGCCCTCTGAGTGCCGTATCCCCGCTGGAAAGCGGGGTCTCTGGCGGTCGAGGCCAAATTCAGTGTTCCGTCCGGCCGCCTTGGATCCTGACTTTCGTCAGGAAAGCGGGGCCTCGCTCATGCTATTCTGCCGGGGTTGATGAGCCCAGCCCAAGTAATCGTTTTATCAGCTTGTCGAACTGCGTCTCGACGCCGTTCCTCCGCATGATGAAATATTGCTGGAACAAAGACAGGAAGTTCGACCACACCCAGTACAGGACGAGGCCAGCGGCGAACCCGCCAAATACAAACATGAAGACAAATGGCAAGGCCATCATGATCGTTCGCTGCGTTGGATCCGGTGGTGGCGGCGACAAAGCCTGGATCGCAGCCATGGTCACACCATAGAGGATGGGCAGGATGCCGATGCCGATGACGAAGCCGAGCAGCGGAATTGCTTTCACGTCAGCGGCCGCCCAGGGCAGCAGTCCGAACAGGTTGCCGATCGCTGTCGGATCAGGCGCCGACAGGTCGGTGATGAACCAGAACGCGGTGTGGCGCATCTCAATCGTCACGTAGAGCGTCTTGTACAGCGCGAAGAAGACGGGGATCGTAAACAGGATCGGGACACAACCCGCCAACGGATTGGCTTTTTCGCGCTGGTACAATTTCATGATTTCTTGCTGGCGACGCTGCGGATCAGCTTTGAAGCGTTCCTGAATTTCCTTCATCGGCTCCGACAGCTTCTTCATTTTCGCCATCGATTTGTAGCTCTGATTGTAGAGCGGAATGAGCGGCGCGCGGACAATCACTGTCAACGCCAGAATGGCCCAGCCGAACGACCCGATCTGAGTCTTCAACCAGTTGAGCAGCGCGAAGAACGGACGCGTGATATAATACAGGATGTTCCCCCAATCGATGGAATCATCAAATCGCGGAACACCGCCTTCTTCATACCCGCGCACGACATTGTATTCCTTGGCGCCGGCAAAGATCTGATTGGTGATGGTCACCGACTGGCCCGAAGCCAGTTGCACATCCTCGGCATCAACCACTAGTTCCAGCAGGTTTTCGTGCTGCTCGACCTTCGAGCGGAAACTGCGATCCTGTTCCGGGATCAGCGCCGCCATCCAGTACATATCGGTGAGACCGATCCAGCCGCCAGCTTCGGCAGCTCTGAAACCCGCATCGTCGGCATCTTTGATGCCTTTGTTCTTGAACAGGTTCTTATAGTTGCGCATGGTCAGGCTGTTATCGAAAATCCCGATCAGGCCCTGGTGCGCGAGGCCCATTTTGCGCGATGAACCGGGATCAGTTTCTTCCAGAAAGTCCTTCCAGGCGCCGTACCGGCGAACTTGACCGATTGGGCTGAGCGTAAACGCGCGAGCGGAATTATTGGTCACCGTGTCCTGAAACGAGAACATGTAATTGTCGTCGATTGAAATAACCCGCTCAATAGCGATGCCGCCGCGCTCAAAATTCAGCGTGACGCTTTCACCGGCATTGATCGCATCGGTGGACGCCGCCCAGGCATCTTCGGGTCTCAAGACATCGCGATACTGGCCGCTGGCTTCGCTCAGGACTTTCCAGGTCCAGGTCGCCGAATAGCCGCTCGTCTTGCCTTCCAGCGTGGTCCGCGGACGCAGCAAGCGCAGCTCTTCCGTGCGTTCAACCGTCTTATAGTGATCTTTCAGATTGAGATCATCGATCTCCGCTGTTTTGACCAGGATCGAGCCGTCGACACGGTCTGCGTCAAAGGTGATGCGCTCGACGCCGGCCAGGGCATCTTCGATCGTGGCGGGAACGACTGCGGCAGCGTCCGTGACGGCGGTCTGATCTGGCGTCGTCGCATCGACCACGTCGGTGATGACGGTTTCAGGCGCAGCGGCTTCGCGGGCCGCTTCGGCGCGTTTGGCCGCAGGTTCGAGAACGAAGGCCTGATAGCCAAACACAAAGACAATCATCAACGCCATGGCGATGATGAAATTGCGCTGGTCCTGAGGGTCCATACCGTTTTGCTGATTGGGCATCATGGGCAGATCGTTTCCTGCATATAAAAAGAGGGGTCAGGCCGGGCCTGTCCCCGCTGAAATTTGTTCGGCGAGGCTTATCAGCGCGCTTTCCATATCGTCAAGCAGGCGCTGCCAGCCAATCGTCGCAGTCTCCATTCGGGCTATGAACACATAGTCAGCGCCGACCCGTCCGTGAAGAGGTAGAAGCTGACGCGCCGCTTCACGCAGACGACGCTTGGCACGATTGCGGATCACCGAGTTGCCGACTTTCTTGGTCGCGGTAAATCCGGCGCCGATAAGGGTTGAGCCTTTGCGGGCGCGCGCTTGCACGACAATTGACTTGCGGCGCTCCGACTTACCGCCCCGGACAAAAAGAAACTGGGGCCGCGTCTTGAGACGAACGACCCCAGTTTCGGATGTATCAGTCTTGGCCATGGGAGAGATCCCCGGCGGAACGGTCTTTAAGCAGACAGAACCTTACGGCCTTTCGCGCGGCGGCGGGCCAGAACTTTGCGGCCATTTTTGGTTGCCATGCGAGAGCGGAAACCGTGTGTACGGGCGCGCTTCAGGCGGCTTGGCTGGAATGTGCGTTTCATGGGCGTCTCGCCTCAATAGAAAGGTGTTAAACTCGAAAGCGCGGCTATTACGTGTCTGACCCGGCAAGGTCAAGAGAATTCCGGCAGGATTTACAGGCCAATCGCACCCAAACCCGATGTCAGCGCTTCGCTCACGGATCAGTGATCGATCGGGACCATACCGTGACGTGCATCACCATAGCCCAAAACGTATATCGGCAGCGAACAAAGTTTTATCGGGACGACATTTCTATGCTACGCACGATGCTGACTGCTGGAGCCATTGCCATGACGCTTACCGCTGGATCTGCTTCGGCCGACGATGCCGCGCTGCATCAGCCCTGGGACGAGATCCTTGGCACCTATGTTTCCGAACATGATGATGGTGTGAACCGGTTCGCTTATGGCGCGCTCAACGCCAATCCCGACGATCTGGCAAAGCTCGACACTTATCTTGCAGAATTTGCCGACCTGGATTTCGATACACTGTCCGAACCAGAACAGTTCGCGGCTTACTCCAATGTCTATAATGCACTGACGGTGAAGCACATGCTCGGCCGCTATCCGGTGAAATCCATTCGTTCTGGCTATCTGGTCGGCCCTTGGAAGCGTGTGTTTACCACCGTTAATGGCGAAGAGGTGTCCCTGGACGATATCGAGCATCAGATCCTGCGCGTCGAATGGGAAGATCCGCGCGTGCACTACGCGATCAATTGCGCCGCTTATAGCTGCCCCAATCTGCAGACCGATGCCTGGTTTGCGGAAACGCTGGATGAAAACCTCGATCAGGCGGCCCGCGACTATGTCAATGATCCACGCGGGGTCACAATCCGACGCAATGGCACGCTGCAAGTCTCGACCATCTATAAATGGTTTCGCGAGGATTTTGGCGGATCGAATGAAGGCGTGATCGAGCATCTTCTGGAGTTTGCAGAGCCCGAGCTCGCCGCCCAGATCAAAGCCAATCCGAGAATTACAAAACACGATTATGACTGGGCGCTCAACGACGTTGAATAGGCGCGGCGAGGGCTGAAAGAAGGACAAAAGACCATGACAGATACGGTCGAAAAGAAACAATCATCGATCTGGATCAAACTGTGGCCGGTCTATTTGATCGCCGCGGTGATGATCGGCGCCTGGCAGTTCGGCTTGTTCCAGTATTTGTCTTTGGAGACACTTCGCGAACAGCAGGAAGTGTTGCAAGGCTTTGTGTCTGAAAACCTGTTCCTTGCGGTCGCGATCTTCATTGCGATCTACGCGGCGGCGACCTTGTTTATGGTGCCGGGTGCGCTGTGGATCACGATTGCTGGTGGATTCCTGTTCGGCCTGGTGGGCGGGTCAATGGCGACTATTATCGGCGCAACCCTCGGCGCCAGCATGCTGTTCTTTGCGGCCAAGACCTCGATCGGAAATGCCCTGCGCGAACGCGCCGGACCCTTCATGGCCAAGATGGAAGCTGGATTTAACGAGAACCCGTTTTCATACATGTTCGCGCTGCGACTACTGCCGGTCGTACCGTTCCCAGTCGCGAATATCGCGCCGGCTCTTTTGGGGGCCAAGTATCGTGAATATGCCATCACGACAGCGGTTGGGATCATTCCCGGCGTGATCGCTTATACATGGGTCGGGTCTGGCCTCGGAGCGACGTTTGCGGCAGGTGAGGATCCAAACCTCGCCATCATTGCTAAAAACATGCTGCCGGCGCTGGCGGCCCTCGGCGTAGTTTCACTGATCCCGGTCGCATACAAGAAAATTACCGGTCGCAAGACCGAACCGGTGGAGGTGTAAATGTCGGATACAATCGCAGCGCCAACCGCCCGCACGGCTGACACCGAGCCTATGGAGATCAAATCAATGACAGAAGCTCCAGGTGAAACGGGCGTGAAACGCAAGCTCAAGGCCGATCTCATCGTGATTGGCGGCGGCTCTGGCGGGCTCTCTGCAGCGGCGGGTGCCGCGATGCTCGGCCTGAATGTGATCCTCTATGAAAAAGCCGAAATGGGCGGCGACTGCCTGAATCATGGTTGCGTGCCATCCAAGGCGCTGCTGACCACCGCGAAGTATGCGCAAACGGCGCGTCAGAGCGCCAAGTACGGCGTCAGCGTCTCCGCGCCGACCGTCGACTGGCAGCAAGTCAAAGCGCATGTGCAAAAGGCCATCGATACGATTGCGCCGGTTGACAGTCAGGAACGGTTTGAAGGCCTCGGCGTCACTGTCATCCGCGAGCATGCTCAGTTTGCTGATCGCAAGACGGTTATCTCAGCCACGACCGAAGCCACGGCGCGCCGGATCATTGTCGCGACCGGCTCGACCGCGTTCGTACCGCCGATTCCGGGCCTCGGCGAAACACCTTACATCACCAATGAAACGGTCTTCTCGCTGCCAGAACAGCCAAAGCATCTCGTCATTCTCGGCGGCGGGCCGATCGGAATGGAAATGGCGCAAGCGTTTCATCGTCTCGGCTCCGACGTCACGGTCATCGAAATGGGCCGCGCCATGGCGCGCGCGGACGCCGATCATGCCAAGATCGCCGTCGACGCGATCCGCGAAGAAGGCGTGACCATTCTGGAGGGCCACAAAGCGGTGAAAGTGACCGGATCTGAAGGCGCGGTCTCGATCGATACCGAAAGCGCCGATGGCACCAGAACCGTCACCGGCACGCATCTGCTCGTCGCGGTCGGACGCCTGGCCATGCTGGACGGGCTCGAACTGGAGGCCGGCAAAGTCGATTTCGATCGCAGCGGCATTCAAGTCAGCGACAAGCTACGTTCTGTCTCGAACCCCCGCGTCTGGGCGCTCGGCGACATTGCGGGCCAAGGCCAGTTCACCCATCTTGCCGGTTGGCATGCATCGGTGTTCACGCGCCGCGCTCTGTTCAAACAAGGCAGCAAAGCCAGCGACTTGCCATTGCCGTCCGTCACCTATGTCGCCCCGGAAGTGGCACAGGTTGGCCTGACCGAAGCCGAAGCCCGCGAAAAATATGGTGACAGCGTTGCCACATCGTCCTTCCCCTTCCACGAGAATGACCGCGCGATTGCCGAAGGCAAAACCCTGGGCGAGGCCAAGCTGGTTATTCGCAAAGGCAAGATCCTGGGCGCCTCTGTCGTTGGCGACGGGGCCGGCGATATTATCCAGATTGTCGGTTATGGCATGTCGAACAAGCTGGGTGTGCAATCGCTGACCAATTTCATCTCCCCTTACCCGACCCGTGCTGAGATCGTGAAACGGGCGGCCAGCGCACACTTCACTCCAACTGTGTTCGGGAAAGCGTCACGGACGTTGGTCGGGTTGCTGCAACGCATCCCTTAGGCTAGGTGCCGAGGGGTGAGCGATGCATCGGAAACTACAGCCTCGAAGCGCAAATTGCGCTGGCGGGACAGTCTGTCATTCAGGCTGTTCCTGATTGCAATCGCAAGCGTGCTGGTGATCGAAGCGGTGATCTTCGTGCCGAGCGCCACGCGTTACCGCAATGACTGGCTGAAGGATCAGATCGAGGCGGGTCGTCTGGCCGCTCTGGCGCTTGAAGCGGCGCCCAGCCGAATGGTCTCCGAAGAACTTGAAATGGACTTGTTGAAGAGCGCCATGGTGCTCGCCGTGGCCGAGCTCTATGACGAGCGCCGCGACATGATCCTCAATCCCGGTGAAGAGATTTGCTGTACACGCCAGATCGTTCTCTATGACGAGACGCCCGATTTATCCGAAGTCGGCGATACGCTCGGCACGTTCTTCGCCCCCGATGATCGTTTCCTGATTATCCGCGCAGCCGGCTCACGGCCCGGACGGGTGATCGAGGTTGTCGCCGACGAAAAGGATCTTCGTCAGAAACTCGGCACATACGGGCTGAACATTCTCGGCCTGTCGCTGATCATCTCGATCACCACCGGCGGGCTGCTTTATCTGATGCTGCTCCTGACGGTCGTGCGCCCGATCCGGCGCGTGACCGAATCGGTCGAACAGATCAAGGATGAGCCCGGCAGCTGGAAACGCCGCCTGTCGCCGACGCCGCGCGGCGACGAAATCGGCCGCGCGCAAAATGCCCTGTCCGATATGGAAGAAGCGGTGTCCAACGCGTTCCGTCAGCAAGAGCGGCTGGCGCAACTCGGCGAAGCCGTGGCCAAGATCAATCATGATCTGCGCAACTCGCTCGCCACCGCGCAGCTTGTATCAGACAGCCTGTCACGATCAGAAGACCCGCGCGTTGCCAAGAGCTTGCCGCGCCTGGAGCGGGCGCTGGAACGCGCGATCAATCTTGCCAGCGACACATTGAAATACGGCCGCTCATCCGTGCCAGATGCGAATGTCCAGAGCGTGCGTTTGTTCGACATCGCCGAAGAAGCCGCCGCCGAAGCGCTTGCCGCCTATGGCGACATCACGTTCGCGAATGAAGTGGTGCCGGAAGCCACTGCCAAAGCCGACCCGGATCACCTGCATCGAATCTGCGCCAACCTGATCCGCAATGCCGCCGAAGCCATGAACGGCAGCGGCGCGATCTCGATCGGGTTTGATGGCGCGGTGCTGAGCGTTGTCGATACCGGCCCGGGCCTGCCAGAGCAGGCAAAGACCAATCTGTTCAAGGCCTTTGCCGGCTCAACCCGCCGCGATGGCACCGGACTTGGGCTGGCTTTGTCGCGCGACCTCGCCCGTGCCATGGGCGGCGATCTGGAGCTGGGTGAAACCAGCGAAACCGGAACCCGGTTCGTGATCGTTCTGCCGCGAGAGGCGTGAGGGCTTTTGTCTGATGTCTGATGTCTGATGTCTGCTGTCGGCGGCGGAGGGGGCATAGCACACCTCCGCTCATCCCGGGCTCGACCCGGGATCTTTGTCGACGGCTTAAGACTGCGAGGCACGAGATCCCGGCTTTCGCCGGGAGGAACGGGCGAGTTGCGATCATCAATGCCTGCTCCTGACCCGAAGGAGCGTCTGCGCTCGGCATCAAAACGGAAATGCTCGGAACGGGGCAATTTAAGTTGACCCATTTTTGCGGAAAAACGCGCCTCTAATAGTATGGGAAAGCCCACGAATGAATGTGGCGGAGGTCTTTTGATCTCGCCACGACGATAAAAGAGGGAGAACATCATGAGAATACTGGGTCTGTTTTTGGCAATCGTCACTGTTTTTGCGGCGTCCGCGCACGCGCAGGAAAGCGTGGGGAGAGCGGTCGTCGAGGGCAAAGTCATCATTCTTTACAGCGATGGAACATGGGAGTTCGAAGCCGTCGATACCGACTGCAGCGTTGTCGCCAAAGACATTACATTCTGCTCCAACTCGGACGGATGGGAAAAAGTTTCAAACGCCAGCGCGGATGCAGCGGCATCCTTCCGACTCGATGATCGAAACTATGGCATGGTGATCGACGAGGCCCTGGGCATCGAAGATGGAATGGACAAAGAGTTCATGACAGGCGCAGTGATTTACAATGTTGCGGTGGGGGCCGGTATCACGGAATCCGAAGTTGTGACGATGGACATCGATGACGGTACTTTGTTCGGCCGCGACGCGCGAACGATCATCTATGGCGCTGCGGTTGATGGCCTTGACGTTATTTACGTAAACAGCATCCTATTTTCTAAGAACCGGACGATTCAGATGGTCTCCTATTCCGTGGGTCGCGAGCTTACGGATCAGCAGATTGAAACGCATCAGAGCTTCGTTTCGACGATTGATATCAAGTAGAGCGCCCATGGTTCAATTCTGATCGGATGGATCAGGTGACGTCCGCTTTCGGCGTCAGAGGGGGCGTTAGCCATGCTCAAGAACGGGCGTCATCCTCGACCGCGTAGCGGTCAGAGGATCCATCTCGCGAGATTGCTTCTAGCGCAGAGAATCGGCGTTGGACCCTCAGACAAGCTGCGCTTGTCGAGGGTGACGCGTGGGGAAAAATCTTGCCATTGAGCCTTCAGGTCAGAATCCGCAAACCTTTGCGGCGAGCGCTTGCATTCAGCGGGTGTAGCTTACCGCCACAATCGCTGCGATCAGCGCAAGGACAAATCCCATCCATCCCCACCATGGCGCAAAGCGTTCACGCGGCAGGGGGGCGGGGGCTGGCGCATTCAGTTTGGCTTCAACCTGATCCATCATGTCGGGCAGCCGTGTCATGCGATTGGCGACCTCTTTGACATTCTGAGCGACCAGTTTTGCGGCGCCGGCGGGCCCGAGATTCTGGGTGATCCAGTCTTTGACGATGGGTTCTGCAGCGGCCCAGATATCGTGCTCTGGGTCAATCGTGCGGGCGACCCCTTCGACCTGGACCATGGTCTTTTGCAGCAGGATCAGCTCCGGGCGCATTTGCATCCCGAACGTGTGGGTGAAGTCGAGCAGTTGCAATAAGAGACGTCCCATCGAGACGTCGCCTGCCGCCTTGCCATGGATTGGCTCCCCGACACTGCGCAGCGCTTGCGCGAAATCGCCAACCGATTTGTCGG
>SPJK01093345.1_pt1 | contig 13085 bp, 12 predicted proteins | sample 3741771 | NCBI WGS metagenome assembly SPJK01 (sample SAMN10925997, study PRJNA522277) | cold seep metagenome | isolation source: Elba SIP-enriched marine methane seep metagenome, extraction at timepoint T2 | place: Italy: coast of Elba, Mediterranean Sea | reverse complement strand
TCATTCATCAACCACTTTTGAATCTATCCGTTTTGAATCGCTTGTCAATAAAATTTTTGTGGTTTTTAAAAGTTCGTATTAAACCTTCTAGTTCAAGTAGGTAGCGATACTTTCAGAGAATGCACATTCGTTAACGTGTGAATTCTATTTATTTGTTGTGAAGTGTGAATGTTCAAATATTCGCCTGCTTGATTCTCAATGATATGCGCATTGCCTTCTCTTGTCTTGTTGTTATTCCTGCTCGCGGTGTTTAATAGGTAGCACGATATTCGATTCGCTAGGTTAGCAGTTGGGTAGTTTTACCCAATTATGGTTAGGTGTATCTTGCTTTCAAAATCACCCGAGTCTGGATTGGCAGAGGCAACTTGAAACCTCGCCACAGAATCGATCCTCTTCGAAAAACGTGCTCCAGAAAAAGACAACTCATTCTGTCTTATTGGCTCTTAGAACCGAATAGAACAAAAACTGATGTAATGCTGACCAGGGCTGGTTAGAAGCCTCTTAGGTTTCTTTTGTGGCGGAGCTAGAGAACATCTGATAGAAACCGCTTTTAGAATCATGATCCATTGATTCAACAGAGCAAATATTTGACGTGCGAATTTTATTTAGAACTCTCTGCTTCAAGTTTCTATCAACGATTACGCCTCGCCTTCGATTGAATTTTTCTTCAGGCGGCTGATCAACCAGCAAATCTCTGAATCTATCCTATTGGGTAGCGTGACTCATAAGAATAAATATGGCAAACTTGTCGTCATAAGTAGACGGAGTCGGGACCCGTTGGGCACAGGGTTCTCTCCCTACGTTTTCTATCAGGGCGAGTCGGGATAGATTAATTGCGATGGTGCTGACAAGACAGGAAATGGCAATTCTTCTTCCTGAGCAGGAGTGATTGATTCTTCATTAGCCTGATTATCGTAATCAGTTTCAGCGGGCATCACTCGAGCTTCTAGATCTTCTGAGTTCTTGTTAATAGGATTCGTTCCATTGAGCTCCTTCGCCCAAGTAATCCAGCTCGGACGGGTGTCGTAAAGCATCAGATCTCGCAGCAGATACCTAACCTCTTCAAGGGGGGTTCCGTTGCGAAGAGAAGTTCGAGCCAAGTTGCCAAGGTACTCCGGGTTCTTAGGATCCCTAGCAAGAGCTTCTTGATAATGTTCGATCGCTTGTCCTAATCGATTTGCTTCCTCATAGACCAAGCCAAGATTGTTATGTGGCTCACCTCGTTCTGTCATTAGCCCCGCTGCATACTCAAACTCCCAAGCGGCCAAGTAAAGCTTACGCTGTGCTAGATAAACGGTTCCGAGTGTATTATGAGCTGGCCCAAAACGAACATCCGCAATGAGGGCATCTTGAAGTAACTGTTCTGCTTTGCAGGGATTGCAAGCTGCTTTGGCAACGCACTCACAACAGTAATTTCCTGGACAGCGTGATAAGATCTTGAGTGCTTTTTCGTGAATCCTTTTGGCTTCGGCCGTATTTCGATTAGGGTCTGCTTGAACCGTTTGGTAATTACTTTGTTGCTTGGTACTTAAGACTGATTGGCATCCGGTAAGGGTCCACAGACAGGCCATTAGCATGAAAGCTAATGCTGATTGCGATATAACATTCTGTGATTGCCTACTGGGCATTCGCTCGTCATAGGGGTGCTAGCACAACAAGCGCAGAAAGGGCGCCTATCTTGATTGGGTGCTTTTAGGAGATAGGCGGAGGTAGGTCAATTGAAGCTCGATCTGCCAAGTCTCTTCCTTTTGATTCTGGCGGATAATTGAGCGTGGAGCTGAGAGTGAAAGCTCTGATACCTTAAGCCGCTTGTCTTTTGCTTGAATTGCCCTTGAGAAGCTCGCTAGCTGCTCTAGTGACGTATTCTGCAGCGAAACCTCAACTCCCTGAAGAAGATAGTCACTATCGGAAATTCGTCTTGGAGAAAGGGGATCGATAAGAATTATCTGATTTGGTTTGATGCTAGCAGTTGAAGCCCAAACTTCGATTTTCTGGGTGAGCTCTTCTTCACTCTCCGTGGTTTCCGTAGCTAGATCAGGAGCGGTCTTAAGAGCGTGAATTCGCTTGGCGATTCTAAAACACTCTGCGGTTGCTTCTTGGCTCTTAGCGAGTCTTGCTGATGCTTGGTAGTTTTTCCAGGAAATTCCTCCTGTCACCATCAAGGCGACCGCAAGTAAAAGTGTGTAAATCAGAAGTGCCTGTCTCATGGTTTTGCCCCACTTTTGTTGTTTGGGGGCAATGGTTGCTGCTCAGCTTTGATTTGAAAGCTAACTCCTTTTTCAGCAAGCTGCGTAGTCGAGGGTGGGGAGACAAGAAGTCCCGATTGCCTGAGTGAGGCAGCAATCCGGTCCGCGTCTCCGTGCGATCGAGCTTCTCCCTGAAGCTGTATCGTCTCTCGTTCGATGCGCAGATCAAGAAGACGAAAACGAAGCTCTTCAGGAAGTGAAGCTAAGCATTGGTACAGAGGCCGCAACGCGTCGGCATGTAGTGGGTTTTCTTTCTCATCACCCTTGGTTCCTCTGAGACGTCGCTGCTCGCTCTCAAGGCGACGCATAATACCTTGAGGCACTCGCTTATCAGGATATAGCTCTTGATAAATATCCCTTTGGGCTTGCTCTTCTTTCATGATTAAAGTGTTATGTTCACTGAGAGATAAAGATTGCCAAACAGCTACCGACAAACATAAAAGTAAAGCAGCAACTCGCAAGAACCACCAACTCGATTCAAGGGGATTTCTCAGTTCGAGCTGAGAAGAACTCAAACTACTGAGCAGGTTTATCTCTTGCTCGCACTGACCATTAGCAATTCGCTGCGCCTGTTGGGCCGCGTAGCTCAAGATTGAGCCCGTTATGGATAGATGAGTTTGTTCTATTGAAAGAACGTAATCTGAAGTAGCAACCTTTTCAGGGCCTACAAGAAAAAGGTTAGGCTCTTGTTCGTTTTGCAGCATTCTCAGCTGCCTAGTCTGCTCAAACTCATCAACTCCAGCAGGTAAATATCGCCACTGGGTAGTCTCTCCTTCGGTAACTTCTACTAGATTCGCAGTCGCACCTTCTATCCATAGCAACAGACCATTATCGATCGCTTCCTGTTCTTCGCAGAGTCCCTCTTTGGCTAGCAGGATTAGCGGAGTAATTGCTCGAAGATCGAGCTGCAACTCTTTGATATAAAACAAGACTTGGTCAATCAGGCTTACCTTTACTGCAACACCAAATGCTCTGCTTCTCTGGAGACTAAAATCGGCAACAAACTCTTCTGCGGCGATTGGTAATTGTTCCTCGAGTTGGTAAGCCAATGCTTGGGGCGAACGAGCTTGTCGCTTACTTCCGATCGGAAAACTGGCTGAGAGGGTCTCTTGATGTCCAAGGCCAAATACGACGGGTAAGCTGAGAGCATTATGATCAGAGAGCTTTACTCGTAACTCATCGAGCGATTCTTCATTCGGTACGTTCAAAGAATGCTCATAAAATGGCGACTGGGTATCATTGGTTAGATACCACCTAAACTGCTGATCTTCGTAGCAAATCAGAATTGTTCTATTCTTGCTTGCCACTAGTAGCCTCGATCAATCGATAGTTCTGTCGTCTTATCCTCACGAAGGATCGTAATCGAACTAGGGCCGATCGTTTTGATGGTTGCTCCTTCATCGTGCGGGCCAAGCTCTTCTCCCACTTTACGAAACTCCACCTTACCACCGGGGATCTCGATCATGGCTTGCGAACCGGTCTGTTCAAGAATGGTTCCAAGAAGTTTTGACCGGAGGGGTGGTAGTACTCGTTTGGCTTCTTTCCTAGGTGGTGGAGGAGGTGGATCATAGAGGGGTCGGCGTAGTTCTTTACTCCATACGGCTTGGTCTTGCCTGGAAACTTCTGAAGAAACTTCTTGTGAAACAAGTGGCTGGTTCTCAGCTAGGCGATATTGGAAACTTCTTGGCCCTTTATCTTCTTGCCAGAAAGCCAAGATAAAAAATGCCATGCTTCCTAGGACAAGCGTGCCTGCGAGTAACTCAACTAATCTTTTCTTTTTGCGAAGGGTCATGGCCACGTGAGTACTCTTTCGCTTGAGTTTCCTCGTCGTTCTCCTTGGTATGAGACCGACAGTCGGTCCTCTCCTACGATCCATAGACTATAGCTGGTCGATCGTTCGGTTAGGAGACGTCTTAAGGGAGCTCGACGTCGTTGTGGTAGATCAAGTCCTCGCATCCAGTCGGTAAGGGTTCCCGAGTAACTCGCTCTTTTGTCGATAAGCTCTTCCGTTTCGGTTGCTGTTAGGACCAATTGGAGGGTCTGACGTAAGATATCCTCGGGTGCGCGTCGTAGGTTTAGCTGGGTCAGTTGGCTTGTGGAGAGACTGCCTGAAAAGGCGACGAGGCTCTTAGCTGTTTTTGGGCGATAGGAAGAGGAAGAAAGGTTGAGGATTTGGCCGAGTGAGTGGAATGGTAGTTGATCCTTCTCTAACAATCTTGGATACGCGGCGTTAGGAATGAGGGGGATGGTCAGTCCGGAAACTTGTCTCTGCATCGCAATGAAAGAAGGAAGTAACTCAGGCCGGTGCTCATAAACTTGGTTTAGATTTAGTTTGGCTTGTTCATCCATTAAAATCAGCTCGTAGTTGGTCCCTGCCAATTCATAACTAATCTGGATTTGATGAGGATAAGGCCAGCCGATTCCCGCAAGCTCTGACTGGGCATCTGAATCTTCAAAAAGCTGTTCTACTTGGTCTTTGATAGCAAGCCGGGCACTCAAATAGGACCATTTCTGTTGCAGCCGTCTCTCTTCCTGTCTTGCGCTGAATGTTGCCTGAATCGAGTAGGCCGATAAGCGAGTGAGCATGGTAGCTGCCAACGCAATCACAACTAAGGTGATAAGGAGCGTAAGTCCTCTTCTTGATCGGCGATTGGAAACCTTGCTCAGCAAAATTCACTCACTCAGTATGATCTGGTCAAAGGATGGTTCTCCAGCAAGCTCTATTCTCAATCGAATTGATTCGGGAGGAGGGCCACTCTCAAGCATTGAGATAAACTCGGTCGTTTGATCGAGGCTCACTTGCTCTCTATTGAAGGGCATGAGTAGCATTTTCTTGACCGGTATTGCTAAAAGCTCTCGTCTCAATTCCTTGCCTAGCCCCAAATTCTTTTCAGTCCGCTCCAGCACAATCCCAAGTGAAGTCTTACGGATTTCATAACTAATGACTGCTTCTTGCCATAATCGTTTCCCGCTTTGTCTATCTCTTGCCAAAAGCCCCTGGAGCTGAAAACCGTTGGGACGAATCTTAAGATGGTCGGCTGCTTGCAAATCTTTCTCTAGGCGAGAGGCAAGCCGGAGATGCCAGGCAGGTGTTGGCTCATGTTGCTTAAGCACGTTTTCATTCTTGGCAAGGCCACCGACTACTCCCAGCAGGGCAACAACGAGCATTGAAGAGAGCGTCAGCGCAGCAAGCAACTCAAAAAGAGTAAAACCAGCCTGGTTTGATTTAAGTTGCATGACGTTTTTTGAATCTAGTTTTGTTTACTCTAAACTGATTAAGCCAGCAGCTGCCGCTGTTAGTGGCGAGGTTGAAACAAACTCAATCTCTGCCAATGTTCTTTCCTTCTTCTCCTTTGCTATGCGATCAACAATCATTAGCACTGCGGTGTGAGCTCCTAAATTAGCTAGCCCGTGAGATACTTTTCCCTCTATCTGCCACTCCCAATCAGGATGTCCTTGGATGGAGCCCTGCTCACTAGGAATAACTCCACCATTCTGAACCAGCCAATCGGTGAGCAAACTATCGGCTATCTGAAATGCTTCAAGACGATCTTGAGCCATACGGGCCTGCTCCGTATGACGAGCAACCGAAATGAGCATCATACTCAGGAGTGCTCCGAGGAGAGCCACGGAAGCTAAAACCTCAATGAGAGTGAAGGCTCTATTTGGATTGTTTGCGGAAATATGCTTCCATCGCTTTTTCATCATCCTTTACCTCTTTCTCCTGTTCGTTCATCGGACTCGTTACGAATTGACCAGCACCTCCAGCAATCAAAATCCATTTCTCTTCCTGGCGTGATCCAAACTGCACAGCGTAAGATTGGCTACTTCCCTCACTCCTAAAAGCAACCGTCACTTCTCCATGGCTACGATCTTCGGTTGAGGTGATGACTCGCTTTATCAGGGTGGGTGATGGCAAGTTATAAACTCTTTCAATCGTAGCTGAACTAGCTTGCTCGATCAGAATCTGGTTATTGATTAAATCAAAACGGAGCCGGGTTGGCTCTTGGTTTTTACTGGCAGCTGTACGAGCTAACTGATCAATCGACTCAAGCTTCTCGATCGATTGCTGAAGTGAAACTTTCCCCTTGCCAGAAGAGCGTGTCGTAACAGCAACAGCCACCATCGCCATGATAGCTAATGCCAAAAGTAGTTCGATCAGGGTAAAGCCGTCTCGACTACAGCGAGCGATAAGGTTTCTCTTAATCATGGATGCTCCTAAAAGATCCTTTACTTCCTATCGCCCTCAAAAATCTGATTACCGATCCGATAGATTAGCGCTACTAAGATCTTTATCAGCCCCGTCACCCCCTTCACGGCCATCGGCCCCATAACATACTACATCGTACGGGTCATCGAGGCCTGGATTGAGATAATCATATTCATTACCCCAGGGATCTTCTGGCAGTTCACTCAGTAAACCGTCGGGGAACTCTTCGGAAGACTCCTCAAGAACCTCCAAGCCCTCATCCGAGCTTGGATACCGATCAAACTCAGCATAGTAGGTCTCCAGAGCTTGGCTGATTTTTGATATCTCCAGTTTAGCCACGTTTTGCTTGCTACGGATCATGTAGCTCCGGACGCTAATCGTCGCGGTACCCGCTAATAGGCCGATGATGACAATTACCACCATAAGCTCAACGAGCGAAAATGCGCGCCGACAACTCTTAGGTCCCTGACGGGCTTCAACTCTTAATCTCTGATCACTGTAAAACATTCCCGGCCTCCAAAATTGGTAACATGGTTGCAAAAAGAATAAATCCAACAAAAAGAGCCAACACAACTATCAGAGCTGGTTCCATGATGGTGATTAAACGAGTCGTTAATCGTGTCACTTGTCGCTCGTAATCGTTCGCAAGTCGTAGTAGCATCCCTTCCAGCTGACCCGTTTGCTGGCCAACGGTGAAGATCTGCACGACCACTGGCGGAAAGATACCACCAAACTTACTGTTAGTACTCTGCATCGACTCGCCAATATCGTGCCCCGCCTGTACCGCTTCTTGGGTCGTTTCGAGCCCTTGTTGCAAGATGCGATTTCGTACCGAGCGAGTGGCAATCTCAAGCGACTGCACAAACACAATACCACTCTCCATAAGCGTACTGAGAATCAGTGCCATACGGGCCAGCTCTTGCTTGAGCATGAGCCCACCTAGTAGAGGCATTCTCAGTAGAAATCGATGCCAGGCGGTTTTACCTTTCTCAGTTTGGATTAGCAGCACAAAGGTTGTAAAACTAGCTATTGTGATTGAGGCAAGCAATATGCCATGGCTCCTAAGCGTATTGCTCATGCCGCGGAGAATTCGGGTTGGCCATGGTATCGATTGTCCCGCTTCGAGCAGATTATCAAGTAGCATCGGTACAACGAACGTCATTAAGAAAATAGAAACGCCTAAGCCCATCGATAAGACGACAACCGGATAGAAGAGGGCTGTAATGACTCGGTCTTTGAACTGCTGGTAACGTTCCCGAAAATCGGCTAACTGGTCAAGCACCCCATCAAGATTGCCGGCATTCTCGCCTACCTCAATCATCTGAATCGTGAGCTCATCATAAAAGTAAGGTTGTTCTCGCATTGCTTCTGCGAGACTTGAACCTGCCGCAACTCGCTCAGATACTAACGTGAGTGAATCATGTAGTGATCCTTGAAGATCACTGGTTACTGTTACCAGAGCATCCGAGAGGGGAATGGCTGCGCTGAGCAGAGTCGCCAGTTCACGAATCACTGGTGATAACTGACTTTCAAAACGACCGCGCCGCTTCCAAAACTGCCAAGGCTTAACAGAAGGTTGATGCTTAAGACGAATCGCCTCTACCATCAGCCCCCTGCCTCGCAATTCATCACGAGCTTGACGAGGAGATTCCGCGCTCACCGTTCCAGCAACTGTTCCTACCTCATCGTTAATGGCAGTGTAATTGAAAGTAGGCATGTTCGCTCTCCTTAAACGCTTGAGCGAACAGTGACACGATCAACTTCTTCCATGGTCGTACTACCAGTAAGGATCTTTTCGATCCCATCATGACGAAGTAGCTTCATACCATTCTCGATAGCCACTTCTCGGATCCTTGAGGCATTCGCGCGATTCTGAATTGCTTCCCGAACTGCATCATCGATGCTCAGCAATTCAAAAACACCAACGCGGCCACGGTAACCTGTTTGACGACAATCTTCACAACCGGTTCCTTCTCTTGTCGATGCATGATCCGCTTGGATGGCAAGAGTCGTTTGTTCTTCAGTCGTTAGCAGTCGTTCTTCTGAGCAGTGGGGACAGACTCTTCGTACGAGTCGCTGTGCCATTACCGCTAAGAGTGAGCTACTCACAAGATATGGCTCAATCCCCAAGTCGAGGAGCCTCGTAACCGCACTTGCCGCATCATTGGTATGAAGGGTTGAAAAGACTAAATGGCCTGTCAAAGCCGATTGAATTGCCATGACCGCCGTCTCATGATCTCTGATCTCTCCGACCATAATAATATCAGGGTCTTGTCGGAGGACATTGCGTAAACCGGTTGCAAAGGTAAGCCCTTTTTTAACGTTAATTTGGGTTTGGCTTACGCCACGGATTTCATATTCGATCGGGTCTTCAAGCGTTACCACATTGCGGTCGGTCGTATTGATCTCCTGCAGCGCCGAATAGAGGGTTGTGCTTTTACCACTGCCTGTTGGTCCCGTTACAAGGATGAGACCATGTTCTTGGTGGATCAGCTTGCGAAACTCTTTGAAACTCTCGGGGTTCATACCAACCTGTTCGAGTGAATAAAGCTGAGCACTCTTATCAAGTAGTCGAACAACAATCCGCTCTCCTTCGCTGCCAGGTAAGGAGGCAATGCGTAAGTCTATCATGCGATCACCAACCCGGACCGTCGCCCGGCCATCCTGCGGTAATCGTTTCTCGGCGATGTTCATCTTCCCTTGCACTTTCAGTCGGCTCAGGACCTCTTCTTGCATATGCTTGGGAATCTCAAGCGAGTCAAAGAGGACTCCATCAATCCTCATCCGCACTACTACGCGATCCGTCTCGGGCTGAATATGAATATCCGAAGCGCCACTCTTTACCGCCTCAAAGAGGATCATATTTACAAGTTTAATTACCGGGGCTCGGCCACTCGTATCGAGCAGATCATCACGACCGGAAAGCTGTTCGATCTCGCCTAAGACTTCACGCTTATCAATCGACTCGAGTAGCGTTTCTGCTTGCCCAGTGCGGGTTGAATAGATTTCATCGATCAGCTTATGAATTACTTCTGCAGGCGCAAATGCTAATTTGACATCGGATGTTAACAGGCGTCTTGCTATGTCCAGTTGTGATTCACTTTTAGGATTACCAATGATTAACCTTGGTCCATCCTCGGGAGTCTCAAGAGCGATGAGTGAATGCTGTCTTGCGTGTGAAATTGGATAGGAATTTATAAAGGAAGGGACTGGTGGCCAAAGCGGAAGTTCCGCGTAAAAGGGAAGATTGGCAATGGTTGCTGCCGCTTCACATACAACGCGGTTGGGAATCTCATTGCGACGAGCCCAGGCGAGGGGAGATTCAGCTTGATGCAAATCACTCGGGAGTGCTTTGCCTAGTCGTTTTCCGATGGCTCGAATTATCTCAACCCACTGCTCTCTGGGGAGCGGGCTGCTCTTCGCGGCAGTGTCTGTGAGGGCTGTCGACATAAGGCCAATCGCGACTGTATGAACAACTAATTTAAACCGTTCCTTAGTCGCAACTTACCATAATTGAGTCACCCTTTCGAACAAATTTATTTAATTAACAGAGGACTGCTGGCTGGGTAATTCCCACTAATTTCAGCTCGGCTTAAATCTCGGTCGGAGAGGTACTTGAGATCCTCGAATTTATCATCCCGGAGAATAATTGGCCTCAAGAAGATAAAGAGGGTTGTGTTGCTCTGAGCCTGCGTATCAATGCTTGTCAGGGAGCTTATTACGGGAATCTTTTCAATAAATGGAACCCCATCACGCTCCCAAGAGACGTTTGAAAGATTCAGACCACCTGCGATTACCGTATAGCCATCGGGGATTGTTACGCTACTGGTGATTTCATTGGTTTGACGTGGAGGAGGGACCCCGTCACCACCCGCACCGGTGAAGCTGTTGAGCGTGACAACATAGTCAAGCTGCAGGTGATCCTCTTCACTAATACGTGGGGTTACCTCGATTGAGGTACCTGCTTCAGCAAACCCAGCAAAACTGGTGGTAGCAACGGTGTCTGAAGCATTGATGCTTGTAAAGGGAACTTCGGAAACACTCGCCAAAGTACCCGTTGCATTATCATTCACCAGCAGCCTAGGGGCGGAGATCACCTTCGAGCGGGTATGGGTTGAAAGTGCTCGGATGACAGCGTCAGCAGTATCAGGTTCCACCAAGGTCCAGTTAAATCCCCTGCCAGGCAAAAGTGATAACGCGCCCGTGAGGGGGTCAACGGTGCTTAGGCCATAGGAAGTAAATTGAAAGAGCCGGTTGATGCCGGTTCGGTCACCGCCTGAGATTTCAACTCCGATCGACATCCCATCAGTTGTATCAACAATCACAACTTTCGCTTCGATCATCACCTGTGGACGACGCTTATCCAGAAAATCAATCAGGTTCTTATAAACCTCTTGGGTAGCTCGATCCGCCACCACAATAATTGAGTTACTCGAAGGGTCCGCAGTCACCCTGGCATCCCCTGATAGCAAACCAGAGACACCGGCTGCATCCGCTAGGTCACTATTGGCAAGTGCTGCTAAAGATTGCTGCGGCACAATCTCCTCAGCAGCCACCACAGCAGGTGGAGTTGTAGGAAATTGGTTGCCAGGTGCCACCGGTTGATTGGGTCCTGGCACAAACCTTCCTTGATACCCGGTTGGCTGTGAGTAACCGCCACTGTTCCAACGGCCCCGTCCAAGCGGCGAGGTTCCTCTTGCCGCAAAGGGGTCGATCACTGGACCCGTTTGTCTGATTGACTGGATCGTCTGAATGATTTCAATCGCATCGGCGTATTTCAATTTATAGAACTGCACCGCACTCCCCGGACGTTTTTCTTCAACGTCCATCTGTTTTTGAAGCCACTCAATTTTTTTGTGGATCTCTTCAGTGGCTGTGACAATCAGTAGATTATCTTCTTCATCAAGGGCCGACTGATAGAGTCGCTTGATCGTTAGCTCATCAAAGAGATCTTGGATCAAGCGATCGATTCTGCCTGCTTCGATATAATCGAAATTGTAGACTTCGGTTCTTTGACCAAGGGGGACGTCGATTGCTTCGGCAAGCGTCACCGCTTCAATGGTCTGTTCTTCCGTTCCAACAAAAATTAGCTGGTTGGTCCGCTCATCGGCGGTAATTTGAATCTTCTGAAGATTGACACCGCTGTTATTTTCAATGCGTGCTGAGAGAACTTGACTGATTTGCTTTTGGAGGTTTGATACACCGACATGCTTCGCTTCATAGAATTTGAGTACAGCGGTTGGGCCTGCTTGATCAACGGTTTGGACAAGCCTTGCAATCTTGCGAAGATTGGAAGCGTAATCGGTAACGATTAAGACTTGTTGCTCGGGCAACGAGAGAGTGTTTGCACCTGGCTGAGTTAGGAAAGGTTTGATGACCTCTGCAAGTCGGTCGGGAGTGACGTGCTTCAAAGTAAATGCTTGGGTAATTGCTTCAGAGCCAGCAATGCTATCAGCCTGATTCTCTTCGGTTGTTACGAGGCCCTTCTGAGCAATTTTTATGAGATCGTCGTTCTTGACGATTCTTTTCCAGCCTTCTACCTCGCCATCTACTAACGCAAGACCCTTCATCTTTAGGGCGCTTTCAAGAACTTGCAAAAGTGTCTCTGAGGGAATCTTCTCGGGAGCTTTGATGGTTATTTTTTTGTTGGCTACTTGTTCGTCGTAGAGAATTTTTACGTTGAGCCGTTGGCTTACGTAGTCTACGAGAAGACGAATGTCGGCGTTCTCAGGGAAGTTAAGCTGGACATTTGAATCTGCATCTCCGTTCCTGATTTCTTGAGAACGTGCCTCAAGGCTATATAGCGATATAAGGCCAGCTAAAAGAAATTGGCAGGCGGTGCGAAATCGGAAAGCGTAAGAATTTTCTGCTAGCATACCTTGCACACCTTAAAAATACATTGATAGCCGTTATTAGCAAAATTTGTGCGGCTTATGAAGAGCACTCACCATAAAATGTAAGCTCTTTTATAGAAGCAGAACCAAATTCAACAGATTGTTGCGCTTATTAAGTTTACTATTCCAAAACTATATTAAGCCAAACAACTGGAAGCCTAGAATATCGCTACTCTTGCAAACACTAATTGGACGCGGTTAAAGGGGCAGGTCAAGAGGTAAATGATCAAAGCCACATAAGCACTATTTGCCTGTGCAAAAATGCAAGAATCGAGCACTAATTAGGTAAAGAGCTTGCAAGCTGTTGTAGTGTTTCTAATTTTACAAAGCTATTGAGTTTTGTGACTTTTCCTTCGCGACTTAATCTAAGAAGATCTTCTAATAACTTTGGAAGATCTTCTTCATATGCCCTAAGAGTAATCCATCTAAGGTCTTTGTCATTTAGACTAGTAAGAATGCAACAGCGAATCATATCAATTCGGTGGGATTTATTATCTTCACTCTCATAGACTATATCATTTAAAAAGCCTTCAATAAATAAAACTTGTAGAGAAGCGTCTGCACCACACATTGATGCGTGCTGTAGTGTCCATTTCCAAGTTTGATCAAATAAAAACTCATCGCCATTAACAAGAGCCTTGGTAACTCTTTCATGTACCCTGACAAGTCTATCTAATGCATCATCGTGTAACACTTCACCTGGACAAAGGTCTGACTTAATAAGGGAACTGCAAT
>SPJK01063608.1_pt1 | contig 13093 bp, 10 predicted proteins | sample 3741771 | NCBI WGS metagenome assembly SPJK01 (sample SAMN10925997, study PRJNA522277) | cold seep metagenome | isolation source: Elba SIP-enriched marine methane seep metagenome, extraction at timepoint T2 | place: Italy: coast of Elba, Mediterranean Sea | reverse complement strand
GTGGCAAGACCATGATTTGCCGAATGCTACAAAGCACATTGCCGGCGTCAATTGAAACCGTTTACCTGGCCATTCCCAGCGTAGCACCAGAGCATGTATTAAAAGCCATCGCTTATGAGCTGAATATGCGCTTACCAAAAGATGCTGACCGGCTAAAGATTTTACAACGTTTACAAAGCTATTTGCTCAAGCGCCATGCCAATGGTCAACAAACCGTATTGTTTGTTGAAGAAGCACAGGCAATGCCAATTGCCACCTTGGAAGAAATTCGCCTGCTTTCAAACCTGGAGACGAATCAAGACAAACTGTTGCAAATTGTTTTATTTGGTCAGCATGAATTGAATGAAAACCTTGAAGCCGAGAATATAAGACAATTACGCGATCGCATCACGCATGGTTTTAATTTAGGGGCATTTGAGGCAGATGAAATTGGTGAATATTTAAGCTTTCGGCTGCGCGCAGCAGGTTATCACGGCCCCGAACTTTTTACCGCCAAAAGTATCAAGAAAATTGCCCACGCCAGCGAAGGGCTACTACGCCGTGTTAATATTTTGGCAGACAAGAGCCTGTTATCCGCCTTTTCTGAAAATGCTTATCAAGTCATGCCTAAACACGTTAATGCGGCGATACAAGACAGTGAGTTTGCCCCCAAAGCGAATTCGCGCAAAGGTTTTTGGTTATTGGTCGCGCTTGGCGCATTATTGTTAATCATTGCTCTGGTCTTTACCACAACAGCAAACAAGCAATCCGTGCAGTCTGCTCAAGGTTCTGTAAAGCAAAAACTACGTCCGATTAGTGAAATAGACAAGGAAGCAGCCGCAAAACTCAAAAAACGAGTCAAACCTAAAGCACCCCGTACATACCAGCTAGAAAAACAGATGGCCTATAGCCAAGCCATGCTAAAGCATGTGATTGATCAGGATCACCATACCATTCAAATGATGACAGCTAACAGCAATAAGGATGTGAATCGCATCATGGCAACGCTGTCTAAACAGCTGGAGTTACCCAGCTTATTTTTAGTTAAACAATCTACGCCTTCCAATACAACGATTGTACTGTATGGTAATTATGCCAATGCCTCCTCAGCGGCGACCGCATTAGCGCTGCTTCCCGATAGCATTAAATCCCACAAACCATTTCTGACAACATTTAATCAAGCACTAAAATAATCGACTTACAAACCCTGCTTTCAAACGGTTTTTTACACCCTTGAGCGGCTTTCAACAGGTGAAAATCTCTATCTTTTACGGTAAGATTACTGCATAATGTTCGATCGCAATTAAATTATCTACTCAGGGGGGCAGCTTGTCTCAAGCGGCAGGTTTTTTTAAACATAGCTACTTAGCAGTCAGTCTATCTGTATTGCTTTCAGCCTGTGCGCATCAGACCACCATCACACCCTCTACTGGTCACATTGATGGTCAAAATACGGCTCCCAATCAACAAACAACTGAGACGGATGTAAGTAACCAAAAGCCTACTGCTCAGCCGGTAATGGCTCCCGAAAGTGAAAGCAAAGAAGCGACTAAAAAAGCGATTCCTGCGCCGATCACTTCTGAAGTGTATTTACCACCGCCTAAACCAACGCAAAAACCGCAGACCTACAGCGTGGTCGTGTACGACACCCCCGTCAAAGAAGTGCTGTTTGCGATTGCGCGCGACAGTCAGTTGAATATTGATATTCATCCGTCAATTCAAGGTAATGTAACCCTCAACGCTGTAGACCAAACACTGACATCGATTTTACAACGTTTAGCCAAGCAGGTGGATTTAACCTACAGTATTGAAAACGGTGTTTTATTTATTGCGCCTGATATGCCTGTGTTGCGCAACTACAAGGTTGATTACGTCAATATGTCTCGGGATACCAGTGGCTTTATTGGCGCAGATGGCCAGATTTCCAGTACGCAACAAACCGCAGGAGCAGGGGGCAGTATCAGCAATACTGCTGGCAATGGCGCCAACAACAGTTCTCGTACAGCAGTGCAATCTCAGGCGAAAAACCAGTTGTTACACACCTTAATTCAAAATATTAAAGACATCCTTAACGAAACAGATAAAACGGTCATGGCCTCACGTTTTGGCACAAGTGCCTCCAATAGCGTTTCTGGACTAGACTCAGAAGACAGTGCCAGACAGTTTGACTTGGAAAACACCATGCGCACGCAGCAGCAGCAAGAGTACCAAACACTCTATGCCGCCAAGGTGATAGCCAACCCTGAAACAGGTGTAATCAGTGTGCGCGCCACACAAAAACAACACGAGCGTGTTAAAGCGTTTATTGACCAAGTGATGGGTAGCGCCCGACGGCAGGTCTTGATTGAAGCGACAATAGTTGAAGTCACCCTAAGTGATGGCTTTCAAACAGGGATTGACTGGAGCCGCTTTGGTAACTCCTCCTCCAGCAGTGGCTTTACATTTCAACAATCATTGGGCGCCACGATTGATGCCAGTAGCAACGGCTTTGCCGTAGGTTATATTAACCCAACTGGTAGCCTGGGCAATATTGCCGCTTCGGTCAATTTGCTACAACAATTTGGCGATACCAAAGTGCTGTCCAGTCCTAAGCTAATGGTATTAAACAACCAGACGGCGGTGCTAAAAGTCGTGGATAACTTGGTCTACTTTACTGTGCAAGCACAACTATCACCTGGCAACCAAAATTCCAATGCCTTGAACGCCTTTACCACCACGCCTAACACCGTGCCAGTGGGTGTTGTCATGAGTGTCACGCCGCAAATCAGCAATGATAATCTGGTCAATATCAATGTACGTCCCAGCATCTCCAGAAAGATTGCCGATGTCATCGACCCTAACCCTGATCTGGCGAGCGCTAATATTGAGTCTAAGATTCCAGTGATCCAAGTACGCGAAATGGAGTCATTGCTGCAAATCAGCAGTGGCAATACTGCTGTGTTAGGCGGGCTGATGGAAGACAGGATTCAACGTAACACCGATCAAGTACCTGGCTTGGCTGATGTACCCGTAGTCGGTGAGGCGCTCAAAGGCCGAGACAACCTGACACTAAAAACAGAGCTGGTCATCTTTTTAAGACCCACGGTGATTCCTAATGCTAGTTTAGAGAGTGATGAACTATCAAACTTTCAGGATTTTTTGCCAGCACGTCAGCTTGAAAAATCGATTCAAATGCAACCTAAAAGGTAAGGCTTCATGAGCTTATTAATGAAAGCACTTGCCAATGCAGAAGAAAATAAGCGCATATTAACTCAACAAGCGCCCAAAGAAGACAGTGGTCAACAACAGGCTGCCGCCAATATTTTTACGGCCAGCCAACACCCAAACACTTCTTTTTCAATGCTCATTAATGGCCTTATTGTCTTAATCATTATCGGCATTTTCTGGTTTAGCTACAAACTGTATCAACTCAATCAAATCCCTGATAATCTGACCGTCAACAGCTTACCAGTACAACAACCGATAACCCAAGGCAGGCTAACATCCGAGGCAAGCACGCACCAAATCGATACGGTAACGGTGCGCCCTAAAGTCAAATTTAACGAACCAATAACAAAGCTGACAAACAATACTAGCCCCTCCCCAAAAAAGATTGATAAGGCAATACTTAAAAATGTAACAACCCAAAATACTGTTGCTAAAAAAACCAAACTAGCTGAACCTACTCCAACACAGCCAGTTGCCTCGGGCAAGATAGATGCATTTTCTGACACAGCAGACTTAGCATCAACGGTCGATCCAACTATGGCTCAAGCCACCACTAGTCAGCAACAAACAAGTCCCGTACAGATTAAAATTGCGCATAAAGCAGGGGATGTTGTGCTAGACCAGCGTTTACAAAGTGCATACCAGTCTTTTGTCTCTGGTAATCCGGACGAAGCTAAATCGCTTTATCGCAGTGTATTAAAGCAAGACATCTACCAAACAGATGCGCTATTGGGCATGGCAGCCATTGCACAAAAACAAGGCCGCTATGCAGATGCCGCAAGCTGGTATCAAAAGGCGCTGGCCTCTGATGTAAATAATCCTGTCGCACTAGCAGGGTTGGCAGCAACCAGCCCTAGGCGTGATGCACACAACCAAGAGCAGCGACTCAAAAAACTGATCAGCAAACAACCCTATCATGCACAACACTATGCTAACTTAGGTAATTTATACGCTTCTCAGCACGCTTGGACCAAAGCACAAGCTGCTTTTTTTGAGGCCAATCGCCATGACAAGGACAATGCTCAATTTGCCTTTAATCTTGCCGTAAGCCTTGAACACCTGGGTAAACCTAGCCTGGCGGTGCAACATTACCAACGTGCGTTAACATTGGTCAGCAAACAAAACCTCTCGGTACCTGATAGCACACAAATTCAACAAAGGTTAGACGTCTTGCAATAGGTAAAACACTCATGAGTACGCAAACTTCTAAATTACGCCTTGGTGAACTGATGACTAAGCTTGGCTTAATCAGCCAGGATCAGTTACATATTGCGCTGATGGAGCAAGCTAAAAACGACATGCCAATTGGCCGCCAATTAGTACGTTTAGGCTTTGTTACCGAAGCAATGGTGCGTGACACGCTGGCGGAAACGCTAGGCCATGAGAGTATTGACCTAACCACCGTCGTGGCAGACCGCGAGGCACTTGAGTTGGTGCCAGAAGATTTTTGTAAACGCTATCACTTGTTACCTGTCGCTTACGAAGACAGCACTCAGACCATGACAGTAGCCATGTCTGATCTCTTTAACGTGGTGGCCTTGGATCACCTGCGTGCACTACTTGGCGAGTCAGTTCAGATCAAGCCCTTGCTAGCGGCAGAGGCACAGCTCGAAGAAACGATAGACCATTTTTATGGCTATGAACTGTCAGTCGACGGTATCTTGCGTGAGATCGAAACCGGTGAAATCGATTATCAAAGCTTCGCAGCAGCGGGAGATGAATATACGCAACCAGTGGTTAGGTTAGTCGGGGCATTGTTAATGGATGCCGTTAAGCGTGGTGCTTCAGACATTCACTTTGAACCAGAACAGGCTTTTTTACGCATCCGTTACCGCATCGACGGTGTGCTATTACAAGTCCGCAGCCTGCATAAAAGTTATTGGGGTGGGGTAGCCGTACGCCTTAAGGTCATTAGTGGCTTGGATATTTCTGAGACACGGGCGGCACAAGATGGACGGTTGAACATGAACTTAATCGGACGCCCGATTGATTTTCGTGTCTCAACACACCCTACGATTCACGGCGAAAATATTGTCTTAAGAGTCCTAGACCGTGAGAAGTCGATCATCCCACTAGAGAACATGGGGCTACGCGCAGCTGTCTCGGATGAAATGCGCTTGATGCTCAACCGCCCTGAAGGCATTGTCATCGTCACAGGACCAACAGGCAGTGGTAAAACGACCACCTTGTATTCATTGCTGACACACCGAAATGATGAATCAGTCAATATTATGACTTTAGAAGACCCTGTTGAATACCCAGTGGCCTTGATGCGTCAAACGTCAGTCTCTGAAGTCAACAAGGTCGACTTTGCCAATGGTATCCGCTCAATCATGCGTCAAGACCCGGATATTATACTGGTGGGTGAGATTCGCGACGAGGATACCGCCACCATGGCCTTTCGCGCCGCCATGACCGGGCACCAAGTGTTTACTACATTGCATACTAATTCTGCATTAGGTGCTTTTCCACGCCTGATGGACATCGGTATTCTGCCTAATATTTTGGCAGGTAATATCATTGGCGTACTCGCACAACGATTGGTCCGTGTTTTATGTCCGCATTGCAAAACACCGCATAAACTCGATGACATTGAGCGCAAAGTGTTACGCCTCAAAGCCTCTGCTCGGCCCAAAGTATACCGCGCAAAGGGCTGCGATAAATGTTACCAGCAGGGTTACCGTGGACGTATGGCGATCATGGAGTTATTACGCATTGATTCTGATATTGATTCACTTATTTCTCGCCGTGCACATTTTGATGAACTGCAAACCGTCGCCTTTGAAAAGGGCTTTGTCACGCTGGCTGAAGACGGCATACGCCGCATTCTAGAAGGCACCACTAGCTTAGAAGAAGTCATGCGGGTGATTGATCTCACCAGTCACATGAATAAATAAGTAAACCTATCATCATGCCTGCCTTTCATTACAAAGCGGTCGACAAACTGGGCCACCCAGCCATGGGGCAGATGGATGCACAAAACGATGCCGATTTAGAGATTCGGTTAGAAAAAATGGGGCTGGACCTCATTACCTTTCGTCCAGCGAAACGTGCGACGAGCCTGCTGAACCAAAACAAAGTTTCCCGTCAAGATTTAGTCATGTTTTGTTTTCAGCTTGAACAACTCACCAGTGCAGGCGTTCCAATATTAGACGCATTGAATGACCTGCAAGTCAGCAATGAAAATTTATATTTTCAAAAAATTATTGGCACGATCAGTGCCGAAGTTGAGGGTGGCAAGCTGCTCTCACAAGCACTGGCAGAACACCCGCAAGTGTTTGACCCTGTGTTTATCAGCCTGATCGACGCGGGCGAAAAGACGGGGAAATTAACAGAGGTATTTAACCACTTATTTCACAATATTCGCTGGCAGGATGAGCTGATCAGTCAAACCAAGAAACTCTTAACCTATCCATTGTTTATTGCCATTGTCGTAATATGTGCCGTTGGCTTTTTGATGTTATACCTCGTGCCAGAAATGGTTGGTTTTTTAAAGAATATGGGGCAAGAACTACCGCTTAACACACGTATTCTGATCGCTGTTTCAAACTTTTTGCAAGACTATTGGTGGCTAGCGCTCTCACTACCCTTTGCGATAGTCTTCATTGGGATTATCATGCTTAAACAGAGTGAATCAGCACGCTATCAGTTTGACCAGATCAAGCTAAATCTGCCATTCACTGGCCAGATTCTGCATAAAATCATTATGGCGCGCTTTGCCAAATATTTTGCCTTAATGTACCAAACGGGTATACCTATTCTTGACGCCATTCGCATTTGCGAAAACATCGTTGGTAACCGGGTAATTGCAAGTGCCCTAAAACGCGCACACGCCCAAATTAATGCAGGTGAGTCGATGAGTGAAAGCTTTAAAAATGCGGGGCTTTTTCCACCAATGGTGGTCAGAATGATTAATATTGGCGAAAACACTGGTGCACTAGACAAGTCTTTACTCAACATCAGCTACTTTTATGATCGAGATGTGAATGACTCTCTGCAAAAAATGCTTAAAATGATAGAGCCTGCCCTGACAATTTTTTTGGGCGGTTTATTAGCATTTATTATGTTATCGGTCTTTGGCCCTGTTTATGACTCATTTAGTCAACTAAGTTTATAAATTACATGTTATTCACGCGCAAACTGTATCAGATCATTTTATGTGCCAATGCGAAGCAACTTATCGCAGGGATTTGGCACGCCGATCAATTACAACACAGTGAACGTTTTTTAAACACCACTGAGGGGCATGCGGCCTTTAAACAGTTTTTAGAACAACACGCAGACACAAAAGTCTTGTTGATCAGTAATGCAGTAGAAGAGGATTACCGAGTTGAGAGCCTGCCACATACCACGGGTAGTGCCAAAAAAGAGCTGATCAATCGTAAGCTTGATCAGTTTTATCGCGGCATCAACTATCGTACGGCGCACTTTATAATGCGTGAAAAAGACAAACGCAAAGATGACCGTTATTTGTTTGTGGCGCTAAACAACGATGATTTTTTACAAGACTGGGTGCGCATCATTCAAGAAGCGGAGTCTCAATTGGTCGGTGTCTATGTGCTGCCAATGCTAAGCCGCTTTTTTGTAAAGCAGTTTGATATCACAGCACCCCACATTTTATTATGTGAAATGCTATCCAGTGGTCTACGACAAACCTATCTACACAATGGAAGATTGCGGATGAGCCGCCTGATTCCCAATGTACCAACGGATAGTAAACAGCTAAGCTATTTTTATTCAGTAGAAACACAAAAAACCCGTCTTTACTTAATGAGCAAGCGGTTAATCGCACGTGATACGGTGTTAAATGTTCAGTTAGCCAGCTTGCAGGACAATCATTTTCATAGCGTACAAGAAAGCTTTCAACATGAGGCTGACTTTGAATGTGAGGTCATGCCACTGGCATCCTTGATTCAATCACAACAGTTAGCACCAAGCGCTGTGAATAAAATACCCGAACTGCTACACATGCAGTTATTAGCGGGTGGCATTAGCGTCGATAACCTTGCTCCAGAAAACCTCACAAAAGTTTTTCGATTACGACGTGTATCAACCCTGATTAAAACAATCACCTTGATTTTAGCCATCAGTGCTGTGTTGTTCAGCCTATGGTTTTTGTATCAGAGCTTGCACTTAAAAAATGAGGTCAAGAACGTACAACAGGCCACTAAGCTTGAGCAGCTAAAATACAAAACCGTCTCTGCTGAGTTTCCTAAAACTACGTTAAATGCACTTGACTTAAAAAAGGCCGTTGAACTGAATGACGCGCTAGTACGGTTGCCTAAATCACCAAGAACATTGATGTTAGTGTTAAGTGATGCGCTACTCCAAATACCAGTTATTCAACTCAATAGCCTTCATTGGCAACAATCCAGCTTTGCGCAACTTATAACCGAACATTCGTTTGATGGTGCTGCGCCCCCTGAGCTTGCAAACGCTCAACAACCTTTAACGAGTGGCTTTATCTCTGCCGACATACAACCATTTGACGGCGACTACCGTGAGGCTAATCGGCTGGTCAACCAATTAAGCAACTCTTTACAGCAAGATTCCCGGATCGCTGTAATAAAGATTTTACAACTGCCAACCAATCAACATTCTTATGCAGATTTAAGTGGCAACACCAAAGATACGCAGCCCAATGCGCTGATTACGTCTGCAGCTACGTTTAAGTTGCTGATTGTTTTATCACCAGAGTTAACAACACAGTCAGGAGCGCAGCCATGAAAATGACGTCCAAAGACTGGCAAAAACTTCAAGGGCCAATCCTGTTATTGTTACTTGTTATCATTGGCAGTGTTGCGCTCATCACCACGGCCATGCATTATGCTGAGTCGCAACAAACGGCACTCACCCAGCAGCAGGATGCATTATTAATAGCCAAACAAAAATACCTTTCCTCAGGGGCTGAAAAACAACAAATAGAAACGTATTTGCCCAAATATCGAGCACTGATCGAACAAGGTTTTATCGGAGAGGAGCAACGTCAAGTCTGGATTCAGGCCTTGCACCAAATCCAAAAGCAGCATCAGCTATTCCCTATTCAATACCAGCTTGCGCCTTTAGAACAAAAGCAACCAGATTTTGTACAGTCGATTGCACCCTTTGAGATGCACCAATCGACCATGCAGCTATCAATGGACTTATTACACGAAGGTGATGTGCTGACACTCACCGAGTCATTAAGCACACAAGCGTTTAACAATTGGCTATTGCGTGAATGTCAGATTGAGCGCCTGCAAACACCAAAAGCCAATGGTGCGACGATGGCTGGTCAGTGCACTCTTGAATGGTATACACTGTTAGAACCTGCTACTAAATAACGTCATGATGATTAACACCACTTTTGCTGTGATTACCAGTCTCATGTTAGTCCTGCCAAGCGCTTCATTCGCGCAAACCGAGGCATTGGGTCGTTTGTTTCATTCACCAGAATCCAGGGCTGAACTAGAGCTTAAACGCGGCATTAAACCTGAGCCCGTGATCAAAAAGCCTGTTGTTAAAAAAGCTGTCATCAAAACACCAAAGCCTACACTGCCCCTACCTGACCCAATTATGTTGCAAGGGTATGTTAAGCGTAGTGATGGGCCTAATACTGTCTGGATCAATCATCAGCCAGTCAGGGAGAATTCACAAACGCAATCAATCAAGGTTGGACGCATCACTAAACGCCATCAAAATAAAAATAACAGCTTGTTGGCAAAACAAAATACGCTCAATAAAATTGATCAACTATCCATTAAAATACCAGCCAATGGTAAAGTCATCCAACTTAAACCTGGTCAGCGTTATGTACCAGAAGAAAATCGCGTGGATGATATCACTGTGATCTCCAATCATTAGTCAGTACCCACTCTACTGAACCTTACGGATGTCAGTTAACCTATCAGGACAAGCTAATCAGCAACAAGGTGTCGCTTTAATTGCCTTCCTCACTTTGATTGTGTTGATTTTTTCGGCATTAAGCTTAAAGCAAATAAACCAGTCTGATTTTAAAAACTTAAAATTAAGTAAATCGCACATGGTTTTAGCGGAAGCCAAGCAAGCTTTGCTTGCTTATTCCACGCAAAATTATGCTTCTCTCACCTGTGGTACAAACTGCCCTAGACCGGGTGATTTGCCTTGTCCAGACCTTGACAACGATGGTGAAGCGGAAGGTAGCTGTAATACTCAAAATAGCCGCTTGGGTAGGTTACCTTGGAAAACGCTTGGCCTTAATGACTTAAAGGATGGTGATGGTGAATCTCTTTGGTATGCTGTTTCTAACCGTTATAAAAACAACCCGCGTGTCTTACCCCTTAATAGCGATACTACAGGGTCGATTTCACTGAGGAACACGTCTGGCCAACTGATCGATGACGCGACAACCAATAGCGGCCTTGTTGCCCTAGTGATTGCGCCGCATGCCACTCTTACAAGAGTCGATGGTTTACAACAATCACGTAGCACTGACAACCAACTTGTTGCCAGTCATTATTTGGATATTGCCTTTGGTGAAGATAATGCCAGCTTTACTGAAGATTCAACGGATGGCTTTATTGCGGGTGAAATTGTTCAAAATGACCAGCTGATTGTAAATGACCTTATTCTGCCTATTAGTACAACTCAAATACAAACGGTTATGCAAAAGCACGTATTATCAGAAGTCATGCAAGCCATGCTGACGTTTTATTGTAATGGTCAGGTGCAAACCAATACAAGGCAGTGCCTGTCCAATAGTGACACGTTTTTGCCTGCACCAGCGGCAATCAACAACACGAATTGTCTATCCAATACAGACTTGAGCATTAATGACTGTGTAGCCGATGATAGTCAGCTCTTTGGCCGTATTCCCAATGCCATGCCAGACCCCAGTGACCCTGCTAACAATCAGACTATTTGGGAAGCCGTTAACACACAATCCATTTTGCGCGGCAGCCAAGCCAATAACTGGTTCCAGCAAAATGGCTGGCGCGAGTTAATACTCTATGCCCCTGCACCTGCTTGTACGGATAGCACAACCAGTGGCTGCGATGTGGCTGAGCAATTTTTGACCTTAAGCAATAGTTTGACACCATTGACAGGGGCCAGTGATCAGGCTAAACAATTGGTGTTGATCAGTGCCAGTACTCGGCTGAGTACACAAAACAGAACAACGCTAGCGGACAAAAGTGTATTATCCAGTTATGTTGAAGGTGACAACCTGACACCATCAGACTTTGTTTATAATCGCCTAATACAAAATACTTACCAAAACGACCTTGCAACCAGTATCCCCTGATGCCAGTTAACACTATCGCACACCAATCATACAATCAACAATCTGGCTTTAGCCTGATTGAGATTGCTATTGTGCTGATCATTTTTGGCTTGTTGCTCACAATGTTCTTGACGCCACTCGGCACGCAGCGCAACTTACAAAATAGAGCAAAAACAAATGTATTATTAGATACTGCTAAAGAGGCATTGTTTGGTTATGCCATTGTCAATGGGCATTTACCTTGTCCAGACACAGATGCTGTGCCAGATGGTATTGAAAACCGCAATAGTGCGGGGGATTGTGCCAACGATAATGGTGTCCTTGCCTGGGATACTTTAGGCATTACCAGAGTAGACGCCTGGGATCACTACTTTACCTACCGTGTTGATGCAACGTTTTCTAATAGTACAAACAGATTTACGATTAATGACGCAGAAAGCAGCTCTGGTATTAATATCAATGGTATGAGTGGTAATGCACTCGTCAGCACCAATAGTCTACCTGTGCTAGTTGTCGTTTCACATGGTGGGAACGGCTTCGGTGCCATCAATACCAGTCAGAACGCTACCGTTAACAATGAACCCGCACCAACCAATGTAGAAGAACTGGAAAATACCGATAACGATGTAACCTTTGTCAGCCACCCGCCAACGGCTGATGGCTTTGATGATCAATTAATCTGGATATCCCCAAAAGTATTGATCAACCGCATGATCATGGCTGAACGGCTACCTTAACCGCATGAACGACGACCAACTTCTACGCTATAGCCGCCATATTCTACTCAATGAGATTGCTTACGAAGGGCAAGAAAAGTTAACCCATAGTCATGCACTGATTATCGGGGCTGGTGGCCTGGGTGCACCTGTAAGTTTATACCTTGCTGCGGCCGGAGTAGGGCAGTTAACGATTTGTGACTTTGATCAGGTGGAGTTAACCAATCTTCAGAGGCAGATTATTCATTCCACAACGTCCATTGATATGAATAAAGCCGCGTCAGCAAAACGCTCTATTGGTATGCTTAATCCTGAAGTGAATGTTCACTCCATAGAAAATAAATGTTCTGAATCGGAATTACTGGCACTGGTAGCGCAAGCTGATGTCGTCATTGATTGTTCAGATAATTTTAAAACGCGCTACTTGCTAAATAAGCTTTGTGTGCAACATAAAAAACCGCTGGTTTCTGGCGCGGCAATTGGCTTTGAAGGACAGATTACTGTTTATAATCAGCAAGCTGCTGACAGCCCATGTTATCAGTGCCTTTTTCCTCAGGTTACTGAAAGCACGACTGATAGCAATGATTTGCGCTGCGCAGAACACGGTGTGTTTGCGCCATTAGTGGGCATAATAGGTACCACTCAAGCAGCCGAAGCACTCAAATTACTGATCGGCATTGGTCAAAGTTTACAAGGGCGCTTGTTGATGTTAGATACCTTATCGATGCAGTGGCATGAGGTGAAGTTTAAACGTGATCCTGCATGCAAAGTATGTGCTCACTAACATAATAGCTACATGACTAATACCGATAGCAAGCACTTACTTTTACCTTCCCAGGATTGACTTCACTGAACTGATGATATCACCTGGCATTACGACAACTTTGCTATTATTTGCCTGAGATATTTCTTCTAAGGCATTAATATACCTGTCGCCTAATAGGAATGTTGC
>SPJK01028399.1_pt1 | contig 13093 bp, 13 predicted proteins | sample 3741771 | NCBI WGS metagenome assembly SPJK01 (sample SAMN10925997, study PRJNA522277) | cold seep metagenome | isolation source: Elba SIP-enriched marine methane seep metagenome, extraction at timepoint T2 | place: Italy: coast of Elba, Mediterranean Sea | reverse complement strand
CCCTCAGGATGAGGCTGAAGCCCCAATTGCGCGATAATCTCATCGGCTGTCACATCAACGCTCCCGTGGGAACTCTGCACGCCGAAGCATGCAGAGCACTATTTCACTTGAGGATGGAGCGGCCCGCATAGATGGCGGTTTCGCCAAGCTGCTCTTCGATGCGGATCAGCTGGTTGTATTTCGCGAGCCGGTCGGAGCGCGCCAGCGATCCGGTTTTAATCTGGCCGCAATTGGTCGCAACTGCGAGATCCGCGATGGTGGCATCTTCGGTCTCACCTGAGCGATGGCTCATCACATTGGTGAAACGTGCACGATGCGCCATGTCAACGGCTTTAAGTGTCTCTGACAAGCTGCCGATTTGGTTGACTTTTACCAGCATGGAGTTCGCGCTTCCTTTGGCAATACCGTCTGCAAGGCGGGTTGGGTTTGTCACGAAAAGATCGTCACCTACCAGCTGAATTTTGTCGCCAATCAGGTCTGTGAGCGCTTTCCAACCGTCCCAATCATCTTCGGACATGCCGTCTTCAATGGAAATGATGGGATAGTCTTCGACGAGAGCTGCGAGATAGGCCGCGTTCTCGGCGCTGGTCAGAGTTTTACCTTCTCCAGAAAGCACATAGGAGCCGTCCTTATAGTATTCTGTCGCGGCGCAATCGAGCGCGAGAAAAATCTCTTCGCCGGGTTTATAGCCCGCTTTCTCGATGGAACTCATGATGAAATCGAGCGCGTCACGAGTGGAGCCGATATTGGGTGCAAAGCCGCCTTCGTCGCCAATGCCAGTTGACAGGCCAGCCGCAGACAGCTCCTTTTTCAGCGTGTGGAAGACTTCGGAGCCCATGCGGACCGCTTCACGAATATTCGCCGCCGCGACCGGCATGATCATGAATTCCTGAATGTCGATCGGGTTATCCGCGTGCTCGCCACCATTGATGATGTTCATCATCGGAACAGGCAGGGTGCGCGCCGATGTGCCGCCGACATAGCGATAGAGGGGCTGACCGCAGAAGTCAGCCGCAGCTTTCGCAGTCGCCAAAGATACACCAAGAATAGCATTCGCGCCGAGACGGCCTTTATTGGCCGTGCCATCGAGTTCAATCATCGCCGCGTCAATCGCTTCTTGCTCGGTGGCATCCATGCCAACCAGCTCCTCGGCGATTTCACCATTCACTGCGGCGACGGCTTCAAGGACGCCTTTGCCCATATATCGGCTCTTATCACCGTCGCGTTTCTCAACAGCTTCATGCGCGCCTGTGGAGGCACCGGATGGGACCGCAGCGCGGCCCAGAGTGCCATCTTCGAGTGTCACGTCCACTTCAACTGTGGGGTTGCCCCGGCTGTCCAGGATTTCACGGGCATGGATGTCAATGATGGTACTCATGGGGGGAGGTCCCTTATGGCAATGAAATTTACCTGCCTCCTACACTTTGCGCGACGTGGAGAAAACCCTGTTAGCGCAGATATTGTTATCGCTAACGGACCGCTGTGGCAAAGTTAGGAGGTTATGTGCGAAGTTTCCGTTCCCGGAGCATGACGAACAGTCCTGAACCAATCACGATCGATGCGCCCAGAACCGCTATCCAATCGGGTCGTTCCCCAAAGAAAACGACTGCAATTATGAGGGCAAAAAGAAGACGGGTGTAGCGAAAGGGCGTTACGCTTGCGACGTCACCAACCCGCATCGCGGCTGTGATCGCATAATATCCTAATGCGTTGACCAATGAGCCAGCCAAGACAACGCCCCAACTCAGAACATTGGGCCAAGGGTGCGGACCGGAAAAGGGGAGTAGCGCCACGCCTGCCGGAATGAGTGCCGCCATGCCCCATGTCGCCATTTGCATGGTGGTTACTTCGGGAGGCATGATGCGTGTAACGAGGTCTCTGGTCGCGAGGCCCAGCGCGGCAAGGACCGCCAGCAAAACGCCGACAGACAAATCAGCACTGCCAGGGCGCAGAATCAGCAGAACGCCTGCAAGACCCACGGCGATGGCAGCCCATCGTCTTGGGCCGACTTTGTGACCCAGAATAAGGGCTGCACCCAGCGTGACCAAGAGCGGCACGGCCTGTTGGATCGAAATGACAAGAGATAAGGGCGTAAGCGACAGCGCAGTGACCATGCAAATTGCGGTGGCGCCTTCGACGACGTTGCGCAGCAACATCGGACGTGCCAACGCATGCAGTGTGACAAGTGGTTGCCCAGCGCGTTTACAAAGGCTCCCGAAGATCAAAACTCCCGGAATCGCCATGAAGATCAGGATTTGAGAGACACTCAGGGAGTGAGACGCCAGTTTGACCAGCGCATCACCTGCCGCGAATGCCGCCATGGCCAATATCATGAGCGCAATAGCGCGGCGGGTTTCCACGCTAGCGGTTTCGCTTTGGATCAAGCGGCACCCCGTAGAGTTCCAGCTTGTGTCCCTTGAGTTTGTATCCAAGTTTGGCGGCGATTTTTTCTTGCAGAGCTTCGATCTCCGGATCGACGAACTCGATGACTTCCCCCGAATTCATGTCAATTAAGTGATCATGATGGTCGCGCTCGGCGTCTTCATAGCGCGCACGGCCATCGCCAAATTCCAACTTGTCGAGAATACCGGCTTCCTCAAAGAGTTTGACCGTTCGGTACACAGTGGCAATGGAAATCCCATCATCACGTGCGGAAGCACGCGCATAAAGCTCCTCCACATCCGGATGATCATCGCTTTCTTGCAGCACTGTCGCAATGACACGGCGTTGCCCGGTCATCCGCAGGCCCTTGGCCTCGCAGCGCTCGATAATGGTGTCAGTCATGTCATTGGTCCGGGCAGTCATTTCCGCCTCTGATAGCGGAGCGGCGCGTTGGGGAAAAGGGGCAAGGCGCTGTTGACACGCCTTGGCAAAGCCGTCATGAGCGGCGTTCCTGCCCGCGCCTGTCTTGCCACGGGCTTCTTTGCCACACGCGACCAACAGGTGATCGCCTTGGCTACAAAGGCACATATCCGTGACAGATTTCGCGACTATGGGACTGCCCAAGCGGCTCGTCTCAACGCTCACCGAACTTGGCTTGAGCGAACCTACTCCAATTCAAGCACGGGCCATTCCCGAAGCGCTGAATGGCCATGATGTTCTTGGCCTTGCCCAAACCGGCACCGGTAAGACCGCGGCCTTCGGCCTGCCGCTCGTGGCGCTTTTGGGCATGTATGAGGGCAAACCGGCACCCAAATCCGTTCGTGCTTTGGTGCTCGCACCAACACGCGAATTGGCCAGCCAGATTGCCGATCATCTAAAGGCCTTCACCCGCGGCACGCCGTCCAATGTTGTCCTTGTTGTCGGCGGGGCTTCGATCAACGTGCAAGCGCGGAAACTGGAACGCGGATGCGATGTTCTTGTCGCGACGCCCGGTCGTTTGCTTGATCTGTTGGATCGCCGCGCGTTGACATTGAAAGACGCTGGGTTTCTGGTGCTGGATGAAGCCGATCAGATGCTGGATCTCGGCTTTATTCACGCCCTTCGCAAAATCGCATCTGCGCTCCCAGATGAGCGCCAAACGATGCTATTTTCTGCGACAATGCCGAAGCAGATGAACGAGATTGCGAACACATATCTCAAAAGCCCGCGCCGCATTCAGGTTTCGCCTCCGGGCAAAGTCGCTGAGAAGATCACTCAAGGGATACATTTCATTGCGAAGGCCGAGAAAACAGCGCTGTTGATTGAGCTGTTGGATGCGCATCGCGATGAACGGGCGATTGTTTTTGGACGCACCAAGCATGGTATGGAGCGACTGTCCAAGCAGCTTGTTGCTAAGGGATTTGCCTCTGTTTCCATTCACGGCAATAAAAGCCAAGGCCAACGGATGCGCGCGCTTGATGCGTTCAAGTCTGGCGAGGCGAAAATTCTAGTGGCTACGGATGTCGCGGCACGCGGTCTCGATATTCCCGATGTGCGTCATGTTTATAACTACGAATTGCCCAACGTCCCGGATGCCTATGTACACCGGATTGGTCGTACTGCGCGTGCGGGCAAAGACGGTGCGGCCGTGGCGTTCTGCGCACCGGACGAGATTGATCTGCTGAAAGACATTCAGAAGACCATGAAAATCAGCATCCCGGTCCTGTCAGGGCGCGCTTGGGAAGATTTGCCTGAGCCGGGTGCCAAATCTGGCAAACCCGGCGGTCGTGGCCGTGGCGGCTCAGGTCGAGGTGGACCGGGACGCGGTGGCCAAGGCCAAGGCGGTCAGGGTCGCGGCGGCCCTGGGCGGCGCGGTGGTGGCAAACCTGGTACCTCTGATGATCGAGGCGACGCAGCTACAGGAGATATGGCACAGGCTGAGCCATCAGGGCAGCGCAGACGGAAGCCTGCGGCCCAAACGGGTGGTCCCAAAGGCGGCAAACCTGGTGGTGGGTCTGGCTCTAAACGCTCAAGGCCCTCAGGCGGACCACAAGGGCGAGACGGGGGCGCGGCAACGCCGCGCCGCAAGCCCTAACGGCTCCGATTATTCTGCTGCGATGGCGGCAGGGCGCGTTGGACGTCCGGGGCGGCCTGGTCGTGCCGGACGAGAATGCGAGGAGACGGGTTGCGGAATAGGCGACACGCGCTGCGTTGCGGCAAGCTTCAACGGCGCTTTTGGCGCTGTTCCCTCTGTCGCATGCACCATGGGTGCCCCTGACAAATATGGGGTTAGCTTGGCGCTGACTTCCGCTGGACCATCACCGGCCAGCAAGGACAGAACAGGCACAGCAGCTTGAGCCAAGGCCTGTTGGACAATCTGCGCATCTTGTGCCGCAGCTCCAACGGGCAGAGCTTTCGGCACATCCAGCGCGACAACGATCTTGCCAGTCCTGTCAAATAGAGCCAGTGGCACATGTTTGCCTTTCAACGCGGCCAAAGCTTTGGCCCGGGCAGGTCCCGTGGCATCTTGTGCCGGGACAAGCACAATATCGAGGGCCACTCGTGCCATGAGCAGCAGTGGTGCTTTTCTGTCAGCCAAAGCGGCCTGAACGATCACACGCATGCGCGCTTCATCTGCTGTCAGAATGGGGCGAGCGTGCACATCGACGTTGGCCACAACACTAAGATCGTCAATTTCGGTTCGTGCTTCGCGGCGCTTGGGAGATGGAATAACACGCGGCGCAATCTGCGCAGCAATCCGGCTAATTCTGTCATCGGCGCTCTCATCCGGTGTTGTTTCAGCAGCTTTACGTGTCCCTGGCACCCGAAGCCGCAAATTGGCCTCAGCGGCCTCATTGGGGTGTTCGGCATTCATAGGATGATCTTCAGGCAGATGGCTGCAGTCTTTTTTATAAGGCTTGGGCATCACCATCGCCACATTCTTGACATTGCGCTTCTTGGCCCGCTTGCGCAGGCGCCACAGAACAAACAAGGTCACCAAAGAACCCAAGGCGATTTCTTTGTTCTCGATCAGCAGATCCACCTTGTCGATATGATCTTTCAGCACCGGAATATGATCCAAAATGATCATTGGGTTGGAATATTCGGTGGCAAGGCTCGACAGTGTTTTTGTAAATGCGGCGATCTGGTCGTTCATAGGGCGGTCCTCAAAGGGCGTTTTGAAAATCTCACAGACAACCAAAACGGGCAAAAGCGGCAGACACATGGCCATATCGGGAAAAATTGTGTCAAATTGGGAAACAGTCCGGATTTACTCCACGGATTTGGGTGTTTCGGGATCGGCAGGACGGCCAATGGTTGTTTCAGCACATTGCCCAGTCCCCCATGACAATCCAATTTTTTGGCGTTATGGGGCTGAGGACCGATTTGAGACCCGCTATTTGGGCTTTGAGCAAGATGATTTGGGAGAGCTAGCGCAGAGCATGGCATCCCGCGCAGTGGAGAAGGAAAGCCATGTTTGATTTGACAGGAAAAAATGCGCTGGTGACCGGCGCTTCAGGCGGTATCGGTGCGGATATCGCGCGTGCGTTGCATGGGGCAGGGGCATCCGTCGGCCTATCCGGGACGCGGACCGATCCTTTGGAGGCGCTCGCAAGCGAATTGGGCGAGCGAGCCTACGTGCTGCCGTGCAACCTGTCGGACAAAGACGCAGTCGCAGCGCTGCCGAAGCAAGCTTCTGAGGCAATGGGCAGCGTGGATGTTTTGGTGAACAACGCCGGTATCACCCGTGACAATCTCTTCATGCGCATGTCTGAAGATGAGTGGCAGTCGGTTCTCGACGTGAACCTCACCGCGACTATGCTGCTGTGCAAAGGCGTCATGCGCGGCATGATGAAAGCGCGCTGGGGACGCATCGTGAATGTCAGCTCCATCGTTGGGGCCACAGGAAATCCCGGTCAAGCCAACTATGCGGCCTCCAAGGCTGGAATGATCGGTATGAGCAAATCACTGGCCTATGAAGTGGCGAGCCGGGGAATCACGGTGAACGCGATTGCGCCGGGATTTGTGGAAACCGCGATGACGGACAAACTGAACGATGAGCAGAAATCTGCGATCATGACGCAGGTCCCCATGGGGCGGATTGGAAAAAGTTCAGAAATTGCAGCTGCGGCGTTATATTTGGCAAGCCCAGAGGCGTCTTACATTACAGGTGCCACGCTGCATGTGAATGGCGGCATGGCTATGCTCTAGCAAGTGGGTTGCCTTGCAAAGCGCGCGGTGCGAATTCGTTTGCCCCGCGCGAATCCTGTGCTATAGGCGGCGCCAGCGGGGAAGCGAGGCGCGTCCCCTAGAAATCGAATCTCGCCGCCCTTAACTATGCCGGGCAGACAATCGCCGCTCGCTTAGGGAACCCCAAGGGATAGGCACCATCGGCTCTTTATTGAGCGCTAAGACATGAGGACTTTGAAATGAGCGACATCGCAGATCGCGTGAAAAAGATCGTTGTTGAGCACCTGGGTGTGGAAGAAGATAAAGTTGTTGAAGGCGCGTCCTTCATCGACGATCTCGGCGCAGACAGCCTCGACACTGTTGAACTGGTGATGGCGTTTGAAGAAGAGTTCGGCATCGAAATCCCAGACGACGCGGCAGAGAACATCCAGTCCTTCGGCGACGCAGTGAAATTCATCTCCGAAGCCGCGTAAGCCGCTCGAGACAAAAGTTTCAGAACGCCCCTCGCATCTTGCGGGGGGCGTTTTTAATTGTGACACTGCCACCAGTATGAATTTGGGAAAGTCGCTGGGGCGTCATGGAAGCGCAAGAATTCGCGAAAGACTGGGAAGCCGCCTGGAACTCCCACGACTTAGACCGCATCCTGTCGCACTACAGCGAAAACATCGTGTTTCGCTCGGCGAAGGCCAAAGCCTTGGTCGGGACGGGCGAATTGCGGGGCCGGTCCGCCTTGAGCCACTACTGGCAAAAAGCGCTTTCCAATCAGCCAAACTTGAGATTTCGCGTAACGCGTGTCCATTCAGGCCAGGAGATGCTGGTCATTTCCTATCAAAACCATCGTGGCGTACGCGCTGCTGAAACCCTTGAATTCGGGCCAGATGGCAAAGTCGTGCGCGCCTCAGCGTGCCATGAGCAAGGAAGCGACGTCACGGCAACCACAGGCGCGCTTTGGCCCGTCGAGGACGAAGGCATGGAATACCGTGTGGATCTTTGGGCGTCCCGCGGCGCAGAAGCCAGCTTTCGTCTGTTCGAAGATACCGCAATGCAAATCATGCGCCGCTATGGCGGGGTAGTCTTAGCACTTGAAACCCCAGCTCCGGCACCCTCAGCCCCCTACGAACGTCACCATCTGTGGTTTCCCAGTTTGGCGGCATTCGATGCTTACAGAGCCGATGAAGACCTCGCAGCGCTATCCGCCTTGCGAAACAAGGGCATTGAGCGGATTGAAGTCTCCAAAATCCGCGGCGCACCCTAAGTTTCAGCCGTACAGAAGCGGTTTCTATCGCCGATTCACACCGCTTTGCCCTCATAGGCTTGCCCCCATCCCTTGTCCCAAGGTAGGAGAGGGCAAGCAATTTCGTGAGGGGGCAGTCTCATGCGCAGAGTCGTCGTTACAGGTCTTGGAATGGTCACACCGTTGGCCTGCGGGGTAGAGGAAAGCTGGAGCCGTGCTTTGGGCGGTCAATCCGGGGCTGGGCTCATCACCCGGTTTGACGCAGAACGCGTCACAACAAAATATGCCTGCGAGGTGCCTATCGGCGACGGGACCGATGGAACATTCAACTCAACAGATTGGATGCTGCCGAAAGATCGTAAGAAAGTCGATGATTTCATCCTCTATGGTATCGCCGCTGCCACTCAAGCGGTGCAGGATTCTGGCTGGATGCCTGAGGACGAGGCCGACAAGCTGCGCACAGGCGTAATGATTGGCTCAGGGATTGGCGGATTAAACTCCATCGCCGAAACTGCCGTCTTGATCCATGAGCGTGGCCCACGCCGTGTGTCACCCTTCTTTATTCCTGGAGCTTTGATCAACCTGATCTCCGGTCAAGTCTCGATCAAATATGGCTTCAAAGGACCTAACCATGCTGTCGTAACCGCCTGTTCCACAGGTGCCCACGCTATTGGTGATGCCGCGCGTCTGATCATGACATCGGATGCCGATGTGATGATCGCAGGCGGCGCCGAAGCGTCGATTTCTGAGATCGGTATCGCTGGGTTCAACGCCTGCAAAGCACTCTCCACAAAACGCGCGGATGATCCAACAGCGGCCTCGCGCCCCTATGACGCAGATCGCGATGGCTTTGTTATGGGCGAAGGCTCTGGTGTCGTTGTCCTTGAAGAATATGAACACGCGGTCAATCGCGGTGCAAAAATCTATGCTGAAGTGATTGGCTATGGCCTGTCCGGCGACGCCTATCACATCACCGCACCATCCGAGGACGGCGATGGCGGCGAACGCTCCATGCGAGCCGCCTTGGGCAAGGCTGGCCTTGAGCCGAAGGATATCGACTACATCAACGCGCACGGCACCTCGACGATGGCCGATGCCATCGAATTGGGCGCTGTGGAACGTATGATGGGCGATGCCGCTTCAAAAGTGACAATGTCCTCGACCAAATCCATGACCGGACACCTGCTCGGTGCTGCCGGGGCGATTGAAGCGATCTTCTCAATTCTCGCCATCCGCGACCAAGTTGCACCTCCGACAATCAACTTGGACACACCCGCCGTAGAAACCGCCGTTGATCTTGCGCCTAACGCGAAAGTGGAGCGCGAGATTAACGTGGCACTCAGCAACTCCTTCGGCTTTGGCGGCACGAATGCTTCCGTGCTGTTTGGAAAGATGAGCTGATGTGGCGACACATCGCCTCGAATGGGGTGACGTTTCTGATCGTGGCGCTGTTCTTGCTGGGGGGCGTCATCATCTGGGGTCAGGATCAATATAAGAGTGCAGGCCCGCTCGAGCAGCCTATCTGCTTCAAGGTGGACCGGGGCACAAATATGACCCGCGTGAGCGATGCGCTTGCGGGCGAAGGCGCGATTTCCAATCCTTCGATCTTTCGGATCGGAGCGGATTACGAAGACAAATCCACCCAATTGAAGGCGGGCTCCTATCTCGTGCCGCAGGGCACGTCGATGCAGGAGATCGTTACAATCATCACGCAAGGCGGGGCTAGCACATGCGGCACCGAAGTGGTCTACCGCATCGGTGTAACCCGCGCGACGGTGCAAGTCCGTGAGCTTGATCCCGCGACAAACCGTTTTGTCGAGCGGGTTGCCTTCAATCCGGCCGAGGATGAGATTCCGAGCCTTTATACAAACGTCAAAGCTGAAGGCGATACGCGCTTTCGGATTTCCTTGGCTGAAGGTGTGACGAGTTGGCAAGTCGTGCAGGAGTTGAACCAAGTAGACGTATTGGATGGCACCCTGACAGATATCCCCACCGAGGGGAGCCTCGCGCCTGACAGTTACGAGGTGCGCCAAGGCGACAGCCGCGCGTCTTTGATTGACCGCATGGCAACTGCGCAGACGCAACGAATCGAACAAGTCTGGGCTGAACGCCGCGAAGGCCTACCAATTTCGACACGCGAAGAAATGCTGATCCTCGCCTCGATCATCGAGAAGGAAACCGGGGTGCCGCAAGAGCGTCGGCAGGTTGCATCTGTTTTTACCAACCGTCTCGAACAAGGCATTCGACTACAAACGGACCCAACTGTGATTTATGGTGTCACAAAGGGACAAGGCGTGCTGGGTCGCGGTTTGCGTCAATCTGAGCTTCGTCGCGAAACGCCTTGGAATACTTATGTAATCGATGGCCTGCCGCCAACACCAATTGCCAATCCTGGCCTCGCAAGCCTGCGCGCCGCAATTGATCCCGACGACACACCCTTTATCTTCTTCGTGGCAGACGGAACTGGTGGTCACGCCTTCGCAGTCACTCTCGCCGAACACAATGCCAACGTGGCGCGCTGGCGCCGGATCGAATCTGAACGGTCGGACAACTAAATCAGTCTTGGTACAAGACATTTTCTCAAATAGGACGACATGACCGCTGAAGTTGAGCGGCCTTTGTCTTCTTTGGTTCAAAAGCATCCCGGGGGAGTCCGCTACGCGGACGGGGCAGAGCCCCCCAATTCCGGACCTTAAGAACCCATTTGAGTGCTCAGCATAGCGACAACTGTGTCGTCCAACTCGAGCGTTCCGGCGAGGTCTTGCAAATAGGCACGCTCGGCCTCAGTGTTCACGCTAATCGCCATCAAAGACATCGCGTAGACCTGCGGACGCAGGGCCTCAGGAGTATCTGCCGCCAAGGCTTCCACATTTACCGGTGCAGTGAGCTGAGCTTGCACGAAGGCAATATCTTCCGCATCCGCATCTTCGCCAACCGTTTCCAAAATTTTGGCGCGTTCTGCTTCATCAATATCGCCGTCTGATTTGGCGGCTTGGATCATTGCGCGTAGCAAAAGACCCGCCGTGTCCTCGCTTTCCTGTGTTTTTGCGCCAGCATTGCCAAATTGATCCACCAAAGACCCGATGCCTTGCCCGCCCAAAGCGGCGGCACCGCCCATTGCGGCGAACATGCCCGCCAGTCCTGCGCCACCAGATTGTGGGCTCGCTTCGCTCGATCCGCCCATCAAACCGCCAAGCATGGATTGCATATCGGCCCCTCCAGGAAAGCCTGCGCCTCCCATCATGCCTTGCACTTGATCCATCATAGCTTGCATCGGGTTTCCTGCAGTCTCAGAATCTTGCGTTGTCGCCCCGGTCAAACCGCCCATGAGCGCGCCAAGACCACCTGCGCCCGCAAGTTTGTCAACACCGCGTGCGGCCACGTATCCGATCGCCACTTTAGTCAAGGTTCCCATCAAACTCATACTGTCTCTCCTTGGCCAATTTGATTTTGTCAGGAGTGTAGCCTCACAACACCCACTCGTAATGGGGAATTCCCTTGACGTGACCGCAAGACTGCGGTCTGCCGGTCATATGGAACGCAAGGATCGGCTCGACAGTTTTGGTGTGATCGCGATGCTGGGCTTTGCCACGGTGTTTGCGTTCAATCAGGTTGCAATCAAAGTGACTAATGGCGGGTTAAACCCAATCTTTGCCGCAGGACTGCGTTCAGCCATTGGTCTCGTTGCGCTCACGATTTGGGTGCAGTGGTCAAAGCCGCCAATGCGGCTGACGCCTGCTCAAAAGTGGAGTGGCCTGCTCGTCGGCGCGCTTTTCACATTTGAATTCTTCTGCATTTTCTGGGCGCTCGACATTACATCTGTCAGTCGCGCCAGCGTCATTTTCTACACGATGCCTATTTGGTTGGGCCTCGTCGCGCATTTCGTCCTTCCCGGTGAACGGCTCACTGGGATGCGGCTCTTAGGCTTCCTACTTGCCATTGCTGGCGTGGCGCTTGCGTTCGCCGATAGGCAAGACGGGACGGCGAGCTTCTTGGGCGATGTGCTCGCATTATTCGCGGCGCTCAGCTGGGCTGGGATCGCTTTGACGGTGCGCTTGACGCCCATCAAAGACGCCTCCGCAGAAGCGCAATTGGCCTGCCAGCTGGGCCTCTCTGCCATCGTGTTCCTTGCGGTGGCGCCAAGTTTCGGACCTTTGGTGCGAGACTTTGCTCCCGTGCATGCCGGATGGTTAGGATATCAGTCGCTTGTTACGGTGATGATCGGATTTCTGCTGTGGTTTCGCATGATGAAGATCTATCCCGCCTCCGACATTGCCGCCTTTTCTTTCCTATCCCCAGTGCTGTCCGTGGTGCTGGGCTGGTGGTTTCTGGCGGAACATATCAGCGCTCAGATCCTTGTTTCGCTTGGATTTGTCTGCGTTGGTTTGGTTCTCATATCACGGCGTAAATAGCACGTCACATCAAGCGACCGGGGCACAGAATGCAAAGGTCAGATTTACGTTCCGCAGAATGTGGCGCGCACGATTTCCTGCTCTGAAGGGGGAACGCGCAAATCCGCAAATTCCGAAGTTTCGCTGAACGGGTCTTGCAGCGCGGTGCTTAGACGTTCGAAAGGCTGCATGTCCCCAGCCACGGCGCTTGCGATCATGGACTCGACGCGGTGGTTGCGCGGAATGAGCACCGGATTGGCGGAGGCCATTATATCGGTCGCCTGTGTTTCTGAAGCGATGCGCGCCAGCCACTTTGCATGCCACGTGTCATAGGCCTCAGGATCGGTCATCTCATCTCGGGCGGAGCCATGCACCAACGCGCGGAACGTGTTGGTGAAGTCGCTGCCGCCAGATTTCATGAGAGCCAGCAATTGAGCCACGAGGTCTGCGTCGCCTTCTTGCGGCACTGCAATTCCAATTTTTCGACAGAAAACACGCTCCCACTCCGCACGGAGCTGATCCACCATGCCGTGAAGCATATCGGTAAAGGTTTTGATAGCGTCGTCTGTGTTAGACATCAGCGGCACAAGCGACGTTGCCAGTTGCGCGAGATTCCACACTATGATGTCAGGTTGACTCGCAAAGGCATAACGGCCCATTCGGTCAATCGAACTGAACACTTTCCCGGAAGAAAAAGCGTCCATGAAGGCGCAGGGGCCATAGTCGATTGTCTCGCCTGCGATCTGGCAATTGTCTGTGTTCATCACACCATGAATGAAGCCCACGCCCATCCATGCCGGGATCAAACGGCTCTGCGCGTCAATGACGGCTGCTAAGAGACCTTCTGGCCCTTCGGCATCGGGGTAATGGCGGGCGAGTGTGTAATCCAGAAGCTGCTGTAGCTCGTCCTTTTGCT
>SPJK01012011.1_pt1 | contig 13095 bp, 13 predicted proteins | sample 3741771 | NCBI WGS metagenome assembly SPJK01 (sample SAMN10925997, study PRJNA522277) | cold seep metagenome | isolation source: Elba SIP-enriched marine methane seep metagenome, extraction at timepoint T2 | place: Italy: coast of Elba, Mediterranean Sea | reverse complement strand
GGCGAGCTGGTTTCCCCTTACATAAAAGTCTGGAAGAATTTGATTATCGCTTTCAGACCACGATCAGCAAGCGTGAAATCAATAGCCTGTGTGACTTTGGTTTTATTGATAACCGAGACAATGTCGTCTTCATTGGGCCGCCGGGTGTAGGTAAAACACATTTGGCTATTGGTCTGGGACTTAAAGCGATTGATGCAGGCTATAAAGTCAGTTTCAACACAGCATTGAGCCTGATGGAAATACTTGAAATCGCTGAACTCAAAGGCGAATTAAAAAAGAAAATCAATCAGCTCATGAAATTCGATGTGTTGATCATTGATGAGCTGGGTTATTTGCCGATGAATAAACAATGCACAATCTATTTCAACTGATCAATGCCGTCTATGAATACCGATCCATTATCCTGACAACCAACAAAGAATTTACAAACTGGGGGGAGTTCTTTTTCGACAATAATGTGGCCGTACCGATTGTAGACAGACTCATCCATCAATCCCATATTTTTATGCTCGAGGCGAAAGTTATCGACTGAAATCTAAACTAAACAAATAACTATTTTTCTGGAATAGTGGCTCAATTTTATTGGCCATTGATAATAGGAAAAGGCTATCAAACTATAGGAAAACAGTATTTAACAAAAAAACATCTCAAGGGTAATATTAATTCACCCGTTATATCCCTGCTGCTATTTATGGAAGTAACTATACTTCGCGCGGTTACGGATGCGGAATTTATAACGAATTGGTTTTTACAGAACGAATGCACGGACGCAGGAGGTAGAGCAACGAAGGAGCGGCTGCCGAGACGCTAAAAGGCACATAGCAAGGCCATGTAACTGTTTCAGCAACGTAGCCTATCGGCAAAAATCAACCGATAGAAATGAATAGTTGTGGTCGCGTGAAGTATAAATCTGGCAAATGATGATTGTTAATCAACTATACAAATTTTGAGAGGCTAAACATGAGTAAAGAAACAAAATGGGCCATATGCAGTACCTGCGATATGAATTGCGGAGTGCTTGTTAACGTTGAAGACGGCAAAGTGAAATCGATTAAGAAAAACCCGGATCACCCGCTGACGCCGAATTCGATCTGTGTCAAAGGTGCCAACGCCAATAAATATATCACTCACCCAGACCGTTTAACTCATCCACTGAAGCGAGTAGGCAAGCGTGGTTCGGGACAGTGGGAAGAAATAAGCATGAATCAGGCTTTAGATGAGATTGCCGACAAGATGAAGGAGTTAATAGCCGAAGACGGACCGGAGACAATCGGCAGTACTTATGGCTGGAGTTCGAACGCAGGCGCAGCATCGCGAAGATTCATGAATCTATTGGGAAGCCCAAACTGGACCTGGACGGGATACGTATGTTTGGCCAATGCCACAGTTCCCAGTAAAGCGACTTACGGTTTTTGGCAGTTTCCTGATTTTGAGCATACCAATTGTATCGTGTTGATAGGCCATGCGCCAGGTCCGCAACGATGGACAGCTGAGTATCTTTGGATAAAGGGCGCCCTGGAAAGAGGTGCAAAATTAATTGTTACTGACCCACGCCGAAATAGCTACAGTGATCAGGCCGATATCTTTATGCAGGTAAAGCCCGCAACAGATAGCGCTATATTGCTGGCCTGGATTAATGTGATCATTAATGAAGAGCTCTATGATAAAGAATTTGTCGAGAAATGGACGGTCGGTTTTGAACAACTGACTGAAAGAATGCAAGAATACACGCCTGAGCGGGCGTCAGAAATCACAGGAGTGCCAGCTGAGAAGATTCGCGCGTCTGCGCGTATGTATGCCACCAGCGGTCCCGCAGTTATTCCTTGGGGCGCAGTGCCAGATCATCATGCCAATAGCACCCAGACCTTGCGCGCATTAACTATTTTGAGGGCGATTACCGGTAATTTGGATATCCCCGGAGGTGAACTGCTGATGGGCTACCATCCAGACATCACATCGGATGATGAGTTCGAACTGAATGACAGATTGCCTGAGGAACAGAGAAAGAAAGCGCTAGGTATAGACCGGTTTAAGCTTCTGAGCTGGGAAACATTGGAAAAGACCGGCCCGCATATGGAAAAAGTCTGGGGCAAAAAAAACTCAAACCAAATATCCGGCGGCGCGATGGCGCACCCGGCTAGCATGTGGGAGGCTATGAAAACAGGTAAACCTTATCGCCTGAGAGCGCTAATATCGCAGTGCAATAATACTCTAAACAGTTATCCTAACACCGAACATGTGTACGAAGGTTTGATGAACCTGGACTTGTTAGTAGTCATGGATCTCATGAAGTCGCCTACAGCTCAAATTGCCGATTATATTCTACCGGCTACTCATTGGCTGGAACGGCCGAATCTATTTAATTACTGGGATTGGATTCCAGTCTATCAAGGGGGTGAGCAATCAGTGGAGGCACCAGGTGAATGTATGCATGACTGGATGTTATGGCGTGAACTTGGCGTCCGCATGGGCCAGGAACAGGATTGGGCTGCAAGCATGGAAGAGAGCTATGATGAACGATTAGCACCGGCGGGCTTAACTTGGGAGAAATTATCAACCCAAGACCGGGCTTCCGCACCTGAGCTGGGTTTCAAGAAATACGAACAAACAGGCTTCGGCACACCTAGCGGTAAAGTTGAACTCTATTCGAGCATTTTCGAAGAACTGGGCTATGACCCATTGCCAAGCTGGGTTGAACCACCCGAAAGTCATATCAGGAAACCGGAGTTGGCGGAGACGCATCCGCTGACATTTTTCACCGGCATGCGCGAGAACTACTGGTTTCATAGTTTTGGCTTAGGCCGTTCTACTAAAGAACTGCGTAGCCGTGAACCAGACCCACGCATGCAAATCCATCCCGATACGGCATACGATTTGGATTTGTCAGATGGGGATTGGGCATGGGTGGAATCAACCAGTGGCAAACGCATCAAGCTCCGGTCGTGGCTCAGTAACGATACAGCCCTTGACGTGATCCGAGTCCCGCATGGCTGGTGGTATCCAGAAACAACAGGTAGTGATGAGCCTGGTGCAGAATTATCGAGCATTCGAAAATCGGCAGATGCCGTCATATTGCAAGATTCTGATGAATACTGTGATAAGGAACAAGGCAACTTTCAACTTAGAGGACTGGCTTGCAAAGTCTATAAAGTGGAGGATGGAACTGAAGGGAGCAGTTATTCGGCATAGCCTTTGTTGCTCACACAGGGTATTCAGGCTTAATAGTCTGTGCAGTAAATGTAATTATCACAAAACATAAAATTGTCATAGTTAAGGAGATTGCTGTTTAGTCAATTGTACTACCCCCCTCAAGGGAACGAACAGCAATTTCCGCTTAATATAAATTTTATAATCAATACAAAGCCTTTTAAAAGCGGTAAACCAGTTCGAGGTGCGCTCAATTTCCTCATTAAGAGCAAGGAAGCCTTTTTTCAATAATTGAGGCCAGAGTAAACTCTTATACACTGTTGAATTTATCGTATCACTTATAACAATGATTAACTTAGAGCCTGCAGACCTAAGTATGATTATAAGGTTCATGGCCGATAGGGTTTTGCCGGAAACAGCAAGGTCTCCCGTATTAGGAAAGGAGTAATGAGTGTGGATTATTTACATAAAACACAGCAAAACAATTCAACTGCTTCACATCTGATTGATCCGCAGGGGCGACATTTAAATTATTTGCGGCTTGCTGTTACCGACCGTTGCAATTTCCGTTGTACTTATTGTATGCCCAAGGAAGGTATTGACCTTAAAGCACGTGATGAAATTCTGAATTTCCCGGAAATGGAGCACTTGCTTGGAATTTTTCTGGATCTGGGCGTAAGCAAAGTACGAATAACCGGCGGCGAACCTTTTGTACGTAAAGGTCTGCCAGAATTTATAAGTCGCATCAATGCGTATAAAAAACTTGAAACCATAAATTTAACGACCAATGCCTATTTTATAGAAAAGACTATCCCATTATTTCAAAAAATAAAATCAGGCAGTATTAACATCAGTCTTGATTCATTAAAACGGGACGTTTTTTTTAAAATTACCCGACGGAATGATTTTGAAAGGGTATGGCATAACATTGAAAAAATTCTGCTCACCGACCTGAATGTTAAACTCAACATGGTGGTGCTCAAAGGCATCAATGACAATGAGATTGTTGATTTTGCCGCGTTGGCAAAAAACAATAAAGTAGAAGTCCGCTTTATTGAACAAATGCCTTTTAACGGCGGGCATTTTTCAAATGATACAATTTCTGCAGAGGATATTATCAATACCTTACAGAATGCTTTTCCGAATTTGGTCGAGCATCTTACTGTAAAGTCTACTGCTCGGATTTTTGAAGTCCCTGGATTCAGTGGGAAAATTGGTATCATTGCCGGGCATTCCAGAACATTCTGTTCAACATGCAGCCGTTTAAGGCTGACTCCCGACGGGACATTCAAAACCTGCCTCTATGATCGTGGCGCAGTCAATTTAAAAGACATGCTGCGAATCGGGAAAAGTGATCAGGCAATCAAAACGGCCATTAGAGATGCTGTGGCTAAACGAGCAAAAGACGGATTTGAATCAGAACAGCGTGCGCAGCAAATCATTCATTTTGCAAAAACTCCACTTTCAATGGCTCAGATAGGTGGATGATGAAAAAACTAAAAAACAGATTTGACCTATCAGAATGGTCTGCTTCCATTGCAGATCTGGGAACGCTTTTACCACTGGCATTTGCACTGGTGGCTTATAACGGTTTCAGTCTCTCTCGAATATTTTTGCTGTTCGGGGTGATGTATATCATTAATGGCGTGACATATAAAGTGCCTGTTTCGGTACAGCCTTTAAAAGCCATGTCTATTATTGCCATAAGTTTAGAGTTACCAGTAGACATGCTTGCCGGGACCGCATTTTTTTATGGCCTGCTTTTGATTTTATTATCACTGACCGGCGCAGTCAAATACTTGCAAAAAGTCTTTACACCCGCATTAGTTAAAGGTATTCAGCTAGGTATCGGACTTATACTTACTGAAAAATCGATGCAACTGATCATAAGCAAAGGGCTTTTTTTATATACTGAACCGGATAATTTTGCGACTAATATTTGGCTGTTGCTTGCCATGATGCTGGTCATCGGTTTTTCCAGTTGAAGAAAAAAATTCCTATGGCGCTGATTCTGGTCTTTTTAAGTATCGTTGTTTTAAAAATCACGGGATTTGCAGAATTTCAAAGCTCGCAAGGTCCATTACTTGAATTTTCTATACCATCAGTCAGCCTTTTAGCCGATGCGTTCATTCTGCTGATTATCCCACAATTGCCTTTGACGCTGGGTAACGCCATCTTTGCCGCGAACGATGCATGCCATAGTTTCTGGGGCCAGCAGGCAAAACGGGTGACGCCAACTCGGCTGGGATTGTCAATCGGTTTTGGTAATATGCTGATTGGCTTGTTTGGCGGTTTCCCCATGTGTCATGGTGCAGGGGGCATTGCAGCCTACAAGCAATTTGGCGGCAAAACAGGGGGGACGGTGATCATTATAGGATTGGTTTTAATCCTTTTTGCACTGGTTTCACCGTTATCCGCTTTATTATTTTTAATTCCGGTTCCACTGCTTGCTGCCATGCTGCTGTTTGATAGCTGGCGTATGGTTACCGTGATAAAAACATTGGTGCTTCCATTTGAAATTGTCGTTGCGCTTGTTGTTAGCAGTATTTCATTTACAACACGAAATCTTACCATCGCGCTGTTAACTGGGTTAATTTTAGAAAAGAGCTATAACTATTTTTTATACAGACAAAAACCATTCCTATTAAAAGATAAGGAAAAACTATGCAAGTAAAAGTAATTTTTTTTGGAGTTCTGAGTGATGTGGTTGGAAAGGACAGCTTGACTATTCAAGACACTGACAACATGACTGATTTGAAAAACAAATTAATTTCAATTTATCCGGGTTTAAAAGACTACACCTATAGAACGGCTGTCAATCAACAGATGGTAGAAGGCGATCACCGGTTTGTTGATAACGATACGGTTGCTATCATGCCACCTTTTGCTGGCGGCTGATAAAACAGAGAACGCAATGTTGAAACTCAATAAACAAGAAATTCAATACTATCATCGCCATCTGGTATTGCCGCAGATAGGCAAAACAGGGCAACAGGCTTTAAAAAAAGCCAAAGTACTGGTCATTGGCGCAGGCGGATTGGGCTGCCCTATTTTAATGTATCTGTCCGGTGCCGGCATTGGCAAACTTGGTATTGTCGATCACGATAAAGTTGCGGTTTCTAATTTGCATCGCCAGGTAATGTATGGAATTTCACAGCTAGGAGAATTCAAAGCCGAAGCTGCGGTAAATCGCATAAAAGACCTCAACCCCAATATTGTTTTAAAGGCTTACAGGCAAAGATTGTCTGCGCAAAATGCGCTCGATTTGATTGCCCAATATGATGTCGTGGTTGATGCGACTGATAACTTTCCAACCCGGTATTTGATTAATGATGTTTGCGTTTATCTGGAAAAAACTTTTATTTTAGGAGCAATAGATCGCTTTCAAGAGCAGGTGAGCGTATGCAATTTTACCGATGATCAAGGTCAAAAAGGGGCGACGTATCGCTGTTTGTTTCCTAAACCACCGGCGTCTGAAACAGCACCGGATTGCTCGCAAAACGGAGTTATCGGTGTTCTACCGGGAATTATCGGTAATTTGCAAGCCAACGAAGTGATAAAAGTAGTTTGCGGTGTAGGTGACGTTTTATCCGGGAAAATTTTAATGTTTAATGCTTTAAATAATAGCACAACGCAGTTTTCCATTAAACGCAACACAATGACTGTGCAGCAGGCTTTGCAAAATGCTCCGAATTTCGAATCGTTTGATTATCAACACTTTTGCCAACCAAACCGGAAAAAAATAAAAGAGATCAGTGCTCATGACTTGCTTAATAAAATGCATGGCAATGAAAAAATACAATTAATTGATGTTCGTTCAGCCCCTGAATTTCAGCTTGGTTTGCCGAATTCCATTCACATTCCGCTCAATGAATTACAGGCCAACATAGATAAGATATCGAAAAACATTAGCCGGGTTGTTTGTTATTGCGATCATGGCATCACCAGCATTAAGGCAGTCAGACTGCTGCAGAACAATCATAAGCTTAGTAATGTATTTAATCTTACAGGTGGTTTAGCTGCCTGGTTGAAAGAGGAAGAAATAAAAGTATGAAAAATCAAAATTATTTTATTCAGGGTGCTATCGATCCGGTTTATATCGGTGAGCAGATAGCAGCACATAACACAAAACATGACATCGGCGCGCATGCTATTTTTCTCGGTCAGGTGCGTGCGGATGAGCAAGCGGACAGACAAGTGGCTGGAATTGAGTATTCGGCTTATGCTGACATGGCCATTCAGGCGTTCACAAAAATTCGTGAACAAGCTTTTAAAAAATGGTCGTTAAATTGCCTGCATATCATTCATAGCAACGGATTGGTAAAAACCGGAGAACTCTCGCTTTTCGTTTTTTGCTCTTCAGTGCATCGTATAGATAGCATAAACGCGATGGAACAGATTGTTGAAGATATCAAACACACTGTGCCTATCTGGAAAAAAGAAATTATGGTTGACCAATCTAGGCGCTGGGTTGAGGCATAGCCGATAACTTTTAATCGGAAAATGCAACTTCTGTGTGTCTACAGGTTCAACAAAAATTGAAAATAATCAATTACTCAAGAGTGAAAAATGATTGATGTCAGCCCAAAATTCAATACATTAAGATATGCCAAAGCTGAAGGAATTTTAACCGCAAATCCAGAATCCATAAAACGAGTGCTTGAAAAAACGGTCCCCAAAGGTGATGTTTTACAGGTTGCGCGGGCAGCCGGAATAAGCGCTGCGAAAAATGCGGCTGACTGGATGGTCTTTTGTCATACGCTGCCTTTGGATTGGGTGGGAATCACTTATGAAATCGGCGATGACACCCTAAAAATTTCAGCGGAAGTCAAAGCTATCTGGAAAACCGGGGTTGAAATGGAAGCGATGGCGGCAGTTACCGGCGCATTGTTAAACGTATACGACATGCTTAAGCCGTTAGATGAAAATCTCTCTTTTTCTGATGTGAAACTGGTTAAGAAAAAAGGTGGTAAAAGCAGTTTTAAAGATAATTTTGCCGAGCCTTTAAAATCAGCCGTGCTAGTTATTTCTGATTCAACCTATGCCGGAAACCGCGAAGATACATCCGGAAAATGTATCAAACAATTTTTAGAAGACCAACAAATTTCGGTTTCGGTCTATGAAATTTTACCTGATGATTCAGAGCGGATTGAAAATCGATTGCGACAATTGGCTGACGATCAATGTGACTTGCTGATTACAACCGGTGGAACGGGATTTGGTCCTAGAGATATCACGCCGGAAGCAACGGCTAAAGTCATCGAAAAAGAGGCACCCGGTTTAGTTGAAACTATCCGTCGTCATGGCAAAGAGCGCACACCTTATGCCATGTTGTCGCGGGAATTGGCCGGCATCTGCGGTAAAACAGTCATTATTAATTTACCCGGAAGTTCTAAAGGCGCGCAGGAAAGTATAGAAGCTCTATTTCCCGGACTCTTGCATGCTTTTCCTATGTTATGGGGTGGCGGACATGATGAAGAAAAACGTTGGGTAAAAAAATGATCTCAATTAATCGAGCACTTGCGATAATCAAGAACAATCTTCCTGAAAGAAAGACAACAGTTGTACCGATATCTGATGCCCTTGGCCATGTTTTAGCCGACAAGATTATGGCTCCCCTCCCATCGCCTCCTTTTACAAACAGTGGCGTGGATGGGTTTGCCATTGCTTGGCAGGATGTTGAAAAAGTAACAGCAAAAAATCCCGCCGTGCTGTCCGTTGCCGGAGAAAGCAGTGCTGGTTTCCCTGTAGCTAATAAAATAGAACCTCACTGCGCATACCAAATCAGTACCGGTGCCATTGTTCCTGAAGGTTTGGATATGGTTATTCCCATTGAACAATGTGAAGTCAACGGCGATACGGTCAGGATTTTAAAGACCGACAAACAGTACCAAAATGTACGATTTGCCGGGGAAGAATTTATGCAGGGTGAGGAGTTATTACCATCAGAAACGGTTATAGGATCGGAACATCTGGCATTAATTACCTCGCTGGGTATCCAAGCAGTTAAAGTCTATCAAAAAGCAAAGGTAACCATCATTACTACAGGCAGTGAGCTGGTTCCTTTTGACCAAAAAGTTGCGAGCCATCAACTTCGAGACTCCAACACGCCTATGCTAAGGGCCGCAGTGATTGAGGCAAACGGGGAATTGGTTCGGGCAATTCATGTAAAAGATGATCCTCAGCTAACAAAAGAGGCACTAATCAATGCGGCTAAGGAAAGTGATATCGTCGTTTCTTCAGGCGGCGTATCCATGGGTAAACATGATCATGTACGGGATATGGCACTTGCCTGTGGCTTTAAAGAATTGTTTTGGAAAGTTAAACAAAAACCGGGTAAACCGATGTTTTTGGCAAGCAAAAAAAATACCCTGCTGATGGCGTTACCGGGAAATCCGGTATCAACTTATATGTGTTTTAAACATTACGTGAGGCCAATATTGAATCATTTGTCGGGTAGAGCCTTTGAATGGCCACTTCAAAAAGCTGTCATGCAATCAGAGGTACGAAATACAGGTGATCGAACAAATCTCATGCGTGTTAAATTGAAATCTTGCAGTCAATCGGATCTACCCTTTATTGAACCGATCAGTAAACAAGGTTCTCACATGCATACATCCATAGCGCATGCCCATGGTTACATCATCGCAAGTGAGCACAGTTCTGTGCAGAAAAACACCATTATCGATGTATTGTTGTTTTAACCTGAATTTGTGCCATATACTCCAAGCGATCACGTTTCCGGATTTTGTACTGAGGTGTTTTTATCGAAAGCAACGACTGCAAGAATCCAAGAGTAAGAGTAACGCAGTACCGATTGCAGAGGCAATGAAACAGGCACATAGCGAGTTATAAAAACTGTTTAAGTAACACGGCTATCGGCTAAAAACAGCCGAAAGAAAACTGCAACTAAAGCCGCACGAAGTATATATTTAAAGCAAGTTTGTCTTAGAATCCGCGTTCCAAATGGCGAAGCATTGCACTGAGTTCCTTTTGTTCCGACACGTGACCTGAATAAATTACATATACTCGTCGGCTTATTTCAGGGTCTTCAAGATAATCAAAGCGGATATCATCCGTGAAGCTAGGCAGTGAATATTCGGGCAGCAAAGCTACGCCAATACCAGCGCGAACCATATTGAGTATCCATTCCTCATTATTGCTACGATAAGTTGCATAAAGATTGATTTTTCGGTCTTGACAGATACCCTTCAATGTTTCTCGTAGTTCGCAATTCAAACGGTCTAAATAAGGTTGGGACTGTATTGACTGCAAGTTAATTTTTTTCTGTTTGGCAAAAGGGTGTGCTGTATTGAACGCGACAACGTAACGTTCCTCATATAGCAGTGTTGTATGCCAAGTTTTTTCCGGTGATTTTAACGGGGCGCTTATGACCAAGTCCAGCAAACCGGTTTGGAGCTGCTTTAACAGGATATCTTCGCTTTCAACAATTAACTCCAGTTCGGTAGCAGGATATTCGTGTTGGAATCGTGCAAAAAAAGGGCTCAAGCGTTGTGCACCTATCGTCGTCATCAAACCTATACGAATCGGTGTTTTTTTGAGCCGCGTGAACTGGATTGCTTCTGCTTTAGCAGCTAATGCATCTTGGTAAATTTGACGTAGCTTGGGTTCAACCATGCAGCCTAATGAAGTTAACCTACAACCTGATCGATCGCGGAAGAACAACTGGCCTCCCAGTTCATACTCCAACTTTTTAATCGCTTGAGTTAGTGAAGGCTGGCTAACATAAACTGTTTGTGCTGCTTGCGTAAAATTCAGCTTTTCACAAACCGCGAGAAAATAGCGAATTTGATGCATTTCCATAAGCTGATGCCTTCTCAAAAGATATTATTTAAAAGATAAAGGTACCCATTCAACCTACTTTTATCAATAGAGGAACGTTGATTTGACAGGGAAACCAGACTTAATATTGATGTATCAACACTTTTCCGGACAATTATTTAAGCTGTAATTGGCTGAATGAATTCGTTCTCGACGTTCTCGATTATCAAAGACCTCAATATTTTCAAATATAGACTTCATTCGCTTATTCATTATCCACCACACCGCTTTTCAAGAAGACAAATCAATCACAACTGCGAAGAACAACCAGCCTTCCTGTGTCGAAACATAAGTAATGTCACCTACATGAGCGATCAGATTTTGTTACCGTGAATTCCCTTTTTAATAGGTTAGGAACAATTGGTTTGTTATGCTTTGAATCCGTTGTAACCTTGAATTTTTTCTTAGTTTTACAGGCGAGTCCTGCTCGATTCAATAGCCGACCAATACGCCGTCGACGAACTGATTTACCTTGTTCAGCCAGTTTTCTTTTACTGCGTCAGCTACCGTAGGACCCATGGCCATTCTGAAAAAGAATTTTAATCATTTCAAGCAAAATATCATTCTCTTTTTCTCGTCCTGTTTTAGGCAAAGACAACCATTCATAATAACTACTGCGGGAAACGTTCATAAAAACACATAGAGCATTAATAGCTGTGTTGCTGAAACAGTTTCATAGCTTAGAACCTGTTTCAGCACCATGCACTCAACTAAAAACACCTCAGTATTAAATTTGTAACAGTGATCGCGCAAACTATAACAATAGTTATTGAGTTGAAATGACCAATTTAAACTTATAGACAATTTCATTCTCTCTATATCTCTACAGCTATTTGATTATCTTTCATTTTTAAAATAGCAGACTTTGCATTGCCTTTGTTTTCAATGTGCTCCAAACGGTTGTATTTCATAACATATCGTTCTGCAACAATACAAGATTGCATAACTTGCTTACTACTCGGTCTGCATGAGTAATTTTCACCGATGGCTTGAAAAATTTTATCCGTGGAAATAAATCCAGTGGAATTAACAAATGCATACTTGCGATTCGCAGCGGCAATTATCCTACCTTGATATTCGATTCGATGGATCAGATAGCACCAATGTTTATCACAAAAAATTATTTTTGAATAGACCTGGAAACGGTTAAAAACTTTCAGTGAACCTCTATGAGAAATCAAACATGATCCTACGATTGGTCTCCACCGGTTTTTGAACAGCGACTGAAGTATTCCATGGGACGCAAGCAATTTGATTGCAGAATTATCCAAAATTGTATGATATCTATGATTGGTCATATGACCATTAAAATCTATATCAGAAGGCATTACCCTAAACTCAGTGATTACTTCCTGATTGACACTAGTTCTGCTTGAATGATGAGTTTTTAGTAATTCAAAAATAGCGCGTAATAAAAGACTCATAGTGACCCCAATCTGACTTGTGCCAGTTTTAAAATATTAGTCTTACCCTCAATATCCCTGTATGAAACGTAAATTGATTTATTAGCCACAGTCACCACTTTGCGACAATGGTGTAACAGATTTATCAATATAGCTTCTGGATACGATGGGGTGTTAAATATTGATTTCTTATAGCTCAATAGTTTTAATCTATCCTACATACCGGTGTATTAGTAAATACGCTGTTATACTTCGTGTGACCACACTTCGGCTTTCTATCGATTGTCTTTCGATAGCTGTGTTGCTGAAACAGTTACATAGATTGCTATGAGCCTGTTTCACCGCTCTGCAACCGATACTGCGTTTGCTCTACCTTCTGCATCTATGCAATCTTTACTCTCGATTAAAAACACCTAGGTATAAGACCTGCAACCATGACCGCGTAAAATATTTCCAAGTTTAAAAACTGTAAATAAACTAAAAAAAAAATCTGTAATATGGGTAACAATGTTACTTTGGATATGCAGCTTTGTTAAATACTAATTTCCTATGTTTTAATAGATAACTCCTATCAATACGTAGTCGGCTTTTGGATAAGTACGTTGAATCTAGTGGTCTAATAAACTTGTAGAGAAAGTAAGCCTGTTTTACTACACTTAATCAAAAACAGGAATTAATCGTGAGTATAAGAAAAGAACGCGCG
>SPJK01021585.1_pt1 | contig 13096 bp, 13 predicted proteins | sample 3741771 | NCBI WGS metagenome assembly SPJK01 (sample SAMN10925997, study PRJNA522277) | cold seep metagenome | isolation source: Elba SIP-enriched marine methane seep metagenome, extraction at timepoint T2 | place: Italy: coast of Elba, Mediterranean Sea | reverse complement strand
TATTTAGCCCTGCAAACAATCATTAAATTTTAAATAATAATGCTATACTCAAGATTTGTAATTCAATAACTAAGAATTATAGTTTTCAACACTTTTTGAACACTATCACAAATTTATTGAAATTATATAACTATAATTCAGAGCAAACCTGAAAAGATTCTCATATTCAACTTCAGTCAGGCTTTCCCAGCTGAAATAATAGATTAACCACAAACGCATAAACTTTCACGATATTAAAACTCCTCAAACTACTTAAGACTAATTATGAAAAAACAATTGACTCTTTTATCCGCAATAATGCTTAGTCTTCCTTTATCAGCTAACGCCGAACATTTTCTGGATGAGCAATTTCCAGAAAGAGATGCAAAAAAAGAAGAACTGGGGAAATTACTCATGTTCGATAAAATTCTTTCTGGTAACCAGAACATTTCCTGTGCGACCTGCCACCATCCATTAGCCGGCTTAGGTGATGGATTGGCATTACCAGTAGGAGAAGGCGGGCAAGGACTGGGAATTGGAAGAAACACGGGAACGAATGGAAATGAAATTGTAGAACGGGTTCCAAGAAACGCACCGCATATATTCAACCTCGGTGCGAAGGACTTTAGTGTACTTTTTCATGATGGGCGTATTGCTGTTGACGACAGCCAGCCCAGTGGATTTCTCAACCCTGCCGGTGATAATTTGCCTTCTGGACTTGATAATGTATTAGCTGCACAAGCCATGTTTCCCGTTACTTCAGCTACTGAAATGGCTGGACAGCCCGGGGAGAACACCGTGGCAGATGCCTCAGATGTCGATAATTTAGCCGGTGAAAATGGCGTTTGGGAACAATTGGCTTTGAGACTGCAAGGTATTCCTGAATATGTCGATTTATTTTCAGAAGCATATCCCGACATTAATGCAGCAAGTGACATCAGCTATGTTCATGCAGCCAATGCCATAGCTGCATTCGAAGCATCAGCCTGGCGTTGTACTGATTCCCTCTACGACCGATTTTTCAATAAAGCATTTAATGGAGAAGACCCATTAACAGTTGCATCTCAAGATGTCATCGACGGTGCGGGCTTATTCTATGGTAAAGCTGGCTGTGTTGACTGCCACAGTGGGCATTTATTGACTGACCAAAAATTCCATGCCATTGGAGTTCCACAAATCGGACCCGGTAAAGGAGATAATGCCGAAGGTTATACTGATGGACATGATGATTTTGGTAGAGAACGTGTCACTGGTGATATCTCAGACCGCTATAAGTTCCGCACACCCTCTTTAAGACAAGTCGCTCAGACAGGTCCCTGGGGGCATGATGGTGCTTTTAACACGTTGGAAGGAATGGTCAGACATCATTTAAATGCCTTAGAGTCATTAAACAACTATGACACTACACAAGCGGCATTACCTTCCAGATCAGACCTTGACGAATCTGATTTCATCGTTCATAACGATACGGCTCGTCGTCAGGAAATTGCTAATGCAATCAGCTCTGAACTAACCACCATTGAATTGACAGATACAGAAATAGCCAGATTAATAGATTTCTTAAATGCACTGACGGATCAAAGTTGTATTGATCTGAGAGAAACGGCTCCTCTGAGTGTTCCCAGTGGACTGCCTGTCTTTGATTAAATCAACTTAAATTCCCATCTAGCTAAAGGCAGGTAACGATACCTGCCTTTTTTCACTTTCAAATTCTGCCAATGGAATCCGCCATTTAAAAAATACAAAGTGTCAACTGAAATGGCACTTCTTCATTCACCTGTTGAGGCCTGTTTTTATCCGATGAAGGCAACATAAATCGAATAGTAAATCTGTGTTTGCCTCCACTTGTTTCTGCAAAATAAGGCAAGGTTTTATCTACAGTAATTCTAAGCAATTGATAGGGTTGTGTTTTATCTAATGCTAACTGAAAAAAGCCAGCATTGGCTTCTTCCTGTGAAGGAATATTGCTTTGCCTTATAAAATTCAGTATTAAGGTGATAGCCTGTCGAATATCAAAAAATGGTTTAGTCCATTGTGTCAGATCGGCATGTATGGCATCATTTTCCTGCTCCAGCCAAAAATGAAATGCAGGCAAGTCAAATGCACATGTCCCTCCTGGAATAGAACTTCGCTGGGATATGGATTGAAACAAATCAGATTCCATTACGTTAATACCAATTTTTCCATTGGCTTCATACAACTTCTTGCTGACTTGATTTAAAGTATTCAGTATTTCATGGACTTTATCCGCATCAACACTTTGATTATTTGCAATCTGATTTAAAATTTTGATATGGCGCTCAAGCTCTTTAAGCAATTCAGATTTCAAATCATTACGACTAAATATCATTAATATATCCAATAGCACTGAAATTGCTGCTCGTTTATCAAATACTGATTCCCCCTGCATAAAATGATTAAGCTGTTGGAAAAGTAATTCCAGTCTCATAAATACACGAATCCGCTCATTAAGAGGAAACTCATAAGTGGTTAAATTATTCACAAACTAAAAGACCTATGAATGGCTTAATAATAAATAATGATTGTGCAGTTTTTTGACCTGTTCTGCAAGGGAGGTTTTAGGATTATTTGAATTATCAATAATATGATCAGCGCCCTCAAGTCTTGATTCGCGTGAGACCTGACTCTTTACGATTTTCTCAATGACATCTGGTTCCAAACCATCTCGTTGCTTGACTCTTTCAACTTGAGTTTCAACTGGACAATCAACCACGAGTACCGAGTCTACAAAATCTTGAGCGCCTGTCTCTATTAATAAGGGAATTGAGAGTAAGCAATAATCTGCATCCGATAACAGAGAAGCCTGCATTTTCATTTCTTCAAATATTACAGGATGTAACAAGTTTTCCAACTGTTGTTTCTTATTTGAGTCTGTAAATACCATCTGCCTGAGTCGGGCCCTGTCCAGATCACCTTGTTTGAATAAAACCTGTTCTCCAAATAAGGTGACTATCGCTTTTAATGCCGGTTGCCCAGGTTCAACAACCTGTCTGGCTACCTGATCAGCATCAATGACTGGAATAGAAAATTTTTGTTGAAACAGATCGGCAATATAGCTCTTGCCAGACCCTATGCCACCGGTTAACCCAATTTTTAACATCAAACTAATCCGACGGACTCCAGATAATATTGATTAATCTGTTCGCCCCAAAGCATTGCAAGCCAACCGGCAGTTGCCAGATAAGGTCCAAAAGGAATAGGCTGTGAGCGTTCATGTTTGACTAAAACCATCATACTAATACCAATAAATGCACCGACAATTGATGATAAAAAAATGATCAAGGGTAAATACTGCCAGCCCAGCCAGGCTCCCAGCATAGCCAATAGTTTAAAATCTCCAAACCCCATACCTTCTTTACCCGTCAGCAATTTAAATAATTGAAAAACAATCCACAAACTCATATAGCCAGCAATGGCGCCTATCACACTGGAATGCATATCAGTGTACAAGCCAAACAGGTTGAGAAATATTCCCAGCCATAACATAAATAAGTTGATGGAATCGGGTAATAATTGATGATCGATATCAATAAAACTTAAAGCGATCAAAGCCCAGGTAAAAAAAAGTGCAAACAGCAACTCATAACTCATACCAAAATGTAAAGCCATTATAGCCGAGCAAACTGCTGTTAACATTTCTATGGCAGGATATCTTAAAGATATAGGATATTTACAATTTGCGCATTTCCCGGCCAATAACAAATAACTGACCACGGGGATATTTTGATAGGGTTTGATCGAAGACTTGCAATGAGGGCAATGAGACAAAGGGAAATTTAAATTGAACTGATCATTCTCATTCATCGAGCCCCTGATTTTTTGAATGAGCTCATCCGCATTTAATTCTAAAGAGGATAAATACGCTATGCACTCATGTTTCCAGCCCGTTTCCATCATTAAAGGCAATCGATAAATCACCACATTTAAAAAACTGCCAACCAACAAGCCAAACAAGAATATTATTGCAGCCAGCAACCAGGCAGAAGACTCTAAAAGCGTAAAGATTTCTTGCATTGTATATTCCAGGGATAATAAGGATAAGAACCGGAGGTATCAGCACTAAAAACAACCGACAAAAATATCTGCCAATCACTCAGGCAGTTATTAGCCAGGATGGCACTGGAACTAAATTGCACATTGAGTGCTGTTTTTTTTGTATTCAAAGACTGTATGAGCGCAAGAGAAAGTTCAGTAGATGGAAAATGGATAAAAGACAGCCATACTCCTGAATTTATCATACACCTTCTTTTTTAACCTACGGCTGTTCCCAGTTTGAAGATAGGTAAATACATAGCAACAATTAAACCACCAACCAAGGTACCAAGGATAACCATAATGAAAGGCTCCATCAATGCGCTCATATTATCCACCATATTGTCCACTTCTTCTTCATAAAAATCGGCGACCTTATCCAGCATGCTATCAATCCGGCCAGATTCTTCACCAATTGCAACCATCTGTACAACTAAATGGGGAAATATATTGACCTGTTGTAAAGAAAATTGTAACCGTTGGCCGGTTGCCACATCTTCCCTGACCTTCAAAACTGCATCACTGAAAACAATATTACCACAGGCACCTGCCACAGACTCCAAAGCCTCAACCAATGGAACACCCGCTGCTGACATTGTAGATAAGGTTCTTGAAAAACGAGCGATTGCTGACTTTTCAAGAATCATCCCAATGATAGGCAACTTTAATAAGGTTTTGTCCAGCCACTGACGAAATTTGAGAGAGCGTTTATGAAAAAATGTAAAGGCATACACCGCTGCGACAATTCCGCCGATAACAGCCCACCACCATTCTTGAGCCCACTCAGAAAGAAATATTACAAACTTGGTAAAAGCAGGTAAATCTGCACCAAAACTTTTAAACAAATCTTCAAACACAGGTACCACAAAAATCAACAAAACAGCCGTAACCACAAAAGCAACAACCAATACCGCTGTTGGATAAGTCAGGGCTTTTTTTACTTTTTTCTTAATGGATTCAGCTTTCTCCTTATAGGTAGCAATTTTATCCAGCAAGCTTTCTAATACACCGGCCTGTTCACCCGCTTCCACCAGACTGCAAAACAAATCATCAAAATACAAACTTTTTCTTCGCAATGCTTCTGCGAGTGTGTCACCGCCTTCAATATCGATCTTGATTGACAATAGCATCTCAGCCATGCTGGGATTTTCATGGCCTTTACCAATAATATCAAATGCTTGAACCAGAGGAACGCCTGATTCAAGCATGGTGGCCAATTGTCTGGCAAATACGGCAATATCGCCTGGTGAAATAGATTGCGTTCTTTTACCAAAGAGGGGTTTAGGTTTCTTTTTAATGGAAATTATTCTAATTCCCATTTTACGTAAATCTGCCCGCGCAATGGTCTCACTTTTAGCACTAATTTCGCCGGTGGTTTTATTGCCTGTTTTATCCTTTCCCTGCCAGATAAACTCTATAAGTTCAATATCTTCAGCCATAATTATTCCTCAGTTATCCGGTCAATCTCTTCAATGCTGGTAATCCCTTGACGCACTTTGACTAAACCGGATGCTCGCAAATCATTGATTCCTTCACTTTTTGCTAATTCTGCCATTTCCATTGCATTACCCCCTCTCAAAATCAATGCTCTCATTTTCTCACTGATGGGTAATACCTGATAAATCCCTACTCTTCCTTTATAACCATTATTACAATGCTCACATCCAACTGGAGAATAAATGGTTAATGAATCAATTTCATCTGACCTAAAACCAGCATCCAGATAGGTTTTTTCAGGAAAATCTGCTTCGACCTTACAATGCTCACATAAACGCCTGCCTAGACGCTGAGCCATTATCAAATTCACCGCTGAAACAATATTAAAAGGCTCAATGCCCATTTGAACCATCCGATTTATGGTTTGTGGTGCATCATTGGTATGCAGCGTAGATAAAACCAGGTGACCAGTTTGTGCAGCCTTTACAGCGATACTCGCTGTTTCAATATCACGAATCTCCCCCACCATAATAATATCTGGATCCTGTCTCAAAAAAGCTTTTAATGCTTCAGCAAAGGTTAAACCGGCCTTCACATTAACATTCACCTGATTAATACCTTCTACAGTAATTTCTACAGGATCCTCGGCTGTAGAAATGTTTCTTTCCATTTTGTTCAGGATATTCAAACCTGTATAAAGCGAAACTGTTTTACCGCTACCCGTTGGACCAGTTACCAGCACCATGCCATAGGGGCGATGTATAGCATTTAAAAATAATTCCTGCTGTTCCGGTTCAAAACCGAGCCTTTCAATGCCAATTTCAGCACTACTCGGATCCAGTATCCTTAAAACAACTTTTTCACCAAATAAAGTAGGGCAGGTATTTACCCTGAAATCTATTGCACGGTTTTTCGATAATTGCATTTTAATACGGCCATCCTGAGGTACCCGTCTTTCAGCAATATCCATTTTGGACATGACTTTAATTCTGGAAACAATACGATTGGCTATATTGGAAGGAGGACTAGCTGCTTCATAAAGTATTCCATCGCCACGATAACGAATTCTGAATTTTTTTTCATAGGGCTCCAGGTGAATATCAGACACCCCTTTTTTAATCGAATCCAGTAAAATTTTATTCACATAGCGCACGATAGGTGCATCATCAATGTCTGAATCGTTTTCCTCTTCAGGTTGTTCATCACCACTGGAAATTTCCAGATTATCCAGATCCTCATCCAGCATATCGGCCATCGTCTGATCTGCGGCTTCCAGCGCGGCATCGATGGCATGAGCCAGTTTTAACTCTTCAACCAATATAATCTCGGTATTCAAGCGGGTATGAAACTTAATGTCATCCAGAGCTTGAAAATTGGTCGGATCTGAAACAGCTATAAATAAACGATTGCCCCTTTTAAACAAGGGCAAAGCGTGATGTTGTCGAATCAACTTCTCACTGATTAACTCTATCGGCAGAGTATTTAGCTCTATGGCATCAAGATCGAAAAAAGGGATACCAAACTCAGACGAAGCCAAACTGGCGATTGTCTTGCTATCAATAATCTTATTTTGAACCAGATGACTGATAAATGGCTTTTTATTTTTTTGAGCTTCTTCAACATGAGCTCTTGCCTCTGATTCAGTTAATTTTTCATTCTGAACCAGACATTTGGACAAGCCACCAAATTGAATTTCACTAGATGCTGTTGACATAGATTAGTTAATTAAACACTTATTTCGAGAAAAGTTACCAGAGCGTCAAACTGATCCAGGCACTCACAAACATTAACCCTAATCAGTATATATACACTCATAATGCAAGGAACACAATGCCTTAGCTCTCATTGTAATCAATTCAATCAAATAAAAAATAAAACTTTGATGTATTTCTCATTTTTCATCCCTGAAAACAAGGCTTCTCTTCATTTCAAACGGTTTTTATTCAAAAAAATCATTCCAGATAAATTAATTCAACAACTGAATGATAATTTTTCGAATGCAATCAGGCTCAAATGGTTTATCTAATATTGCAGCAAACCCTGCTTGTTTAATAGCGGCAAGACGGCTCTTATCCTGCTCACTCGTCACCATGATAATGGGAATGGTCTCCAAATTATTTTTGGATCGTATGTAAGCAACCAGCTCCAGACCGTCCATCTCAGGCATATTATAATCAGTGACGATCAAATCAAAATAGTGCTTATTTAACAATTGCAACGCTTCCGGGCCATTTCCAGCCTTCATGATCTGATCTATGCCTAAATCATTAATTATTTTACTCATATACTTTAAAGCTAACGGACTGTCATCCACTAAAAGAACCGAAATATCCTCATTATCAAGATAGTCCAACTGCAACTTTTTTGGATTTAAATAATCCAGGGTTGAAGTTAAAGCCATATCAATCTGTTTTGAGGTAAAGGGCTTGGGTAAAATTGCAATCGCACCCGCCTGACGAATAGGTTCCAAATATTTATAACTGGTTTCACTGGAAATCAAGACAAAAGCCATATCATTTGCACTGGATTCATTTCGAATTTTATGTACCAAGTCAACACCTGTCATATCAGGAAGATACATGGAACTCATGATTAAATCAGGCGTATGTCGCTTTAATGCATTGATTATCTGCCACCCCGTATCAATACAAGTCACATCTTCGATACCAAAGTCCAGTAAATATTGTTTGATAATCAATTGCTGAGTATTGGAGGGCTCAACTAATAAAATCTGTAAATCAGTAAATTCAGTCGTACTCATATTTTCTTATTCCCTTTAACTCAAACCACTCAAATGAAATACTAACTTTTTATTACAGCTAAATTGATTCCTAAATACATACATTCTTAATAATTAGTTCTAAAAAATTGGCTGTTATAAATCCTAAAAATAATTATAGCCAAATATCCTCGTTCTTCAGACAAATCAACCCGGCCATATCCAGAAGGCTATCGTATTATGGCTAATTCTTCTTCGACCAATCCCATAACCCAACAGCCTCCTGGTAATTCAGAATTAGTTAGAACAATAGCAATCAAACTGATATGATTATGCCCAATTACTATTAATAACTCATAGATCATTATGTTGCGTATTATCTCCATCAGTGTGATTGCCATTACATTACAAGGCTGTTTTTTAACTAAAGTTGTCAGTGTCCCGATGCGAATCGGAGGTGCGGTTGTTTCAATCATCCCGGTTGTTGGAAATACAGCGGATGCCAGTATCGATGCAGCAGCAGACAGCCTAGACGAAATCCCAATTTAGGAATATCAATTTGAGAACATCCAAAATGACGGGCTTTCTGTCCAGTTTCGGATGTTATTGCATTCCCGTTCCTTAGCAATCTTTCTATATAAATATTACATATACACACTCAGGTTAGTCTAATACCAGAGAGCCACATTCCTCATAATTTTGCAAAATGAAAGTTTCTTTTGAAATCGTACCCAGGTCTGCTGAAGCCTTTGATAAACAATATGAATATGTCGAATCACTAGGCCAGCGAATCGACATGATAAATGTCCCTGATATTCAGCGCTTTAAAACGCGTAGTTGGGTAACTGGAAGCAAAATAAAACGTAATCAGCATATATTCATCCCTCATTTCAGAGCCGTCGATTTTTCCTTGCAAAGTGGGGATATTTTCCAGGTTATCGATGATTTTGAACTGGATCATCTACTTCTGGTCTCAGGTGACCCACCCTCTGGTATGAAAAAAGTCCACAACACCAATGTGCTGGACTTAATTAGATCTGTTAGAGCCCGCTACCCCGATCTGATTATCCATGCCGGCTTTGATCCACATAGGAACGGTTTACAAGACGAGTGTGACTATATCAAAAGAAAAGTCGATGCGGGGGTGAATGGTTTTTTCTCCCAGCCTTTTTATGATATTCGCATGGTTGAAATCTATACTGAACAAATGCGAGGATTAGAGGTTTTCATTGGCTTAAGTCCAATCACAACACAGTCATCAAAAAATTACTGGGAAGTCAAAAACAAAGTACAGTTTTCTCAAAACTTTCAAGCTGATTATGCCTGGAATATAGACTTTTCAAACCAGGTCATAGCGCTTGCGAAAGAACAGAACTTCAATATTTATTTTATGCCCATCAAAATAGATTTGGATAAATTCTTCAGCCAGCTTAATTTTTAGTCCGGATTATTCATCATCCCGTTTCAGTATCAGACTGATTTCAGCTGTATTATCCTGGCTTAACTGAAACAAAATCGGTGAACAACAAACAGAACAGTCTTCAAAATATTCATGCCCCGCATCTGATGCATCTACCAACACAGAAATCATTTCGCCACAGTAAGGGCAGGATACAACTGTCTCCTGCATTTACTGGGCTTTCCTCAATAAATAATCCAGCCAACACATAGGCAAAATTCGTTTCAAAACAGCAAACAAATAGGTGGGAAAAGTCACATAATAACGGATTTTAGGTCGCTTTGATTCCAATGCATGAATCACCTTATCCGCAACGGCATCAGCAGAAAGAGTAAAAGGCACGGCTGCCCCTTTTTTTTGCAGCCGGGCTTCTATCGCCGCATATTCAGCTTTATGGTAACTAGAATCTGCATCTATGTTTTTTTGATATAAGGCGAACGCATTCTGTCTAAAATGACTACGGATGGGGCCGGGTTCAATCAAAATGAATTTTATATCTGTATCAAACAATTCCAGACGCAGTGTATCAACCAGACCTTCCAGAGCAAACTTGCTGGCATTATAAGCACCGCGATAACGCATGGCGACAAAGCCCAAGACCGAGCTATTATAGATAATGCGTCCATATCCCTGTTCACGCATCAAAGGAATCATTAAGTTGGTTAATTCATGTATACCCAGAAAATTGGTTTCAAACTGTGATCTCAATACATCACGCGATAAATCTTCAACAGCTCCAGGTTGTCCAAATGCACCATTGTTAAACAATGCATAAATCTTTCCATCACTCAGTTGAATCAACTCAGAAAACGCTTGATTGATACTTTTAGAATCAGCAAGATCCAGTTTCAAAGTCTCAAAGCCTTCCGCTTTAAGCCGGGATACATCCTTGTGTTTTCGAGCTGAACAGATGACGCGATAACCCTGGTCTTTTAAGCGCAGTGCCGTTGTATAACCTATACCAGTTGAACATCCGGTAATGAATACTGTTTTTTCCTGATTCATCATGTTAACCCGGATAGTTCATCAAGTCGGTTAGTATTTTTAAATAAACGCATTTTTCAAAAACCTGTATGTTATTAATTTGATATTTTAAAAATACAATTTGCAACTTAATTAATTTTCCGGCTTAACAATTCAGCTTCTTCAAAATGAAAAATTTTGCCGTTATTACAATCCACTGTAATGACCAATTGATCCAATTGACTTTTCATATTCAGTTCATCAGCAACAACGCGGCGACAATCGGTAGACGCTAATGCCTTCAGTGCCGCCAAACGCCTGAATTTTTCAATTTCTGCCAAACGGGATTCAAATTTCAACAATCTTTCCGGTAGTTTTTTTGGGTCATATGGAGGAATAGCAAACGCAGAAAATTGAATAGGATTGTTTTTAATTAATTGCTGATTTAGCGAACTTTGTTGTATCACATTGTCAAGACGCTGTTGTTTAATTTCCTGTAATTTTTTTTCTTCTTCTGCAATTTTTTTCTGAATTTCCTGCTCAAGCTGCTTTGCTTTTTCTTGTTCCTGCTCCAACTGCGAAATATCTTTCAAACCACCGGTAATGACGTTCACCTCATGCGCTTTGGTTTGATCATCGCAAGGTGAAGACTGATAAGATGTGTTTCCGTCTGCTCCCGTACATTTATAAACACCGGCATAGACATCGCCAAGACAAATTAAATTAAGAGACACTGCCACGCATAAGCGAATTATTCTCATTGTAACTCCTGAACCAAGCTTGATAAGTTATGAATGTTCCTGCTCATGATGTAAATACACTTCTCCCTGATAATTTCGACTCACGAAAATAAAGAAAATTGCAGTCAGTGCCATCAGTCCTGTAAATAACCAGAAATACGCCGCACCGTCTAACAGACTATCTCCGTTATCACTAATAATAAAAAAATTAACTGCACTGGTAAATAAATTTCCTAAGGCAATAGAAATAAAAAATAATGCCATGATTAAAGACTTCATACTCTTAGGGGCCTGAGTATAAGAAAACTCAAGGCAGGTAATTGATACCATAACTTCCGCTGAAGTCAATAAAACATAAGCAAGCAACTGCCAAAAAATATGGGGTTTCAATCCTGCATCAATTTGCATTTGGATCATTGCCGGGATTGAAAAGGCAATCGCTGTTAAAAACAAACCCAACGACATTTTTCTTAATTCGGTCAACTTAAAAAAACGATTAATTGCAGGGTAAAGCCAGTAACTGAATACAGGCACCAGTATCATGATCAACAAAGGGTTTGCCGCCTGAATCTGAGAAGGCAAAATTTCAATTCCTAAAATCATTCGATTCATTTTCTGAGCCTGCAACACCCAGGATGAACCAGTTTGCTCAAATAAAGCCCAAAAAACAGCAATAAAAATATATATGGAACTGAGCTTTAAAAAAATTTTTAATCCAAAAAAACTCAATACTTCCTTAAAAAACACTTTGCCATGTGCTGGAATATGAACAAAACGTCGCCTGCCAGCCCAAAAAGTCAAGGTTGCAACCAGCATTAACAGGCCAGGAATGCCAAAAGCCCAGGCGGGTCCATAATGTTCCAGCAACCAGGGCATAATCAGCATGGCAGCAAAAGCTCCAAGATTAATGGAAAAATAAAACCAACCAAAGACCCAGCTCAATAAATGCGCATTAGAAGCACCAAACTGATCTCCAAGGTGAGAAGAGACACAGGGTTTGATCCCTCCCGCACCCAGTGCAATTAAAGCCTGTCCAAACATCAGGCCTAAACGTGTTTCATCCATAGCCAGAGCAAAATGGCCCAGACAATAAAATAAAGACAAAAATAAAATAGTCCGGTATTTACCTAAATAACCATCTGCGAGTAAAGCACCGAAAATCGGCATGATATACGCTGCCGAAACAAACAAATGAAAATAACCTTGTGCCTCATATTCACTCATGACATCCAGTTCACCCGCTGAATTCAACATGTATTGCGTCATGAATATCACCAGAATCGCCCGCATGCCATAATAACTGAATCGTTCAGCGGCCTCGTTTACAACAATAAACGGTATCCCTGCTGGTAATCCGGTTATCGCTTCTGGGGCAGTTTTATAATCAGGCATGGGATAAATCTTACATTCGGCGAGGAGATTTTATAAAATAGTGAACTTTGCTAAAAATGATGCGTCAGAGCATCAATCTTTTTTCAACTCAGATTATAAAGGAAAACCTACTCAAACATGTCGGAGATTAGTTTAACGAACGCCCAAACCGCAATTAATGCGCTTAAATCTTATATTAGTCTTCAAATTATTGGTCAGGACACATTATTGGAACGAATGTTGATCGCCCTGTTAGCAGACGGTCATATATTGGTTGAAGGTGCACCTGGACTGGCGAAAACACGCGCTATCAACATCCTGAGCCAAGGCATAGCAGCCGACTTTCACAGAGTTCAGTTTACGCCGGATCTGTTA
>SPJK01033696.1_pt1 | contig 13099 bp, 13 predicted proteins | sample 3741771 | NCBI WGS metagenome assembly SPJK01 (sample SAMN10925997, study PRJNA522277) | cold seep metagenome | isolation source: Elba SIP-enriched marine methane seep metagenome, extraction at timepoint T2 | place: Italy: coast of Elba, Mediterranean Sea | reverse complement strand
CAACAATGTGATCACTCAGCCTGCAAAAATGACGCCTTATTCCAAAGGCTTCCGCTTTGGCTCGGGTGAGGCGATGGCAGTGGCGCGCCCTGCAACGTTGCTTGAAATTTGGGAGTTGCTAAAAGCCTGTGTCGACGCCGATGTCGCGGTCATCATGCAGGCGGCAAATACTGGCTTGACTGGCGGCTCAACGCCTGACGGTAATGATTATGATCGTCCTATCGTCATTATCAGCACCATGCGCATAGATCAGATACAACTGATTGACGATGCTAAGCAGATTATCGGTTTGCCAGGCAGTACTTTGTTTGGGCTGGAAGAAACCTTAAAGCCATACGGGCGTGAACCACATTCAGTGATTGGTTCATCTTGTATTGGCGCTTCTATTGTGGGCGGTGTGTGTAACAACTCAGGTGGTGCGTTGGTGCGCCGTGGCCCTGCGTATACCGAGCTATCATTGTTTGCACAAATTGAAGCTAATGGTGAGCTGACGCTGGTGAATAACTTAGGTATTAACTTAGGTCATTCGCCTGAGGATATTCTGAGCAATTTGCAATACAAGCGCTATACACAGGCCGATATTCATTATCCAGACAAACTGGCCTCAGACAATGTCTATCACGAACGGGTTCGCGAAGTGGATGCTGATACGCCTGCGCGCTTTAATAACGATGGTCGCCGTTTGCACGAGTCATCAGGTTGTGCCGGTAAGCTGGCCGTGTTTGCCGTACGTGTGGATACTTATCCAATTGAAAAACAACAGGTTTTTTATGTTGGCACTAATGATGATCAGGTGCTGGAAACAATGCGCCGCAACATTTTGACTGAATTTAAAACGCTGCCAGTATCAGGTGAGTACCTACACCGTGACTGCTACGCAGTCAGCAAAAAGTACGGCAAAGATACCTTTTGGGTGATTGATAAATTGGGTTCAAAATTTATTCCTAAACTCTTTAGCGTTAAACGTACGGTAGACCGCCTTGCGTCTAACTTTAAATTTTTGCCAGCGAAGCTATCAGAAGTGGCGATGCAATGGATGAGCTATTTGCTGCCCAGCCATTTACCCAAGCGTATGGAAGAGTTTCACAAGCAGTATGAACATCACTGGATTTTAGAGATGAGTGGTGACGGGATTGAAGAAGCCAGTGAATATTTAAATGAGTTCTTTAAAACACATGAAGGTGGATATTTTGAATGTACACCAGAAGAAGGTGACAAAGCCATCTTGCACCGGTTTGTCGCTGGAGGTGCCATTGGTCGCTATAAAGCACTCAAAGGCGACAAAGTAGGCCCGATGATGACAGTAGACATTGCCTTGCGCAGAAACGAAGCCGAATGGTTTGAAAAGCTAACAGCAGAGATAGACGACTTAATCGAAGCCAAGTTTTATTACGGGCATTTATTCTGCCACGTGATGCACCAAAACTATGTGCTTAAAAAAGGCGTAGATGCCAAAGCATTGAAACAAAAAATCCTAGATTCCTTTGATGTGCGTGGTGCTGAATATCCAGCTGAGCATAATGTTGGGCACGAGTATCATGCCAAAGACACACTCAAAAAATTCTATCGTGAGCTAGACCCGACCAATAGTTTTAATCCAGGGATCGGTAAGACTAGTAAGTTGAAAGGGTGGGCTGAAAAATAAGCACGTGTAAATCTTATTGATACGCCTTACTCGCTAAAAAGCCTTGCATTATTGCAGGGCTTTTTTATTCGCAACCGCTAAGATTGTTTGTACGGTCAGTTAATGCATCAAGCACAATGGCACGCAGGATAATCGCTGGCATTAGTGTCAGGGCGATGACCACTTTAAAGACTCTTTTACCAGCTCTTGTTTGAGAATATTTCTCTAGTTGTCTTGTCATTTGAAACCTCCAATTGAATGGCTATATCCACGTAAATAATTATTTTTATTGGGATTTTTGAATATCACTAGTCACCAAGTTACTATAAAAATGTTCGTCTAAAGTTAGTAAGTGTTAATGAAGTGTTATTTATTGGAAGGGCTTAATTGGAAAGAAGTGGTTATGTAATACATTGCTTGCCCTATATAGCATTAAGCCTTTTATAAAAAAAGCCTTGCAAACTAGCAAGGCTTTTTAGGTATTGGAGAGAAGGAGATTAGTAAAGCAATCTTAGCCTAATCGTGCCATCTACTTTATCCAACTGCTCAAACGCTAATTGTGAATCTACATCCGCGACGTCCATGACCAGATAACCAATGTCATCACGGGTCATCAGGCTTTGTGCCAAGATGTTGATGTTTTCTTCCGCAAACAAGTGGTTGATGTCTGATAACACACCCGGTTTGTTTTTATGAATGTGTAACAAGCGGTGAGTGTGTGGTTGTTGCTGCATACCGATTTCTGGGAAGTTGACTGATGAAACAGTTGTGCCTTGACTAGCAAATTGAACAAATTTCTCAGCAACCTCAATACCGATATTCGCCTGTGCTTCTTCTGTAGAACCACCTACATGTGGGGTTAATATTACATTGTCAAAACCACGCAGAGGTGACTCTAGTGGCTCTTTGTTTGACTTAGGTTCTACTGGGAACACGTCAATCGCTGCACCACGTAGCTTGCCGTTGGCGATCACTTCAGCCAGTGCGTCAATGTCTACACAGGTGCCGCGTGCTGCGTTCATAAAAATTGAATCGCTCTTCATTTCAGCAAACTCAGCGGCTGTCATCATATTTTTGGTTGATGGCAGTTCTGGTACGTGTAGTGAGACTACGTCAGATTTGTTTAATAATTCTTGTAAGGTTGGTACTTGGTTAGCATTACCCAATGGTAGCTTGGTGATCACATCGTAATAGATCACGTTCATGCCCAAGCCTTCTGCCAGCACAGATAATTGTGAACCGATGCTGCCGTAACCGACGATACCTAGTGTTTTACCACGTGCTTCGTTTGAATTCACCGCTGTTTTTGGCCATGTGCCTTGGTGCACTTTGATGCTTTTTTCAGGGATACCACGTAATAATAAGATCAGTTGACCGATGACTAATTCTGCCACTGAACGTGTGTTTGAATACGGTGCGTTAAATACTGGAATGCCTTTTTCGCGCGCAGCATCTAAGTCAACTTGGTTTGTACCAATACAGAAACAGCCAATACCTGCCAAACGGTCAGCAGCGTCTAATACGCGTTTGGTGATCTGCGTGCGTGAGCGAACACCAACAAAACGTACGCCCTTGATTTTTTCAATCAATGCGTCCTCGTCTAATGCGGTTTTAACGTACTCGATGTTGGTGTAGCCAGCATCTCTAAGGGTCTCTAAAGCGTTTTGGTGAACGCCTTCTAATAATAAAAATCGGGTAGATTCTTTTATATCGATTTGTGATTCCATACTTATCCTAGTAAATCAGTCGGGAAATTAAGCGCGTGAGTATAACATAAATGCATAGTGCCGTAGGTATAAGGCATCAGATTTGCTTACCTATTCATCAATATAAATAACTGGTTTTGGGTTAATATAAAGATGCTAAATAAAAAGGGATGGTTTTGAAAAAAAAGGCAATGCAACTCGAACTCAGTTGGTCTGAAAAGCTGAGTATCTTATGGCCGTATATCACTGAGAATTTCTTCGCTCAGCTCAAAAGTATCTGGTTTATTGTTGCGTATCTCGCAATTTTTCAAATTCTGGTCCTTGGGCTGCCACTGGTTTACACGACCATGATCAGTGTGGGTATTTTGATCGTGATCATTGGCTTGATGTTTTTTATGGAAGGCCTGCGGCTTGGTCTGATGCCACTGGGTGAAACCATTGGTGCGATTTTGCCACGCAATACCCCGTTGTGGGGCGTCTTAATCTTTGCATTTATCTTAGGCATGGGGGCAACTTTTGCCGAGCCTGCAATTGCCGTATTGCGTAGCGCAGGTGCGGGGGTGTCGGTCGATGATGCGCCGTTGCTCTATAGTCTGTTGAATGACTTTACGACTGAACTGGTCACTGTCGTTGGTATTGGCGTTGGTTTAGCCGTGTTGCTAGGTGTCTTACGCTTTTATCAAGGTTGGTCATTGAAGTTTTTTATTATTCCCAGTGTAGCGATGCTGCTTGGACTCACTTTTTTGGCCAATCAAGACCCTATTACTCAAGCAGTATTAGGCCTAGCATGGGATTGTGGCGCTGTGACAACTGGTCCAGTAACCGTGCCATTGGTGCTGGCGCTGGGTATTGGTGTTTGCCGTATTCTTGGTGATGGTGATACTAGTAATGCCGGTTTTGGGATCGTCACATTGGCGTCTCTATTTCCTATCTTGTCTGTGTTGTTATTAGGGTTCTTCCACTTCTATAGTCAAGATTATGTAACTGCGTCGAATTATCAAGGCCAGTATCTTGTGCAGATCGAAGAAGAAGTGGCGCCTGAATTTAAACCCAAAATAGTGAAGAAGAAAATCGGCCAGTTTACCGAAGTAGAATTTCAGCAATACATGCTAAAAAATGACTTGGATGCTGACTATGAAGTGACATATGAAGGTGGCCAAAAAACGCTGATTGATGGCAAGATTGTCATCACAGATGCGCAAATTGTCCTTAAGAAAAAGCCGGCCAAAATGGCCTCGGTGATTAGTGAAGAAACCTGGAACCCTGCGGTAGATATGCTTCGGGATTTGAAAGTAGCCGTGCTGGATTCGATGCGTGCGATTGTGCCATTGTGTTTGTTTTTGTTGGTTTCTTTATGGACGATTGTGAAACTCAATAAAGAGAATATGCGCATTGAACCAGAAATTTATACTGGTATTGGTTTTGCGCTAGTGGGGATGAGTTTGTTTATGTTGGGATTGAGCTTAGGGTTGTCCCCGCTTGGTTCTCAGCTGGGTGGCAATATCCCTACTGCTTTTGCGAACGTAGTGCCATGGGGCGCAGAGAATGATGTGCTCGTACAAGCTAAGTTTAATTCTGAAGTGCTAGGCAAAGTCATTGCGATTATTTTTGGCTTCTTTTTGGGTTACGGCGCTACTTTGGCAGAGCCAGCGCTCAATGCCTTAGGCAGTACTGTCGAAAAAGTTACCGTTGGCGCCTTCAAAAAGAACTTGCTGATGCACTCAGTTGCGTTCGGTGTGGGTTTAGGGATTGCGGCTGGTGTGTCAAAAATTGCGTTCAACATCCCATTGATCGAGTTATTAGTGCCGCCTTATGTCTTGTTATTAATGCTGACATGGGTCTCATCAGAAGAGTTTGTTAACTTTGGTTGGGATTCTGCCGGTGTAACCACAGGGCCGATCACCGTGCCGTTGGTGTTGGCGATGGGCTTAGGCGTGGGTGCTGCAGTGCCAGGCGTGACTGATGGTTTTGGTATTCTGGCACTGGCTTCGGTTGGCCCGATTATCACAGTGTTAACCGTTGGCTTGATTGTCGCGCAGGTGAATAAGGAGCAATGATGGCTGACTTTATCGAGAGAGAAGGTTATTCGCGTGTTAGCTTAATCATCCCGCAGACCAAGCTATTAAAATGTCTTAATGGATTGCTGGGGCATTGGCCATATAAAGCGATTCACTTTAATTGTCGTGGTACCGTGGTTGCTGAGCACTGGTTTCAGGCCTTGTTGCCAATTATGAACCCAGAGATGGAGTATCTGCAATTTATTGTCAAAGACACCGATGTTGAGCCATTTATGCAGTTTTGTGTGGATGTTTGTGACCTGCACTTGCCAGGATCTGGCGCGGTGTTTTGCTCTGAATTTATCCGCTTGTCTGCGACTTCGCCTTCTGTGTTGTTTGAAAGCACTAATTTTTTTAGAGGGGATGAAACCTATCAACAGTACGAGGTCGAATCTCCCGTTAAATTCAAGACCAATTTATACATTGTGTTTGGCTTGTTGCAATCTGGCAAGACTGACCAGGCCATCAAATCCGCCATGCAGGCTGGTTCGCATGGGCCGATTGTTTACTTTGTCGAAGGTCGCGGCACGCGTGATAAGGCTGGCTGGTTAAAAATTACTAAAAAACCGTATGAAGAAGTGGTGATGTTACTAGTCGAAGAGGCCGACCTAGATAACGTCACGGATGCTTTAGTGTCAGCGGGTAACGTGGGTTCAGTGGGTAGTGGTGTTGTGTTTTCGGTACCAGTCGCCAGTGGGTTGGTTAATCTGCCAACCTCTGTCAGTGCCAGCAAAAATCGTGCATCCAATCAACAAATTACCGCTGCCATCGATGAACTCATGGGCAGCTCTGACTGGCGTAATACCAGCTCTTTGTCTTCTCTAATTGATAAAAACATCACCAATAGAAGCCGTAAAGCTAAACACGACACGGTATTAATAGGCGTCTTGCTACCACGTAAATATGCCAATGAGTTGCTGGACCATATTCTGTACACAGGGATTCCTGGCGCAAATGTGATCTATACCAAATTATTTGTCAAAGGTGACGCAGGGCCAGATCATCACTTTAAGGTGGATCAAGAGCTGGTGTTAATCAGGATGATTGTCGGCGAAGAGGAGTGTGCTCGCTATCGATTGGAGTTAAAAGACTTTATGTTGCGCCAGCGCTATACCGATGTCGTGTTTTATGAACAGGATGTGAGCAATATGGTGCGCTATCAGGTGAAACAGAAAGAGAAGAGGTCTGTGATGTATCGAGGCGGAAGTATTAGTTAGCGCTTTGGTGGTTACGCGCCAGTGCTCACTTTCTGTCATTGCAGCCTGATAAGCGGGGCTTTCAGTCCCGACGGCTTCTGCGTTTGCTTGGGCTGGCATGATGCTAAAGCTAACAAAAAGTAAAGTAAGGATGATCTGACGCATTCTAGTCTCAGTAAATGGATTAGCTAGCCGTCTAAATCATAAGTGAATTCTAAAAAACTCTTGAAATATTCAACATAATCCCCATTTGATACGTATTAAAAAAATGGTTCATTTTTAATTAACTAAAAGAGGGATTCAAAAACATGTCTACAGCGACAGCCAATAAAGAATCAATGGCCTTTCAGGCTGAAGTGAAGCAGTTATTGCAACTGATGATTCACTCACTTTACTCAAATAAAGAAATTGCCTTACGTGAGTTGATTTCTAACGCTTCGGATGCGGCGGATAAACTGCGTTTTGAAGCGGTTACGAACGGTAATTTGTATGAAGGTGATAGCGATTTAAATATCCGTATTACGTTTGATAAAGATGCCCGCACTGTGACGATTGCAGATAACGGTATTGGTATGAGTCGAGAAGAAGTGATTGAGAATATCGGTACGATTGCTAAGTCTGGTACAAAAGAATTCTTGGCGAATATGACGGGTGATGAAGCCAAAGACGCTAACTTGATTGGTCAATTTGGTGTTGGTTTTTACTCTTCCTTTATTATCGCAGACAAAGTGACGTTGACCACACGCCGTGCAGCAAGCAAAACTGCTGTTCAATGGGAGTCAACAGGCGAAGGCGATTTCACACTGGAAGAAGTGGAAAAAGATGGTCGTGGTACTGAGATTGTTTTACACCTGAGAGAAGGTGAGGATGAGTTCTTAAATGACTTTACCTTAAAGAACATCGTTAAGAAATACTCTGACCACATTACATTGCCGATCATCATGAAAAAATCGGAATGGGAAGATGGCGAGCAAAAACTGACGGACGAAGATGAGACCGTCAATAAAGCCTCAGCGCTTTGGACACGTGCTAAAAAAGACATCTCAGAAGATGAGTATAAAGAATTCTACAAGCATGTTTCGCATGATTTTGAAGACCCAGCCGCTTGGTCTCACAACCGCGTAGAGGGTAATCAAGAGTATATTTCACTGCTATATTTGCCAAGCAAAGCGCCATTTGATCTATATGACCGCGAGCGTCGCAACGGTATTAAGCTGTATGTGAAACGTGTATTCATCATGGAAGATGCTGAGAAACTGATGCCTCAATACTTACGTTTTGTGCGTGGTGTGATTGACTCAGCAGATTTGCCATTAAATGTGTCACGTGAGATTTTGCAATCTAGCCGTGATGTTGACGCGATTAAGGCGGGTGCAACCAAGCGTGTGTTAGGTATGTTGGAAGACATGGCGAAAAACAAGCCTGAAGATTATGCTAAATTCTACGAGCAGTTCGGCAAGGTGCTAAAAGAAGGCCCGGGTGAAGATTTTAATAATAAAGACCGTATCGCAGGTTTGTTACGTTTTGCGACTAGCAAAGAGGATAAAGAAGAGCAAACAGTTTCATTAGCTGATTATGTGGCACGTATGCAGCCAGAGCAGGATGAGATTTATTACATCACTGCCGATAGTTTTGCAGCGGCTAAAAACAGCCCACACTTAGAAATTTTCCGCAAAAAAGGCATTGAAGTTATCTTGATGTATGATCGTGTGGATGAGTGGTTGATCGGTGGCTTGACTGAGTTTGATGGTAAACAACTGAAATCAATTGCTAAAGGTGATTTGGACTTAGGTAAATTGGAATCTGACACAGAAAAAGAAGTGCAGAAGAAAATTGAAGAAGAGTCAAAACCATTAGTTGAGAAGATTCAAGCTGCGTTGGGCGATAGTGTGAAGGAGGTGAAAGTTACACACCGCTTGACCGACTCACCAGCTTGTTTGGTCAGTGGCGAAAACGATGTGTCTGGTAACTTGCAGCGTATCTTAAAATCAGCTGGTCAAGATGCCCCTGAAAGTAAACCGATTTTAGAGATTAATCCTGATCATCAATTGGTGAAACGCTTAGGCGAAGCTGAAGAGGATACTTTCACAGACTTAACGCACGTGATCTTTGATCAAGCGTTGTTAGCTGAGGGTGGCACATTAGATGACCCTGCAAGCTTTGTGAAACGTATGAATGCGCTGATTGGTGCTTAAGATTACGATTAGCACTTAACGATGAAAAACCCGCCTATATGGCGGGTTTTTCAATGTTGTATGGCAGCGTTTGATCAGGTGCCAGTCAGCATGACCACATTGTCACTCGCCTATGCTTGTGCGCCTTGATTGCCTTGACCTGTCTTGAAGACTTCTACTGAACCGTTTAGCTCATTGGCTTGGTCCACTAGTGATTCAGCGGCCGCCGCTTCTTCTATCAGTGCTGCATTTTGTTGAGTCACTTCGTCAATGTTGTAAATCGCGCCATTGACAGAGGTAATATCAGTGGATTGTTCCTGCGATGCTTGCGAAATCTCGCTGATAATATCGACAACCTTCTCAACAGAGTCAACAATTTCCTGCATTGTCTGGCCAGTATTGGTCACGAACTCAGTACCATTACTTGTTTTGTCGACTGACTTATTAATCAGCTCTTTGATCTCTTTTTCGGCGGAAGATGAGCGTTGGGCAAGTGTGCGCACCTCGCCAGCTAGAACCACAAAGCCACGGCCTTGTTCACCTGATCTGGCAGCCTCGACAGCGGCATTCAGTGCCAAAATATTGGTTTGGAATGCAATGCCATCAATCACCGAGATAATGTTAACAATTTGCTCTGCGCTGTTGTTAATGTCTTCCATTGTGCTGATGACGGCTTTAACAGACTCACCGCCTTTTTTAGCATAGTCAGAGGCAGTTTTAGCGAGATTATTCGCTTGAATCGAATTTTGTGCATTGAGTTCTACGGTGTCAGATAGCTGCTTCATATTGCTAACTGTTTTGGCTAGACTGTCTGCTTATTGCTCGGTTCTTTGTGACAAGTTCGTATTACCCGTTGAGATTTCGCCAGCAGCAGTGGTGATGGTGCCTACTGCATGTTTGACTGAGAGAGTCGGGTCAACAATCATGTCCAGTGTCTTATTCACCCCTGCAACGACTTTTTTGAAGTCGCCCTGATGTTGCGACTCACCTGCTCTGGTGGTGATTTCACCTTCTTTTGCGGCTTCTGCCAGCATATTGGTATCATCCACCAGTTGATTAATGGCTTGAATACATTGATTCAAATTATTTTTAATCGTATTGAAGTCACCTTGATATTCTTCAGTGATTTTTTCTGGAATATTCCCTTTTGATAGGCGGTCTACATATTCGGCAGCCACATTCAGTGGGTTGATCACTGCCTCTAGCGTGGCATTAACACCGACAATAATCTTTTGAAAGTCGCCCTGATGTTTTGATTGATCAGCCCCACTGATAAATTGCCATTGATGGCCTCAGCGGATAACATTTCTGCATCTGAAATGAGATTTTTCAAAATCGTACGAACCTGCTCAACAGTTTGGTTGATCTTAGCAACGTCGCCAGGAAAGGCTTCCAATGGGACTTCAAAGTTTCCTTCGCCAAACGCTTTGACGACTTTCATCGACTTACGATTGGTCTCCAAGTGCTTTTGTCAGTGTGCGTGTGATGAATAAGGAGATCGCAACGACAATTAACGCGGCGATGATCATGGTGATTATAGAAGTAGTGGTGGCCGCAGCCTTAATGGCAAATACATTCTCTGCAATGCCATGTGCTTTAGTGAAGTTATATTCTCTGTGTTTTTGTAGCGCACTAATGACCTGTTGAATAGTGGCTTTATTCTTACAGTAATTTGCTACGTGCCCGTCCTTTTTTTCATTGCTGAGTGACAATGTTAATACTTCACTGCCCAAGGCATCAAATTGACTCAACGCCTCTTTGTCAGACTGGTATAAATCCATATCTGGCTGGCTGGACATCACCGACTCATAAGCTGTCAGTGATTCCGTCAGTTTTTGATGCGCACTTGCAATCTGTCCTTCTATTTGAGACATTTGTGTATCGCTCTGAGTGGTGACATGTTCCCAGATTAGGCTATTGAGTGTGTTAAAGCGCTCGGTGACTGTTTCTAACGATTGAATGTCAGGGATCACTTCCTGTGGCATCAGTTGAGACTCTTGGTAAACCGGTTCATTTGACAGTAACCAGTACCTGTCAGTATAAGCATGCCTAGCATTGAGGCTGCTAATAGTAATAGCATTTTTTTGGCTATTGTCATTGAAAACTTCCTTAAGATGAAATTTTGCTTCGTAATTAACAGCTTACATAACCAAATGGAGTTGGATAAAAAAGATTAAAAACAGGCTAAATTGAGCTGCATATTCAGGTGCAGCTCATTCACGCATTATTTGGCAGATTTTGTGTCGGCCACTTTTGTTTTATCTTTGATGATTTTTTTGACTTTAGCTTCGGCAACAGCATCACCTTTCATGTGTTCTGATGTGGCTAGTTCACTGTCCTCTTCAAAGCAGACACGTCCCATCATCGACACTTTGCATATTTTTTGCCAGTACTGGGCCTGTTAAGGTTAATAGTAGTAATGCGATCAATAATCTAGGCGATATGATTCTTTTGTAACAAGTTAATAAAAGTTTAGTTGTGGGCTTGGACATTTTTGTTAACGTAAGTGTGATGCTTTGCAAGAGCAGCAGATAAGTCAGGAATAAAAAGTGGTTGACATATTAAATGATAATCATTATCATCTAATTCAAGTTGATCGAGAGGTGAAAGGAGCTGGCGATGCAAAAGGCAATAAAGATAGATAATGCTCATCAAGGTCTAACCCGCGTGGCGGGTAGTCAAGCTGTCAATGTCTGGTATGACCAAGGGCATGACACGGTAGCTGTTGAAGTTGGCTCGACAATTCTTAATATGCAAACATCGCACTTCTTTCAGATGCACGAAATGATGCGTAAGGCTGCGGCTAGATTGGTCATGCAACTACCATTATCCTCTGAAGAGGAGCGAAAAGCGGATCGCGGTCAGCATGGCACCGCGCAAATGTTAAAAGTCGCATAAAAAATTTAAATATAAATGATAATGATTATCGTTTATGTGTTATTGTGGTCTATATAGTGAAAATGATGACAGCAAGTACTCAAGCAACAGTGTCTGCTTGTAGTTATTGATAACAAGTTTAGATGTTAGCGATAAGCTTAGCATCAACCCAATTTAAGTCGGCTGGTTACTGGCTTAAATCTCAGGTTGTATTAATGTGTGGCAACCTGTGCTTACATGGAAACATGTCTCCCTTTCCTTGACCGCATTGTTCTGGTTTTATTGGGGCATATAAGTCGGTCATTTTTCTTTGATGAAGATGGCGGTGGTTTAGGTTTAACATGAGTGAACATAAAAAAGTCTTATTAGCAGGTGATGAAGAAACAAACCTGGTGTATTGCGAACACTGTCAAATAGCTGAGTTAACGATTGGTGGCGTGAGTGTGCGCCTGACTGACAAGGCCTTATATCAAGTACATACTGCATTGCACGAGGGGTTAATGAAGCTTTCGGTACTGAAAGCCACGACGGTTTCTGATGAGTTTGACTATGATTCACTTAACCTGCATTAACACCGGCCTGCATCCAATGCCCATGCTGGCTTCATTGATAAATTACTGATTGCTAAGGTGATTGTGACAAATCCCCGGTTTTTAGATTAAAATAAAACGAGTACTTCTGGCTTTTTAGCTTAAGCTATGAAGAATGCAAAAAAAATCAATTACTTCTTAACATGCAAATCCTGTGCTGTCAGGTTAAATGTTAGCTGTTAAAAAATTTGATCTCTCGTTTTATTTTAAGGACTTGCCATGACCGATAGCATTAATACCGCCCCGCCTAAAACCAGTAAACGCAAGCCTGCATCAAAAAAAGTACTAGATACCACGATAAAAAATGCAGCGACTACAAAAAAGGTCTCTAAAACCAAAGCCAATGCACTGTCTAAAAGCATTACGAATCACCTAACTTATTCCTGTTTTAAGACAGAGCCAGTTTCGACGACACGTGACTGGTATGCGAGTGCGGCACATGCTGTGCGCGATGATGTGATTCAGCGCTGGATTGATACCGTTGAAAACTACAACACCAAGAACCCCAAACACGTTTATTACTTGTCGCTAGAGTTTTTGATTGGTCGAATGCTCAGCAATGCAGCGCTAAATCTGGATATCAACGAAGAGTTGAAAGAAGGTTTAGCAGATTTGGGTCATCAGTTAGAAGATGTGGTGGAAAAAGAGCCTGATGCAGCACTAGGTAATGGAGGCCTTGGTCGCTTAGCCGCTTGTTTTTTAGACTCAATGGCATCCATGGATATTCCAGGAACAGGCTACGGTATTCGTTATGAATATGGCATGTTCAGACAGTCTATTATTGATGGGCAGCAGATCGAAAATCCGGATAACTGGTTGCGTTATGGCAATATCTGGGAATTTCAACGCCCTGAAACGGTTTATGACATCAATTT
>SPJK01109296.1_pt1 | contig 13103 bp, 15 predicted proteins | sample 3741771 | NCBI WGS metagenome assembly SPJK01 (sample SAMN10925997, study PRJNA522277) | cold seep metagenome | isolation source: Elba SIP-enriched marine methane seep metagenome, extraction at timepoint T2 | place: Italy: coast of Elba, Mediterranean Sea | reverse complement strand
CGGCTGATTGCCGAGTAGTTTTAATTGCTGACATTGACCGGGGTGGCGTGTTTGCCCATATTGTCGGCACTTTGGCGCTGCTTTCTGAAAGTGAACGAAACCGTGTTGTTGGTTTTGTGATCAATCGTTTTCGTGGTGATATCAGTTTATTGCAATCAGGTTTAGATTGGCTGGAAGAGGAGACTGGTAAGCCGATATTGGGTGTACTTCCCTATCTGCATAACTTCCATCTTGAAGCTGAAGATGCGATTCATGATAATCACAGCAGTGATTCAGCCGCAAACATGATTAAAATTGTTGTCCCAGTATTACCGCACATTGCCAACCATACAGACTTTGATGCCCTTAGGCTGCACCCGAACGTCGATTTTCATTACGTGAAATTAGGCGATACAATCCCTAAGGCAGATTTAATTATTTTGCCAGGCTCAAAAAATACAATTCACGATTTGCAGTATTTAAAAGACTTTGGTTGGGAGCAAGTACTCACACACCATCTGCGATATGGTGGCAAAGTAATGGGGATTTGTGGTGGCTTTCAAATGTTGGGCAATCGTATTGAAGACCCTTTAGGAGTAGAAAGTGGCAAAGCGGCAGTCGGTTTTGCTTGGCTAGAGATGCACACCACATTAGCGCCACAAAAACTGCTCAAACAGGTGAGCGGTACATTAGGGTTTTCGGGTGCAATGGTGACAGGTTATGAAATCCATATGGGTGAGAGTCACGGTTCAGCATTGGAACATCCTGCGTTATACCTGACAGATGACACTGGTGTGCATCCTGAAGGAGCCTTATCTCAAGATGGTCAAATTGCCGGCACTTATGTACATGGTTTATTCGACCATCCAGAATCTTGCGCGGCGTGGTTACAATGGGCAGGGTTGAAAGCAGTCGAAGAGTTTGATTATCGTGCCGTTCGCGAGCAAGAAATTAATCGCTTAGCCGATGTATTAGATCAGCATTTAGACTGGGGAAAATTAGCAGACTATTTGCCTGCGACCACTTGAATACTTTGGCCTAAGCATTCCACCACTTGACCAGCGCGAATTTTCGCTGTTTTGCGTAACTCGATCTCTCCATCCACAGTCACAATACCATCTGCCACCATTTGCTTCCCTTGACCGCCACTTTGGGCAATGCCTTCAATTTTTAGCAGGTCGCATAATGCGACATATTCGCCTTTTAGTTCAAATTCAATCATGTTGTTCCTTTTAATTTAAGTGGCAAGCCAGCAGCCACAAAGGTGACTTGATCTGCCAATTGGGCGACTGCTTGATTCAACCTGCCTTGCTCATCTTGAAATTCGCGGTTGATTTCACCTAAAGGCACAATGCCCATTCCCACCTCATTGCTGACTAACAATATTGTGCTATCCAATTTTGGCAAAACCGCTAACAAAGCTTGACGCTCTTTTGCCCAGTTGATGTTTGCTGGTGATTCACAGTCTGGACAGATGCATTGGGCAAGCCATAGGGTGAGGCAGTCCACAATAATGCACTGACCAGCTTGATCATTGGTCAATAAAGTTTCCGCTAGTTGAAATGGTGCTTCAATAATCTGCCATGTTATTGGCCTGCGATTTTTATGATGCTCCACACGTTTAGCAAATTCATCATCATATACTTGGGCAGTTGCAACGTAAGTGATCGCTAACTCACTGTCTTTTGCCAACTGTTCGGCATAAGCGCTTTTGCCAGAACGCGCACCTCCTAAAATCAAATGGACAGACATTTGTCTACTTGCTCCCTACACTTGTTTGCCATTGCTGCATGATGGCAGTTAACTGTTTAAGGCCATGTGTAAAGACCGAAGGTCCAGGTTGTAAAATATCAGCAGATTTGATTTCAAAGATCATCTCGTTTTGGACGGCGGGCATTGTTTGCCAATCTTCACGTGCTTTTACTGCTGCGGGTTGAAACTTTTTACCACACCATGAACCAATGATAATGTCTGGCATGCGCTCGACCACTTTTGCTGGTGTGACCACACGGTCTTTTGCACTATGAAACTGGCTCAGTTCAGAAAAGCAATCTTGGCCACCTGCGATAGCAATCAGCTCTGCTGCCCAGCGAATGCTACACATCATCGGCTCATCCCACTCTTCAAAATACACAATCGGCTTGCGTGAAAGCGTTTTTGCAAGCGCTTGCGCAGTGTCTATATGCGTTTGCATATCCGTTACAATTTGTTGGGCTTTTTCTTCAGCACCCACTAGTCGACCCGAGGTGACAATCATGCGTAAAATATCATCCAACGAGCGTTGATTAAACACATGCACTTCTAAACCAGCTTTAATCAGTTCCGCAGCAATATCTGCTTGTAGGTTAGAAAACCCCAGTACTAAATCAGGTTTGAGCGCTAATATTTTATCGATTTTAGCTGATGTAAACGCCGCGACTTTGGGCTTCTCTTGGCGTGCAATGGCAGGGCGCGTGGTATAGCCAGAAATGCCAACTAAGCGATCTTGTTCACCTAGCAAATATAGCACTTCAACGGTTTCGGTGGTTAAACAAACAATGCGTTGCGGCAAGGCGTTCATTCGTCCTTATCCTGCCATGTGTTTTCCATGAGCATTTCAGCCAGTGGGCGCTCGGTTTTCCAACCCTCCTCAACCAACATGGGCGACTTATAAAAGCTGTTCACATAACCCAAGCATAAAATCGCAATCGGTTTGGCACCCTCTGGCATATTGAGTAGCTTGGCTAATTTTGCTGGATCAAACAAACTAACCCAGCCCATGCCAATCCCTTCTGCACGGGCAGCCAGCCAAATATTTTGAATCGCACAGCTAACAGAAGCTAAATCCATTTCTGGAATCGTGCGGCGGCCAAAAATATGTTCTTCACGGTGGTCACACAAAGCTGCCACTAGCAATTCGCCACAGTCCAGAACACCCTCTACTTTTAAACGCATAAACTCTGCCATGCGCGCGGTATTTTCATACTCACCAATGGCTTTTGCCGTATGGGCACGCTCTTCTTCTACTTGCGCATGAATTGCCTTACGTACTTCTGCATCGGTAATACGAATAAACCGCCAAGGCTGCATCAAGCCTACACTGGGGGCGTGGTGCGCGGCCTCTAACAAGCGTTGCAATATCTCTGGTGCAATCGGCGTTGGCAAAAAATGCCGCATATCACGCCGCTCTGCAATCACTTTATAAATAGCCGTTTTGTCTTGTTCTGAATAACTATGACTCATAATGTAAAGAGTTGTGCTGTTAGTTGAGGGTTGGACGGAAAATAAAAATGTAAAAAACTAGCTGTGACGCTTTTATGATGATATACCGCCTCACCTGTACCGAATTTACTTTTTGCAGAAAAGCTAGGTTGGATTGGCGTTTCAAATTTACCATGATGGAAGGTATGTGCACCGATAATGGCACCATCTACTTCAAGATGCTGAGTACCAAGCCCCTGTAGCTTTTCCTGGATAACGCTATGGCCTTCAAGCAAACCAAACATGGCGGTATTGTTTAAACGTTTACTCAGTACCATCATGCCGCCACATTCTGCCAAGATGGGCTTGTTTTGATCTACCGCAGTGTGCAAACTATTGCGCATGCTGATGTTGTTGGCTATACAATCTAAGTGTAATTCTGGGTAGCCACCGGGTATCCAATAAGCATCCGCTGGCGGTAACGCAACCGCATCCAACAGTGAAAAATAAACCACTGTCGCACCAAGTGCCGTTAAGCAATCAATATTAGCAGGATAGATAAAACAAAAAGCCGCATCACGTGCAACAGCAATCGTTTTACCTTCGAGTAGTTTTTTAGGCCTCTGCACGGCTGGCTGATTAAAAGACACAGCTGGGGGCAATTTTAGTTTGTCGTTTGCAGTTAAAGCCGCCGCCGCGGCTTCAATACGTGTGCTTAAATCGTGAATCTCATCTGCTAAATGTAGCCCTAAATGTCGTTCTGGTAATGCAAAATTTTCGTCTCTTGGCAACGCACCCAACCAAGTCAATTCTTTACCGAGACAATCAGCAAGCATTTTGGCGTGGCCCGCACTACCAACTTTATTTGCAATAACACCAGCTTGAATAAGTGATGGTTCAAATTGATACAGGCCATGTGCAATGGCGGCAAACGTTTGCGCCATCCCACTGGCATCAATGACTAAGGCGGTTGGTATGTTAAACGCTTGTGCAATATCAGCCGTAGAAGGCACGCCGTCGTATAAGCCCATCACACCTTCTAATAAAATAACATCTGCTTGTTGCGCAGCATGCTGTAATTGCGCGTTGCCATCCTCTAGCCCGCACATGCCCAAATCCAAGTTGTAAACAGGATGGCCAGTGGCCTCTTGTAAAATCATACTATCAATGAAATCAGGGCCGCATTTAAATGCTCGGACCGTAAGCCCTTGGTTGCGCCATGCAGCGGCCATTGCCGCCGCTATCATGGTTTTACCTTGGCCAGAAGCGGACGCTGAAACCAATACGGCTGGGCAATCCATTATAAGTCGATGCCGGCTTGTGCCTTGATGCCAGCGCGATAAGCATGCTTAATATCTTTCAATTCACTCACCGTATCTGCCATGTCAAGCAGTGCTTGTGATGCGCCGCGACCAGTGACGACCACATGTTGCATGGCTGGTCGTGCGGCAATATCCGCGAGGATTGTTGCCTCATCTAAATAGCCATATTTAATTGGATAAGTCAGCTCATCCAAAACCACTAAGGCGACCTCTGGGTTATTGAGCATTTTTTTGGTAATTTCCCAGCCGGCCTGCGCGGTTTTAATATCACCCTCGCGGTCTTGTGTGTTCCAGGTAAAGCCTTCACCCAATACATGCCACTCAACATCGGGTTGTTTTGCAAAAAAGGCTTCTTCACCCGTATCGCTACGGCCTTTGATAAATTGCGCAACGCCAGCTTTCATGCCATACCCTAATGACCTGGCTAACATGCCAAAAGCAGAAGAGCTTTTGCCTTTTCCATTGCCTGTTAAAACTAAAAGCAGACCTTTTTCTTGGTCTGCTTTTTCGATATTGGCATCAATGACGGCCTTTTTACGTTGCATACGCGCCTTATGGCGCGCATTGCGATCATTTTGACTCATGATGTTTGTGCTTGCGTGGTTTGGTTTGTCAACACCACAGCAATATGCACGACCAAAGCCACACCTAACCAAAAGCCAAGACCTTCTAACTGGTGAGGGAAATAACGCATCAAACGCTCACCAAAGACAGCCAAAGTTGGGTTTTCAAAACGGCCGCCAAAGAAATAAAATCCACCACTTGAAAATAACTCGCTGACCGTAGCAGAAGCAGCCACACTGCCGACCAGTGGTAACAATGCCTTACCGCTAAAACTGTATTTTGTATTAAACCAACGGCCAGCTAGCCAAAGCACACCATACGCTGGCAGCAAGAAACCATAGGACGGTGTCACACAAAAACTATTCACACCACCAGCGGTAATGGCATAAAAGTCGATCCCAACACAAAGTGCCAGCAATGCCACAAATACCCAAGTCGAACGCAAATAGAAGCCTGCCAAGAAAAACACAGCCAATGATGCCGCTGGCAAATTGCTTAAACTAGCAATGTGATCACCACGCGTGATGAACACTAAAGCGGCCAGAATGAGGCCAATGATAATTTTGTTTGTGTTAGAAAGTCTCAGCATGCGTTATTGCTCCAATGTATTTGCGTTTAATGGTGGATTTTAACCTAATTTATGGTGCCATGTCATAGCGCAGACTAACAAACAAGTTACTACCTGCCGTGTTATACGCAGCAGATGTTGCCTGGTTACCAGTAAATGCTAATACATAGTCTTTGTCAAAAAGGTTGTTTGCACGCGCTTGCAACTTCCATTCGTCAGTTAGCTGATAATTAGCCGTTAGGTTAAACAACACATAACCGCTCATGCGCTTAGTGTTGGGTACGTTGTTATAGCGTGCGGAAGCACCCGTCAACTCTGCACCCCAGTTAAAATCATTCAACTGCTGCTCAAGACTCAAAGTGCCATACCTGTTACCTCGGCGTACCAGCAACTGGTCAGTAATCGTGTCACCTTGCTGTTTTACCTTAGGCGACTGAATTGTTAAATGACCACTTAAAAGCCAGTTATCCAAGATATCCCAACGACCATTAAACGTAACACCTTTGATCTCAACCTTACCAACATTGGTAGGACAAAAGCCTGCAAAAGTACAAGTACCAGCCGCAGGGCCAACATTGGCTAACAGGTTTCTGATGTTATTTTTAAAGACTGTGGCACCGACATCAAAGCGTTGGCCTTGATACTGCACAGCGGCCTCCACATTGTCTGACTGTTCAGGCTTCAAGTCTGGGTTGCCAAATGATGGAAAATACAGCTGATTAAACGTTGGACTTCTAAATGCACTACCGTAGCTGGCCGAGACTTTCCAAGCTGGGTTAAAGCGATACGCATAGCCCAGGCCACCTGTTGTATAGTTGCCAAACTGTGAGTTGTGATCTTCTCTTAATGAAGCATTCACACTATGGCCCAGCTTATGCCAGTGGTAGTTCAATAAAAAAGCATCATTGCTGCGCTTAGTGCCTGCATAATCATTAGAACTGTTCACACGCTGTTCCAGCTTGTCATAGGCAAAGGTCAGTTGGCCTAACGGCAAAGTAAAGTCATGTTGCCAAGTCAATTGCGTTTGCGTCGTTTTAAACTTAGCTGTACCAAATGCTGAGGTGCTGTCTGATTTATCAACGCCCTCGCCTAACTTAAACGTACTGTGCCAATGGCTAGCCAATTGGTTTTTACTGGTAATCGCATAGCTTTGTAAAGTCTGGTCAGCACGATTATCAAAGTCACCTGTGCCACCAAAACCATCAAAATGATTGTTGCCTTTACTTTGGAAAAACTGAATGCCAAGTGAGTGTCCGTCAGTAATGGTGTGACTTAAATGGCCATTCACACTAAGGTTGTGATAACCATCATCGTCAGCATCCTGGACTGGCGTAGTATTACTTCTGGTATCAATGGTAGAAAAGCCATCTGTATCATAGCTGCTTAATTGAATGCCATACTGCGTGCTGCCTGTATTACCTCGCACGCCAGCTTCAGCCGTCTTGGTATTATAGCTACCTAAGCCAACAGCCGCATTGAATTGGGCCTTAGCTGTGGTTGATTTTTTAGTAAAGATTTGAATCACACCACCCACAGCATCTGCACCATATAAACTGGATGCGGGGCCACGTAAAATTTCAATTCTTTCAATTTGCGCTAATGGTAAATTCTGAAAAGCAGTGGTACCCAATGTGGCTGAATTCACGCGTAAACCATCCACTAGCACAACAATTTGTTCTGATGCTGTACCACGTAAAAAGATACTGCTTGCATTACCGGCACCGCCATTGGTACTAATTTGTACGCCAGGCTGACGGCTTAACAAATTACTCAAAGAACTCATGCCTGCGCGCTCAATCTCACTGCGCTCAATCACCGTCACATCGGCTGTTAATGCCTCTATTGGCTGAGCTGTGCGTGTGGCAGTGACAACAACTGCGTTTAAATCTAACTGCTCTGCAGCTGAAATGGATGATGAATAAGCGAGTACTATTAAACTAGCAATGATTGATTTTTTCATGTTAATTCCTTATTTCACATGCGTCCCCGCATATGGTTTAAACAATAAGAAATACCAAAAAAAGAGGAATAGAGAAGAATAACTGCGTCGCCAGCTGATGAACAACTGCTCGATTACGTTACACCGTCACCCCGCGGTATTTCCAATAAGTGGTTGCAAGGCCGGTCTCCGGGCTTGTGAGCAAATCATTCAACCTTCCCAAGTGTTTATCACTCAGTGGTATCGAGACAAAATGATCTGTTTCTCACTTACCGTTGCGGGGGCAGCACAGGACTAATCAAGTAGCTTGATGCACCTGTTTCCCAGTTTCACCTTTTTTAAAGACTTAAAAAAGACACCTGACAACGAGCAAGAATATAGCATAAAACAATCGTTTTCTCTATTAATTTGTCGTTGTTATGCGGCGCATAAAATGCATCGCTAACGTTCTACTTTTATTTTTTAATCGCGGATGATTGACGAACCAACGAACTATAATTTATAGTGGTTACATGAATGAAGACTTACAGGCTTTAGAAGAAAAGCTATCGCACTTACTGGGACTGTTTCATGACTTGAAGCAAGAAAACAGCGAATTAAAAGAAGAACTTAGTGCTGTTAAATCCACTTCTGAAGTATTACAACAAAAAATGTCAGAAGCAAGCGAGCGTATTGAGAAGCTCATGCAGAGCTTGCCATAGGGGCGATGACCATGAGTCAATCTAATGGTGTTGATATACAAGTATTAAATAAAAAGTTTACGGTCAGCTGTACGGAAGCAGAACGCCCTGCGCTAAATACGGCCGTTAATTTTTTGAACAAAAAAATGATCGAGATCAAAGATAACGGTAACTTTATCGGAATTGAAAAAATTGCTGTGATGGCGGCACTTAACCTGGCCCATGAAGTATTGAATATTGAATCAGGCAATGTAAACATTGGCGAGTGCAAACAAAAAATTACCGAGTTACAGGATCAAATTGATGCTGCCTGTCAGTAACACGTTACGCTAAAATACAAAGCAAAGTCACAAAGATAACAAAAATTACTGGCATTATTATGTAATTGGAATCTCTGTTATACGGTACACTCTATTCATTGTTTCGTTTGTTCCCCACGGTACGGCTAAGGCTAATAATTCCTTGAACTAGTCATTAGCATCGGTTTTGGTTAATCAAGTGTTGTGCGCGCGCTCCTTAGTGGGTGTACCTAATGCACCTTAGGCCATTACCCCTTGAACCTTATGGTTCAGGATGCTGGTCTTTCCGTAGTTGTGGGGAACCCCTTCTTCTTAAGAACTTGCGGTATCACTACCTGAGGGCGTGATATTTCAAGTCTGCCAGACTAATAATCTCAAGACACTGCTTATGTGTTGACTCTAAAATCACCGGTGGTGCATAACCAGCCTCTGATGCTTCTAACCAGCGTGAGGCACAGACACACCAGCGGTCACCTGCTTTTAAACCTGGAAAGTTGGACTCTGGGTTTGGCGTTGATAAATCATTACCAACAGAAACTGAATACACAAGAAACTCGTCTGTGACTTGCACACAAACGGTATGACTGCCCGCATCACTATTGATCGCTTCGCAACAACCATTACGCGTAACCCCTGTGGCAGGGTCTTCGCTACAAAGCTGCAAGGCAGTGCCCAAAACATTGCGGGGAAAAGCATTAGATGAGTCTGATGTCATGACACAATAGAAGCTGTTGAGATTATCATGATTGACTCAGCAATGATGGGTTAGTTTCAATATAGGAGCCATGGCAAGATTAAGCCACTACCATGGCCAATTTAACACTGGAAAGCAGCTTATAGACAGATTGCCAACTTATTTAGCGACTTGTCTTTCTCTGATTTCATCCAGCGTTTTGCAGTCAATACAAAGCGTAGCCGTTGGTCTGGCTTCTAAACGTTTTAAACCAATTTCAATGCCGCAGCCGTTGCAATAACCGTAATCATCTTCATCAATTTTACGTAAAGTATCATCAATTTTTTTAATGAGCTTTCTCTCACGGTCCCGGTTTCTCAACTCCAAGGCCATGTCAGACTCCTGACTCGCACGATCATTGGGATCAGCAAACATAGTCACTTCATCCTGCATGGTATGCACAGTCTTATCCAAATCCTGACTCAACTCTTCTTTCCATTTATTTAAAATCTTACGGAAGTGATCCAGTTGTTTTTTATTCATATACTCCTCACCAGGTTTTTCTTTATAAGGAGTGAATTGTTTGATTTCTGCCATGATTTACACCTAAAAATGCTTATCAATAAAATATCAGTTTATACAAAAATGGTTAACGCTTAATTAAGCAGCACGAGTTTACTCTGATTCCTTTCTTTTGCAAGCCCTGTGCCAATCCTACTAAGCACATGATTTTGCAGCCAATGATTGCGCTAAAACTGTATTCTCCATTAACGTTGCTACGGTCATCGGCCCGACGCCACCCGGTACTGGCGTAATCCAACTGGCACGCGATTGTGCCATGTCAAAATCAACATCGCCTACCAGCTTACCGCTTGGCAATCTATTAATCCCAATATCGACGACGACAGCACCTTCTTTAATCCATTCACCTTTAATCAAGCCTGGTTTACCTGCTGCGGCCACCACTAGATCTGCTTTTGCCACGGTTCCTGCCAGGTCTTTGGTATGTCGATGACAAGAGGTCACCGTACAACCTGCGAGTAATAATTCCAACGCCATTGGTCGTCCAACATGGTTTGACACACCAACGATCACTGCATCCATACCTTTAATAGGGCGATCTATGGTTTTAAGCATTTTAATCACACCAAAAGGCGTGCAAGAGCGCAACAGCGGTTGTCGGACTGCCAAACGTCCAATATTGTATGGATGAAAGCCATCCACATCTTTATTCGGATCGATATGCTCAAGCAGTTTTGCTTCATCTATGTGCTCAGGTAATGGTGACTGCACTAAAATACCATCCACCGCTGGGTCTTCATTTAGTTTTGTTACCAGTGCAAAAAGCGCAGCTTCTGTCGTCTCACTGGGCAAATCATGGGAGATTGAGTGAATACCGACTTTTTCACAGGCTCTACGCTTATTGCGCACGTAGATTGCAGATGCCGGGTCATCGCCAATCAAAATCACAGCAAGGCAAGGCGCACGATCACCCAATGACAGCTGTTTGTCTACTTGTTGTTTTAGTTCTGTTAATAAATTTTCCGCGATGGCTTTACCATCAATAATGTTTGCTGTCATTGATCTACTTAAAAATAAAAAATTTCAAAAAATTAGGGCGATTTTAGCATATAAGAATTGACCAATCTGAAATATTGCAGTATATTTCGCCTTCTTCGGCGTGTAGCGTAGCCTGGTAGCGCGCCTGCTTTGGGAGCAGGATGTCGGGAGTTCGAATCTCTCCACGCCGACCATTTTTCTTGTCCGTTTTAACAGTGAATAGATATCACGTTAACAACCTGCCCGTAGCTCAACTGGATAGAGCACCAGCCTTCTAAGCTGGGGGTTATAGGTTCGATTCCTATCGGGCAGGCCAAATGTGCACCAACTATGGTGGCTGTAGCTCAGCTGGTAGAGCCCCGGATTGTGATTCCGGTTGTCGTGGGTTCGAGCCCCATCAGCCACCCCATTTTTCCTTATTTCTTTACAGTTGATTACCCGAACGGGCCATTTACACACCCTGTTTCAATCCATATCATACTAGTCAACATTTAATAAAAATGAAATTGACAGGACGATCTGATGGAAACTTATGCATTACCCTTATTTCCGCTTAGCACAGTAATTTTTCCAGGCGGCGTATTAACGCTAAAAGTATACGAAACGCGCTACCTGGAAATGGTTCGTGACTGCTTAAGCAAAGGCACACCATTTGGTGTAGTTGCCATCTACCCTGAGCAACATGTCAATTTAAAGCTGAACCAGTCTTTTAAGGCACAATATCCTTTTGCTGAAGTCGGCACAATATTTACCATTTTGGATGCAGATGTTTCCTGCTTGGGCATTATTAACATCAAATGTAAAGCCGTAAAACGCATTAAAGTAGAATCCGCAACGCAAGATAAGAGTGGCTTATGGCATGCTCAAGTATCTGACCTGCGAAGAGAAATGTCGATGTCGATTCCTGAAGACCTGGACGCGACACGCTCTCATCTGCAGCACATTATCGAATCACTCAATGATAAAGACATTTCTGAGCTTGAATTGCCGATAGCAAAACCCTACAACCTTCAAGATTGTGGCTGGGTTGCTAACCGTTGGTGTGAGATTTTAAACATGCCACTGATGCAAAAACAAAGATTACTAGAACTTGAAAGTCCTCTTTTAAGATTAGAGTTAATTCAAGACATGCTTAGCAAAGAATTTAGCGAACTATAAACACTAGCGCCACTCTAAGCATGGGCGCACCAAGTTAAACTTGTTATGTACTGTAAATAATAAAAGGATTCAAGTTTCTATGCCTGCATAAGACAAATTTGTAATAGAATAAACAAGTATTAAATTACGTTGTCTATCAGTGTCATAGGGCTGTTGTCCTGCCATTTATGACTGACAGCGTCAGTACTATTGTTTGTTTTGATTAATTTAGGATGCTTATGCAAAAGATCTTATCTTTGCTTTTATTTTTATTGGCTTTACTACAGCTCAACACAGCTGTGGCTTACAGCCCTGCGCCAGAACTAAAACCACAACATCAGCAGGCGCAAGCGGCACGCCTAACCGCTGAAGTGTTATCACGGTAGCACTACAAACCGCTTAAACTGAATGATGAAACCTCAAGCAAAATTTTTGATAACTACCTAAACTCACTCGATAGTGAACACTTATTTTTTCTAAAATCAGACATTGACCAGTTTGCATATGCTCGCGCTAAGTTTGACAATGCTTTATTAGAAGAAAACCTGACTATTCCATTTAAGATTTTTAATCTTTATCGCCAACGTGTGGCAAAACGCATTGAATACGCAAAACAATTATTAGAAAAACCCTTCGATTTTACGATCGACGAGTCATACGAGTATGACCGTGAAGATGCGCCATGGGCTAGCTCTGAGGCTGTGTTAAATGACATTTGGCGCAAGCGAGTTAAAAATGACTGGCTGCGCCTTAAGCTTGCTGGCAAACCCAAAGATGAAATAGTGAAAACACTGACAAAGCGCTATAACAACTCATTATCCGGTATCCAGAAAATTAAAAGTGATGACGTGTTTCAAAGCTTTATGAATGCCTATGCAACGGCCATTGACCCACACACCAATTATTTTGGCGTGCGCGCTGCAGAAGATTTTAATATTTCCATGCGTTTATCGTTAGTTGGTATTGGTGCCGTACTGCAATCAAAGGACGAGCACACCGTCATCAAGGAGCTGGTAACTGGCGGCCCTGCTTCCTTATCAGGCTTATTAAAAGTAGGTGATCGTATTATTGGTGTAGCGCAGGGCGATACTGCACCAATGGTTGACGTCATCGGCTGGCGACTCGATGACACCGTAGATTTAATTCGTGGTGAAGAAGACTCTACAGTGGTATTAGAAATTTTACCCGCCGATACAGGTTTG
>SPJK01033628.1_pt1 | contig 13108 bp, 18 predicted proteins | sample 3741771 | NCBI WGS metagenome assembly SPJK01 (sample SAMN10925997, study PRJNA522277) | cold seep metagenome | isolation source: Elba SIP-enriched marine methane seep metagenome, extraction at timepoint T2 | place: Italy: coast of Elba, Mediterranean Sea | reverse complement strand
GCTGACCATGAGTTTATAAATCCTACCAGCCCGGGTGGTAATATCTTGATAAGCCTTACCGGCGTTAGTACTGCCTGTCTCGGTAACAACTAATTCGTTACCAACTACACTGATAGTGGAGTCCAGAGCTGTCCAGCCTGATGCATCCGTATCAAACTGGCCATTGGTTACCATATTCGTTTTGTTGCCACCCATCTTATCCAGGTGACCGGTTGATCGTCTAAGGGCCATAATTTCTCTCTTTTAATTTATGTGACTGATAATAAGTACTGACTATTTAGGGCAGTACTGTTCAAAGTTAGGGTTGGATCGATCTTATACTTTCTGTTTGTCAGGTTTTGAATAGAGCCATCAGGTAGGCCCACACAAATAAAGCCTTCACTTGAGACAAATAGAGCAGCATAACCCCCTGATGTATTCTCAAAAAGGTTATCCAGATTTATACGAATCGCTGTATTTGCCTTGGCTCCGAAGTCATAGACCGATCTCAGTATCCAGTTTTCTGGAGATTCTCCTGATAAAAAGAACACTTCATCCAGCGTTGAAATATAAAGCCCTGTTTCGAGTGAAATACAGAGCGTAATCTCTGATCCAAATGAGATAGCGTTCTCTAAGTAATCGTAAATTTCATAATCAAGTGGGTCTGAATAATATAAATAGTTACCGCTTGCAGAAAACAGGTAGCCTCTGTGTTCTTCAAGAATTGTTCCTGTCGGTATACTGCCTTTAAATTGCCGAGTGCAAGGTTCTTTTAAATGAGTAAGCTGTTGGTCGTCTGATAAGACAAAACCGGTTGAATGACTAATGAAATAAAGCTGCTCTCCATCGCGATTTGAGACGTAGATATTTGCACTATGGTTAACGGGCACATCAACATTTATTAAAATACTGCTGAGGTCATCCACCTCAACCATTATTGAAGAGCCACATCCGGATTCACGCCCGTCTTCTGTTACTGCCGTGGCATTAATCAGGTATCGTCCAGCTGATAAGTTACCTATACCCGTATCTACTTCGATATCAGGGTAGGCGACTCCTGCAGGTCGTTGTACATTTCCATGTAGCGATCCTATATACTCATTGGTGGAAAAGTAAGTACAGTCTGCGATAGTTACTGATGTAAGCAGCTGTCCCGGAATATTTTGGGCTATCAGCTCAACACTGCCTTCAGAATTAATACGATATAACTTGTTATCAGCAGTGAGCACCAGGTTTTGTGAGATGGCAACGGGGCTAATCCCTGAAATGCGTGTGTAGCCTTGGCGAGTTGCCAAACGCCCATTCCTATCGATATCGACATTCTTGGCTGCCGTCAGGCCTGTCAGGCCTACATCCAGTGTATTATTCTGATTGTTAATTCCTTCAAACCGTTCAAGAATCATATAAAACGTGCTCTTGATCTTCTTGGATAACGTCTTAACCTCATTGTTATATCGTTTGCAGATCTAGGTATACCAAAAGCATTAACGAACTTTTGTTCAGCTTCTTTTGCTGCTGAAGGATTAAAGTAATCTTCATCTCTTGTCGAATAAACCAATTTAAGGATCCACCAGACTAAATCAAAATGAAAGTACTCAGAAATTTCAGGAACGTCAGTATCTGCAGATAATGGCAATAACGGAAGCCTTGAAACAGTCAGGCTTAATAGGCCATCCAGTTGAGGTAAGTGTGATAGAACTAGCTTTCCTGAATCATAATCTAAACAATATCTATCCGGGCTCCCTTCCCTTGTTATCCAAAGAGGGTCTTCGGTATCCAGCATCTTATAACCCGATTTTTCAAGAAGCTCTCTCTCAGTCGATAATCGCGCTCTATATACATCAATTATTTTTGGATGAAGATCGTAAATGTTCTGACCAGCTTCTATAGTAATATTACAAACTTCATGTGTAGACGAATCTTTAATAAGGTTTCCAGCTAAGCAAGCTTGCTTAATTGATTCTTCCAAATAAACTGATAATTGATCGTCTTGTATACCAACAACACCATCTAAATCATCAATCAAGGATCTTGCTTGCTGAATAATCTCTGATTTATTCATCGCCTGTTATTCAGCCGCTTCTAACTCAATTTTAATGATTGAACGAATCATGTTCACCGGGCTCATTCTATGATCCAAATCAGCTTCATGATGGGTTAAAGCATAATCCTGAATACTTTGTTTTGATTTTGGATTAATGCCCTTGCTTTCTGCCCACGAAATAAGCTCATTGTTGCTCATTTCTTCTGGATCAAGTTCATCATCGAGGCCAGGTTCATCGTCGTCATTTTTAGGCTGATCATCTTTTGAGCCAAAAATTCGATAAGATTCTGAAATAGCCAAGAACTTAGACAAATGCTCTTCATTACTGACTTCACAGCAATGACAACCTTTTGTTTGTTCTGTTTCTCGAAAGTGATACACCTGCGTATTCATATCAACAACAGTGCCACCTTTACGTTTAATCGTGCATTCGATAATCATAATTTGTCCTTAATAGCCTTTATTTGCTAACCGACTAATCAGTGTTCCAGTAATTGTTCCAGCAACACTCGTGGTAGGTGCTGCAGTAACTTCAACCACTATCAACCGATCTTTTTCAACAGGCTCTAATCTTCGCCCTGCCTGATTATCTAATCGAGCCAAACCACCGGATCTTGCTATTGTCGATGACTTTATTAACGCATCACGATCAACAGTACTGAAATCAAGTTCAGCGACACCGACTTCAATAGAAATACCAGAGCCTGAATCAAGATCATCTGTGTCCAGGATGAAATCAACAGCAACATGGCCTGCCGGAAGCTTACAAACTGCAATCTTATCTGCTAAAGCAACATTGGCTGCTAAATCGATACTGCCATGATTAACCGCTGATTGACCGAAACCGGTTACTGTTGCAGCAGGACTTCTATCGTCTGCTGCATTTGCTTTTAATTCACTCATAGGAATTCACCTTTATCTAAAAATTAAACGGTTGGATCAGTGGCCGCAGTATCAAGCGAGATCACACCAAAATCCTTATCGTTGAATCGTGTTTTCTTAACGCCAACAATCGTTGATGTCGTAATAACAGCTTCATTACCGTTGTCGCGTGATTCTTCATGCCAGTCGAATCTAAGATTTGTACCAGGAGAGCCAAATGCACAGACCATAGCTTGACGACCCACAAATAAAGCTCTTGAAGCATCAACATTTGCACCAACACCATAATCATTGAAACGAATCGTATTTTTATGGCAATGCAAAACAACATCGTTATGCATACCCAAGCCACCTTTAAAAATTGCATTTTTTTTGCCTTGTGCCTGAGCTAGATTCTTGTTTAAGTCTAACCAGCCACCTGTGCCGACATCAGTACGCAAGTCATACTCTTGCCAAGGGTTCATGACGATACAATAATGCTCCTCACCATCTACCATTATTGGCTGAATTTGTGGTGTTTCTTGAATGCCGCCACCCATCATGGTCGCCCGTGTTTTCGCTTTATCAACAAGATTTAAGTTGAATTTATCGGAAGCGGTTAATGATGACTTTGAAGCAGCCGAGCCGCCATAGAGGATGTGGTCGGCATCAGGCGTTTGCAGTGCATTGTTGGCAAAACCAGAATAAGTTGATCTAAAGATGAAGTCTTCATTAATACCTCTAGCACCTGAGCCATAGATAAAGAAAATTTCATCAAAAACCCGTGACCACCATTCAGACTGTCTTTTTCTGGCAATTTTTCTTAGATTATGAATGGTGCGTTTACGCGTCATGCGCCCACCCGTGTTAACGCCACCACGCAACTGATCAATAAAAACGTTGTCAGTATAGAATTTTAAATCTTCTTCTTGGCCTTCGAGCTTATCGTCACCCTGAACAGGTTCCATTTTTAGCTGAACACTTAAGTCAAAAGAGATTTGTTCACCGGCATCGTTTTCAAGATTAGGAAGCATTTGAATAGGCATAGGCGAATCTTCACCTTTGCCCATGAATTTCTTGTTCCAATATGAAATTTTAGCTATGTCAATAGCTAAGAATGCGCTATACCTTTGTACAGCTTTTGAGTCATTAAGACCAATTATAGTCCGAGCCATGAGTACCACCTTTTAAAGTAGCACTCGTGCGCTTTTTCTCTGAAAAATCACTGCTCTTGCTGTGATTTTGATTTGATTCTTTAGACTGGAATTTTACTGGCGTTTCTCTATCAGCGTCAATACTTATCCTTGATTTTCTGCCAGATTTATGATGTAAAGTTATTATCGCACCACCCACCGACACAGAATCGCCTTCCGTTAAGTCAATATATAAAGCCATAATCTTATAAAGTTATTGAGAGGCTAAATATCTTTCTGCTTGAGCCTCTGAAAGCTTAAGTAATTGTTCTTCTAACTCCATGCCATCTAATCTATCTAAATGCGCGAACTCATCATGGTTTTGATTTTGTGCGGCAGGCATTTCACCCAATGTCACCGGAATTTGCAGATCCTGTTTTGCAGAGATTGATTGGTTGCTATTTTGTTCAGTGCCTATAGCAATTCCTCTGTCATTCAATTCCTTTTTAGCTTGATTAAACACCCAGGCTGGATGTTCCCCCGGATTATTGTTTGATACAGTCTTTAATGCTGAAACAAAGGCTTGGTTGATTATTGGATCATTCATTACAGCATCATGCCCAGGTTGCTTTAAGAATTCATCCCTAGCCGTGTCCCAAGTTTTTTGCTGATGCTGTTGCTCAATTTCATTAAAAATATTCTGTCTTTCAGATTCAATTAAAATTTGTTGTCGGTCATTATTTAACCTGAGCATTTCAGAGTGATATTCTTTAAAATCAATATCTCCATCGTCAAACTTAGATGCCAAACCTTCTAGCTCAGCATCAATCGCTGACAACTTATCTGGTTCTGGTTCTGGTTCTGGCTCTGGCTCTGGTTCTAAATCTTGTGAATGGCCATCATCTTCTTGTTGACTTAGTTCAGAATCTTCGGTTGAACCCTCGCTTTCATCATCATTATCTTCGCTCGAATCATAGCCTGCTATTGCCTCGCGTTCTTCATCGCTTAATAAATCTAACTCATCATCTGAAAAACTTTCTTGCTCTTGCATATATACACCTGTTTTTAATTAATAGATTGATTACTCATACTTGCGCCCTCAAGTATGTCCTGTGCAGATTGGACAACATCTGAGCCAACCGCCATCGCCTGAACCGCTGAATCAATTGCTTTTACCATCGCATTAACTCTTTGCTCATGAGACATACTTTCATCCCTCATCGCTTTTGCTTCAATAGCTCTTATCTTGACCATTGCTTCTTTTAATGCTATTTCAGATTGCTGTTGTTGCTGCTGTGCTGCTTGGTCGTCAAGTTGTTGCTGTTTTTGTTTAGACTGTGGATCATTCGGGTCGGATTGCCCGTTGATTTTCCGAATTCTTCTAACAATTTCATCCTTACCTGGCACATCTGCATATTCAAACACCAAGTCAAGTAAGCTCATTGCTGTAGTGCTATCCATTTTTGACATCATATCCATCATTTGCTCAAACACAGCAACACGCAATGATTCCCGGAAATCTTGCTCAGAAACAATAAAATCAGCCTGATGTTTTGTAATATCATTTAGCAGTCTTCCTGACTCATTATCTAATTCATTTAAATGAATGAATTCTTGCTCACCTCGTTCGCCAGTGACTCTTAATATTTTTGAATCTGAATAAAACTGCTCAATCAAAGATAATGTTATTTCGCCTGATAACTGAGAAGATAAGCGCAAATTATCAAACAAAGTTGCGGTGACAACAGTGCCTTGGTTTTGCCTTGCTAAAATTGCTTTTCCAGAAGTGGCATTTGTTTCTAACCCCATATTCTCACCAGTGACACCTGATGATTGTCTTATGTACTCGCTATTCTGATTAGCAAGCATAATATGCTCTTCTGCTAACTGAATATTTGTCTCAATTTCGAGCTGTTTTCCTTGGTTCTTTTCAATAATCGCATCCGGGCGAGCTGATTCTTCTTCATATTCATCCAGATCATCGACCGCACCTTTATCCATTATTGTTCTATTCACAGACAGGAGGAATAAAGCTTTTGATCTTCTTTTATTCAAATCATTTTGTGGATCACGAGCATTTCTAACGATGCCATAATACTGGTTGTCACGGGATCGTCTATAAGCAAAAACGGGAACAAAGGGGAATCGATTATGCAAATAAGGACTGGGCATATCTTGTAATAAGCAGCCACCATCAATAAAAACACACACCCTTATTTTCATTCTTACTGCATCAAACAATGACGCATAACCATCATTGATTTCTTGATTCATTTCCGCGTTATTACTATCAAGCTCTTTCCCAGAAAACCTGCCACCTCTGATTAATTGAACTTTACTTGGCTCTTTGTACCAGCACTCAATTAACCTAACAACCTCTCGCCTACCAACTGTAGAGCCAATAGCATCACCCACATTGACCGCTATTGCATCGTCAGTACGTCTGTATAACTGCGAATCATAAAAGTCATCTTCTGTGATGTATGGCAATCTATCTAAAGCCTCTGTAGCTGATTTCAGTTGCATAGCCCTATCTGGAAACATCATTTCAGCAATATCTAAGTCAACAACTTTTGAACGAAACAAATACCGAGCATCACTTATATCAACCTCTCTTGATGTATGATCAAGCCAAATGTTGCGCCACGACTCATTGCGTATAAATACCAACTCATCTTCTGAATCAGCACGTATACCCACCTCTAGCCAACCTATGCCTGATGAAATGGCACTTTGAAATGCCAATGATTTTTTAAATTCAGCTTTGTTTACATCACTAATGTACTTGAGTAGTTTGGTTTTTACTTCGGCCAACTCTAAGTCATCCTCTGATCTAGCAGCTATTTTCCAATCAATTTTTGTTCTTTTTTGTGTGCCAATGACCCACTCAACCGCAGGCTTTATCTCATTAAAAACCAAAGGCTGTTGATGTCTATTCCTTAATTCTTCCGCATCTTCCTCAAACCATTGCAAGCCATTGACATAATCATCATCGATAGCCATTTCTTGTCTGTTTTCTGAATGCGCTATTCGAGTTTCGTACCACCAATCTTTAATTTTTGATAACTTTTTTTCTGACTCATAGCTATCCAACTCATGTTGTTCAAACTTGGTTTCTTCCTTATTCTCATCATCAAATAAGTAATCACCTGAATAAGGGGTTTTTGATCTAATATTTTCCATACGGACTAACTCGCATCAATGATTTTTTCGCCATCTAGCTTTACAACCAGGCCTGATTGCTCAGCTTCCTTCATTAATTGCTTTTGACTAATGCCAGAATGCGGAGGCATCGACACCAGGTCCGGCAGATTATCAACAATGGCGGAACAAATTCGGTAAACAGTCAACTTATCAACACCGAGTCGTAAAGTTTCTCCTATCGTTAAAGCTGCTTGAACTAGATAATCTGTCGGTTCACCCGTAACCGAATCAGCATATTTATAAGCGACATTCAAAGGGATGATGTAAGCAGATTTATATCGTGGAGCACCTACAACCATGACAGGCTCCATGTTTTTATCAATCTCTACATACTGAAAGAAAACAACAAAATCGTTGTAATTTTTAGAAGCCGGAATATCTTTTTTATATGTCATCACTAAACCGCCATTGCGCTACGTTTTTTTCTTCTGCTTGTTTTTCTGGATGAATTATCAATATAACCTTGAGCAAATTGCCTGAAAGCATCGGCTGGATTACTCGCCCAGTCATGAAGCGGTCTATCTTGATAAGTCTGCGTCTTGTCATTCCACTGCTTTTTGTAGTTTTCAAGCCCCTTGATTCCTGCATCACACTTTTTTTTATCAAACCAGCAAGACATAAAAACATTTCTTGCCATTTCAATACCTTCTGATACGTCATTGATTCGTGGAACCACTGACAAAGGTTCTATGCCTAAGTCCTGCAAAACCTCCTGTCTGCTTTTGTTGTCGCCTCGACTAATATCAGTCACAACTACGTCGTGTGGCAGATAGTGTTCTCCGTAGATATAGCCTCTTTCTTTAATGACCTTTGCATAATGATGTAAGGCTTCACCATCATTTTCGTAATAATCGATAAACCTATTCTGATTGCCAAAACGCTGATGAAACCAAATGCAGTTTTTATCATTACGTCCTAAATCCCAAAAGGTATTCACTGGCAATTCTGGTGCATACGGAACAGTCGTTATTTGTCCGTTCTGCCTGATCCGTTTTATAATCTGCCCGTAATAAGAGCCTTCAACTGAGACTTCAAAAGCTTCTTCAGGTGTTGAGGGAAATTCTTGTTTCATGTCGTCAGATTCACCTAATTTTTGTTGTCTCCACTTCATGACATACCAAGCTTTTTTTTGCTTGGTTAGCTTGATACCATGTTCATTTTCTAGCCCATCAAAATAAGCCTTTTCAGTACTTGTTAGTTGGACATGATCAGCATCAATTTCATAACGATCATCAAGAAACCAGGGGAAAAAATGAAACTTAAACTCAGTCTCAATTAATTTTTTACACTGATCTTTCAGCTCAATAGCGGCAGTGCAAATATCATAAAACAAACCACCTCTGCCTTCCGCTGTTGACTCGATAAACACGAATTGACCGTTATGCACCGTGTTTAAAGCACCAGTTTTGATTTCTCTGGCCTTTTCTGGATACTTTTTAGCAATTTTTCCAAGCTCTGAAACATGTAAATATTGCAACGTACCCGACCTAAGTGATGTGCCCACCCGGATCGAGCTACCATTATTAAAAGTTAACTTACTCGCGCTATCGCCTTGCGTACTGATTTCATCTTTTAACCATCGCGGTAAACAGTCGTAAGCGAACTTAATCTTGTCATTAAATATCGTTTCAGCATCATCACGCGTATGAGCAATCACACCTGCCCTGATATTGCTATTAAACAAACATGCATCTAAGATAAAAATTTGTATAAATGTAGAAAACCCAAGCTGCCTAGCTTTCAACACAATGTTTAAAAACCACATAGTGTTGTAAAACAGTTTTTGAGCATGGTTACATCTAAACTTTATTTTCTGTCCGCGCTCGTTTGTTATGTAATAAAGATTATTTAGTCTCCACCACCTATCATTCAGCTTTTTTAAAACAGCTTCTCTGCTTGCATGATCTGGCATAGAACCAATCAGTCATTAACCGGCTCAGGCAATCCTTTGGATGAGCCATCAATCTGATTTAAAATATCGCTCAAAGCGACAATTGATGATTTATTTTCTTCTTTGAACATATTTAAATGTCTGGCAATAGTGTTTAATGCACCAAGCTTGTCTACAAACCTGATTTTTGCAATAGATACACTTACCCCATCATCATCAAGCTTTGTGACAACATCGATTGAAGAAATGGCTTTGGTTACTTCAGGAGGAAGTTCACTTATTTTAAGAAGCTGGCCGTCACCATCAAATAAGCTGGATGGATCGAAAAATGCAGCAATACTCAATTCTTTTAATGTGACCTCTGGCGTTACATTTGTTGTTCTTCCAGCATCTTCTACTAAAAAATTTATAGCCTTTCTAACTTCTTTTCGTCCCAAAACATGTCTTGCTGAGTCGTATGTATAATTTGCAGCCACAGCAGCATTCTTTATACTGAACTCTTTGACGTACTCAAGAACAAAAGCCGCCCATCTTTGCCTTGATTTACTACCTTGTTGCAAAGCCTCTAGTGGGTTTAAGGATTCATCCATATCTAAGCCAATATCGCTTTTAATACTTCAGTTAAGCCAACGGTATCCGAACCAAGTAAAGCAAAAATACCAGCGGCAAAATATTTGATCTTGATTAATAGATTCAGAACTTTTTTCTGATTATTTTCTATATGAGTAACTCTTACGCAGAGCTCACCCATTCTTGATCTATCGTAACTCTGGTTCTGCTCGACTATTAATAATCTATCGCACTCGTCATGACTCATTTTGCTATTTTCCATCTTTGTTGTTATCAATAATTGAATCCCTGGCATCTATATAACTATCAATCGCGTCAAAATATGGATTTAGACGTGCACAACTGGTATTCCAGACAAGAATGAATGTAACAAATGCTATTAACAAAAATAATTTAAAATTTGCCATCAGTTTCCTTTATATAAATAGATATGTCGTGATCATCCCAGGTTGCAGACGAATCAACAGAACAGTCAGGTTTAATTAAAATAACAGGGTAATTGTGACGATAGAGAGGGATTCTAGGCATAAGCGGGACGACATCATTGCGATATCGATAGTTAGTTTGCTTAAACCCTTGCAGTATTCGTTTTGATAGCTGTGCCTTTGGTGAGCCAAACCCAACCCATTCAAGAACATTGAATCCGGCTGCTTGAAGCTTAGCGGCACAAAGAAGGGATAAAGCCCCACCAAGAGAATGCCCAGTTAAAACAACAGGCATATCTTTTATTAATATTTTTTCAAGTGTTTGTGCAGATTTTCTGGCACCTTTTAAGAAACCAGAATGAACCCACCCCATATCAATGTCATACCAAGGTAGTATTCGCATATCACGAATAACATCGATAATGCCACGTCCTTTGAACAATGATCCAGTCTCAGTGCCTCTGAAGGCAACAACTTGAACATCTTTTAAAAATAAAATGACTGCTTCACAGTCATGCAAATTAAGTGTTACATGCTTATATGAGCATTCACATATTTTTGCAAGCTCATGGCAACTAAGTTCAGATTTTTGTAGATTTGAGTCTGATATCATGGCATTAAGAGAACAAATAACAATAGATTGTTCTTTAAACGAACAAATTTGTCAATAAAAAAAGGGTTACCTTAATTCAAAATGAGGTCCGTCTTTAAAAGATGTCCAATCTCCACCCCAGCCAATCTCCACCCCAAGCTGTGCGGCGGATTTCTTCATAGCCGATGCAATATGGCTATAAAGTGGCCAATCCCATCGTATTTTTCCATCAACAAAGGGTGCCAAGTCAACAGCATGACCTGTTAAATGCTTGCTATTTAATACAGTTGTGGCTCCCAAGTTAAACAATCTTGATTGCCTTTCCATTGTTCTTAATCCTTCAATGACCGCAAAATCAACACTCGTGATATTGATAGCTGTTTTAACGACCTTTACCAGATCATCATCAACCCCCTGAAGATTTGCTAATGAGCGTTCACTTAAATAAAATCCACTCGATTTTACAGTTGGCAAATCCAGGGCAAGGGCAACTTTAGTTAGAACGGTATCATCAACTTCAATCCAGTTTGTTTGCTGTATCAGATCAATCACATTACTTTTATTCATTTGATATAACACCTCTTTATTTAAAAATTATTTCTGGTTTATGTGTGCCAGGGGCTGAACAATCAAAGTGCATATTCAGCATCTTCTGTGCAACCACAAAGACATCACAAATGACATCTACATCTTCGTAACCACCAATACCGAGTTTGCTTTGCACTTCATCTGCCCCTAATTCTTTGACGAGGTTTAAATAAACCTGATGAAAATCTATTGTGTTCATAAAGACCTTCTTTCATATATCGTTTATTTCCTGAACTAAAACTCTGACTTTGCTGACACCATCGTTCGCAGTGCCTTTAAAAACGGTCATCTTTTTAACCTGAGAATCATCAACCCAGACACCAATATTTGTTAAAGCATCCAGAGTACCTTTCAAATAATTATCAATATCCTTACCACCTGTCTTTTCCAGAATTTCAACAATGATTTCAACTTCATTTTCCAATGTTGTGAAACCAACATCTGTATACAATCGTTTAACCAGAGCGTGATATTCCCTGGCTTGCTTAGAAAGAATATTCCTCGCAATGGTTTTGCCCGATTTTGACTTACCAAGAACGGCTCTCCAATACTGATTGGTTGAAGGTGGGATGGGTAAAACCAGTTCAATCATAAGTGTTCCTTTTTATCACCAAGTGTGAATTATACGAACATAAAAGTCAAGAAAAACCACCCATGATTCAGGCGGCTTAACTTGATTCTATTTTTCTGACTCCATCCCTTTAATAGCCAGTTCAACTAATTGGCCTAGAAATGCAGATTCAATCAGCGAATCTGGCGGAAGGATTTTCATGGTTAAAATAAATTCATCCAGCCCATCTGTTTTAATGACTGTCTGTATCGCTAAATCAGCTAAATTTGCACCAAGCTTGGAATGTGAATTATTCATAACCTACCTCCAATTCCGAATCAGCTTCTAAAATCTCACAACATTGCGCCCTTGTCGAAACTTGATGGTTCACGACAAAATATTCCTCACAACCGCCAGCCGATTGATCACACAGAACAATCTCAGGTTTGTTCAAACCTAAATCAGATACATCTTGCATCATGGAAAACTCAAAATGACAATAAGGGCAACGATACTTAAATAATAGTTCAGTACTCATGCTGCACCGCCTTTTTTAGTGGTTCTATAACCCATAGGTTTAGGTCCACGACGTGAGCCTCTAACTGCGCTTAGATCCGTGTATTCAATCAATTGTTTTGTGATTAACTCAGATAAAGTCTGATCAAGATATGCCTTACTGACAGACCTGAAAGGAGACCTTCTAGCCATTTCCCTTTTTGTAATTCCATTTTCACCACACATAGTTATTGCAACAATGAAGTGTTCCTTGCGCTCTATCTTTTCAGCCTCAACCTTCGGCAAAGCTTTTGGCTCAGGCTTAACAGTAATTCCTTTTGATGCCAGATACTCAGCTGCGTGTTGTTTGCTGACTCTCAATAAAGAATTGAGCTTTGTTGTATCGATGTGATTAAACTCATCCAGATCAGTAAACACCTGATCGATCACCCATCGTCTTATTTCCCTGACATTAAAAGGATTATTTATGAAAAGTATAGAATAATCCATGATCCTTCGAACATTCCAGGTATCGACAGCCATATTAGAAGCCTGAGAATCATCCAGCGAAAAAATCAAATCTGAACGAACACCAGACTTTGTAACCTTATTTTCCAGATCCAATAAAGGATCGTCCGGCGGACAAGGGAGTAAATGAAACAATTTTCTTACGTCCTTTAGAGCAAACCAGTTTTGCTCATCCATACGGATGACTCTAAGGTAGTTTCCATTTGGCCTGTGAAAAGTCAGGACTTTGGCTCTTGCGTCTTGTTGGG
>SPJK01016600.1_pt1 | contig 13113 bp, 10 predicted proteins | sample 3741771 | NCBI WGS metagenome assembly SPJK01 (sample SAMN10925997, study PRJNA522277) | cold seep metagenome | isolation source: Elba SIP-enriched marine methane seep metagenome, extraction at timepoint T2 | place: Italy: coast of Elba, Mediterranean Sea | reverse complement strand
CATCAAAGCCAAGGCCATCCAGGATGCGGCTGGCCCGCGATTCAGCACGATGCGCGCCGAGATCCTCCAACCGCGCATGGACCTCTCCCAGCCTATTGGCATCCTCCGCACGCTCCGCTTCCGCCATCAGCGCCGCCATCTCGCGGTCGGCAGATATCACGGTGTCCAGCGGTGTCGCATCGCCATCCGGTGTTTCCTGGGCCACCGCCCCAACACGGCGGCGCGCGCCGATCAAGACATCGCCCGACTCCGGTGCGGCTTCTCCCAAGATCAGCCGCAACAGCGTTGTCTTACCGCTACCATTACGCCCGACGAGCCCGACCCGATGGCCATCGGGAATCTGTGCAGACGCCCCTTCCAGGAGCGGCCGGCCACCAGCGCGGTAGTTTATGTCCTTCAAAGTCAACATGACGGCGCGGGGGTAGCATCCGATTGCGTATGGGGAAAGGCTTGAAGCGACCATAGGCCTTCGATATAAACCGCGCCGAACGGCAGGGTGCGCCGCACAAGAGTGTGGTACCCGCCTGGATATTCGCAAACCAAGGGGTAGTCAGCATGGCTCTCGAGCGCACTTTTTCGATCATTAAGCCCGACGCAACGCGCCGGAACATCACCGGCAAAATCAACGCCATGCTGGAAGATGCGGGTCTCCGCATCGTCGCCCAGAAGCGGATCTGCATGACGCAGGAACAAGCCGAAACCTTCTACGGCGTCCACCGCGAGCGCGCATTCTTCAACGACCTGGTCAAATTCATGACCTCCGGTCCGGTTGTTGTTCAGGTTCTGGAAGGTGAAAACGCCATCCTGAAAAACCGCGAAGTCATGGGTGCCACAAACCCGGCCAACGCCGATGAAGGCACGATCCGCAAAGCCTATGGCGAGTCGGTCGAAGCCAACTCCGCACACGGCTCCGACTCTCCGGAGAATGCAGCGATTGAAATCGCGTATTTCTTCTCTGGTGCGGAAATCGCCGGTTAAGTCATTTTCATCCATTTGGGTGGCATTAGAACGCCGCAGCATTCATGTGCTGCGGCGTTCATGTTTTTGCGCCCGGGATCAAGAACCGCGAAAACAGCGTATCGATTAGGCCTCTTCCACACCCAGTTCGATCCGCTTCTTGCGGGATAGACCTGCGGCAACCAACATGTGGCTTTCCGCGATATAGAGCTTCAGATCGTCGTCACTGAGCCCCGGCGCCGCATGGTGCTGGATCCAGGTGAAGCCGCGTGACGCCAGATACGGGGCGGGGCGCAACCCCGGCTGTTCCCCCAAAATCTCAAAACTCAGCGCGGTTACCTTGAAGGTATAGGCCGGCTGATCATCCGCCCAGCCACCGATCGCAAAGACCTTCCCACCCACCTTCCATACATGCGAGCCGCCCCATTGGACGACATGAGACGTCCCCGGAAGCGACTCGCAAAAGGCATTATATTCGTCATAAGTCATGCGACGCGTTTTACGCCGCTTTCTCCTCTACGGGAATATAGATATCGATCTCTCCTGACAGAGTCGTGGCATCAAACCTGTGCTTCTCGTAATATTCGAAGTCGGACGCGCGCGCGATTCTGTACCCCGACGACGGCAACCAAGTGTCGAAGATATAGGCATAGGCACGCCGGAATTCGTCGGGCAGTTCGGTCGTCTCGGGGCTAAAAGTGAAGACCGCATAGTCGCGGGCCTGCAGTGTTACGGTCTCCATTCCATCCGGCTCCGGCTTCTCGCCACGCACCTGAACACCAGCCAAATAGTCGAAGTCACCAGGCCCGCCCTCAACACCGTGGATACATACGCCGTAGGCGGCACCTTCGACTGCGTCCTCGTACTCGTTCATGCGGGCGTTCAACGTCATCCAAAGCTCAGGGAGCGACGCCTCGACGCCACGCGAAACCCGTTGCCGGAGTCCGGAAATCTTGCGTTCTTCCAACGTTACAAATTTGGGATTCATTGGGATAGCCTCCTGTTTTGCGCGTAACCAATTCTCAGAAAGCAACGGCATCAGATAGAACGGATCGATATCCGTTCTGCCCCTTCGTAGCGCGCCCGGCGTTGTGCCGAAGGCCCGCTTGAAAGCACGGGTAAAGGCTTCCTGGGATTCGAAACCGGCATCGAAGGCGATGTCGATCAACCGCTCCCGCCCGTCCCGGACCGCAACCGCGGCAAGGCTTAGGCGCCGCGCCCGAACATACCCCATGACGCTACCGCCGGTCATAGCCCGAAAATAGCGGCAGAAATGGTATGTCGAGAAACCCGCCACCCGCGCGATTTCGGAAAGAGAGAGTGGCTCGGCGAGCCGGTTCTCAATCCTGTCTATCGCGCGCAATATCGGTTCCATCGGTGCCTCCGTTGCTTCGGAAGCCGCTGTTGTAGCGCAGATGGCGCGGACGGTCTTGACCGCGATTGCGGTGCCTTTACTTCGGCATGCGGTTAAAGGCGTCGAGCGCAGCGATCTTGTAGGCTTCGGCGAGTGTTGGGTAGTTGAAGGTGTTTTCGACGAAGAAATCCAACTTCCCTTTCAGGTTCAGCACGGCCTGGCCGATATGAACCAGCTCTGTCGCCCCTTCCCCGACGATATGGACACCCAGCAAGCGCCTGGTCTTCAACGAGAAGATCAGTTTCATCATGCCGGCCTCGATACCCATGATATGGCCGCGCGAGGTCTCCCGAAAGCGGGCGATGCCGCATTCATAGGGAATCCCACGCTCCCGCACTTCTTCTTCCGACATGCCGCAGGTCGACATCTCCGGCACCGAGTAAATGCCATAGGGAAAGAACTCCGGCGGCTTCTGCGGGTTCGAATCAAACGCATGACAGGCAGCGATCCGTCCCTGCTCCATCGACGTCGACGCCAGGCTGGGGAACCCGATCACATCACCGGCCGCATAAATATGCGGTACTTCGGTTTGGAATGTAATCGGATTGGCCTTGAGCCGGCCCCGCTTGTCGGTTGTAAGGCCGCATTTGTCGAGGCCGATACTTTGTGTCGCTCCCATGCGTCCGGCAGCGAAGAGAACCATATCGGCCCTGGCGACCCGACCGCCGGTCAAATGGCAAGTGACAGGACCTTCTTCCGGCACATCAATCTTCTCAACCGAGTGGCTCAAGCGAAGCACCATGCCGCGATCACGCAGGTCATGCGTAAAGTCTTCAATCAACTCCCTATCGATGAAATCGAGCATCGAGTCGCGCGGCTCAATCAATGTCACCGGAACATCAAGCGCACTGAAGATCGTTGCATATTCCACCCCGATAACACCGGCACCGATAACCACCAGACTGCGCGGCACATGGTCGAGATCCAGGATCTCATCACTGTCCAAAACGCGGTTGGGTGTGAAGGGAATATTGTCCGGGCGGAAAGGATGGGTTCCGACACAAAGCAGAAACTTGTCTGCCGTGATGTCATAATGCTCCCCCTCATCCCCATCGATCCGGACTTCATGCGTGCCGATGAAGCGCGCTACACCGCGCACCGTGTCGACCTTGTTCCGGGCAAACTGATGCTCCAAAACCTCGACTTCGTGGTTGAGGGTAATCAGTAACCGCTTTCTAAGATCTTCCGCCTCAATGTCTTTCTTGACCCGATAGGCACGTCCATAGAAGCCCCGTTCGCGCCAGCCGGACAGGTTAAGCGCGGTTTCCCGAAGCGTCTTGGACGGGATGGTCCCGGTATGGACAGAAACCCCACCAACACGCCTGCCCTTTTCGACGACCAGAACCTCTCGGTTCAGCTTGGCCGCTTGAATAGCCGCACGCCGCCCTGCGGGACCGCTACCGATAACGATCATGTCGTAGTGAGTCTTAAGCACCCCGGAAATCCCCTTCTTAGCCCTGCGCCAAACATTAAACTGACCAAACCAGCAACAATAAGGCGCTGGTTGAGCCTAGCCTATCCATACGCGCTTGCCCAGTGTAGGAGAAAGCGACAGATCACAGCGCATCCCCGCCTTTCAACGCCTCTTTTCAGATGATTTGGTAAACTCAGCTAACCGGTCGACGTGATTTTTCCAGGGTTTCCCAGGCCTTCACACAGCGTGCTTGAGATTGTCAGAAAAAGCCGCCGGGCTTACAGTCGCAAAACTTTAAAAATAGATGGCTAGGGAGGTTCTTGCCATGCAGTCTCATGCTCGGGTGGTTATCGTTGGTGGCGGCATGATGGGTGCCGGGCTTCTCTACCATCTGGCCGAAATGGGTTGGAAAGACAGCTTGCTGATCGAGAAGGGCGAGCTCACCTCCGGATCGACCTGGCACGCGGCGGGACAATGCCCCAGCTTCATTGCCGACTACAACATGGGGAAAATCCACCACTACGGAAACACGCTCTATCCGAAGCTGGAGGAAATGACCGGTCAGTATGTATCCTGGCATGGCTGCGGCGGGTTGCGTTTCGCGCTGAACCAGGCGGAAGTCGACTACTTCAAAAAGGTCGAAGGGGTGTCCAAGCTGATCGGCTTCCGGATGCAGGTGATCGGCCCGGATGAGATCAAGAACATCAACCCGCATGTGGATACAACCGGTGTGCTGGCGGCGGCCTGGACCTTGGATGATGGGCATGTCGATCCCGCTGGTTGCTGTAACGCGCTTGCCAAGGGGGCCCGCGACATGGGCGCTTCCATCGTCAAGCACAACCGGGTCTTGGATATCAAACCCCTGCCCACCGGCGAATGGCAGGTGATTACCGAACAAGGCAATGTAACCTGTGAGCATGTGGTGAATGCCGGTGGTTGCTATGCCCGGCTGATCAATCAGTGGGTCGGCTCCGACGTGCCGATCACCAATATGAAACACCACTACATCGTCACCGAACCAATCAAGGAATTCCTGGAAGCCGATGAAGAAATGCCGGTGATGCGGGACCCCTACCCTTCCGCCTATTACCGACAGGAGCAAAAGTCCGGGCTGATCGGTATCTATGAAACCGAAGGCGCCGAAGAAGCTTGGGCCGACCGTGGTGGCCACCCGGAATGGGATTCGGAGAATGAGCTGTTCACCGATGAGCTGGACCGCATCAGCCCCTGGATCGAAAAAACTTTGGAGCGGATGCCCATCTGGGGAGAAAGCGGCATCAAGCGGATCGTCCATGGTGCGATACCGCACACGCCCGACGCCAACCCGCTGCTGGGTCCGACAGGCGGTCTCCGCAATTTCTGGCAATGCGCCGGGTCGTCCATCGGCATCGCGCAAGGCGCTGGCTGCGGCAAGTACCTCGCGCAATGGATCGTCGAAGGCGAGAGCGAGATCAACATGGCCGGGCTGGACCCCCGGCGTTTCGGTAAATGGGCGGATGAGGGCTATGTCCGTGATCGCTCCATCGAAGACTATGAACACATGTACGCCCTCCACTTACCGGGGGAGGAACGCCCAGCAGGACGCGGTAAGCGCAAATCTTCTTTGCATGACACCCTGGCGGAGAAGGGTGGCCTCTACACCACGGCGAGCGGTTGGGAGCGGGTTAAGTACTACTCTGTCGACGGATCGGATGAAGAAGCCGGGTTCCGCCGCGCCAATGGCCATGATGCAACCGGTGCCGAATGCCGTGCGGTGATGGAAGGGGTCGCTATCGCCGACATGTCGTCCTTCGCAAAATTCGATGTTGTCGGAAAAGATGCGCCGGCAATGCTGGACCGGGTCTTCGCCAATCGCATGCCGCGAAAGATCGGCGGGATTGCACTTGCGCATATGTTGAATGAAGACGGCGTCATCGAAGGCGAAGCCACTGTGACCCGCCTCAGCGAGGACCGCTACTACGTTCTCTCCGGCGCCGCAGCGGAAACCCGCGACGAAGACTGGCTCTCCCAACATGTGGAAAGCGGTGAAGATGTCAGCGTCACAAACATCTCCGATGATTTCGGCAACCTGGTGCTCGCCGGGCCAAAAAGCCGCGACGTGCTTTCTCAAGTCACCGATGCGGATTTATCGAATGAGGGCTTCCGTTGGCTCACGGCGCAGGAGATCGAAATCGCCGGCACCACCGTGCGGGCCCTTCGCGTGAACTATATCGGCGAACTCGGTTGGGAGCTCCACTGCCCCATGAACGCCATGCCCGCTGTTTACGAAGCAGTCATGGCGGCAGGCGCGCCGCATAACATCGGGCATTTCGGGACCTATGCCGTAAACGCCATGCGGATGGAGAAAGCCTATAAGGGCTGGGGGTCCGAACTGACCAACGAAATCACCCCGATCGAGGCGGATATCGAACGCTTCGTGAAGCTGGATAAGGATTTCCTCGGCAAACCGGCGGTCCAGCAACGCAAGCAGGACGGCGCCGAAGGCAAAATCGTGTATCTGGAAGTCTCCGACGGCGACAATGATGCGGTCGGAGGCGAGGCCATCACGGTTGGTGACGGGGAGGTCATCGGCCTCACCACCTCCGGCGGTTATGGTCACCGGGTCGGCAAGTCCCTCGCCTTCGCCTATGTGAAGCCGGGCTATGCGGAACCGGGTACCACGATGACAGTGTGGTTGCTCGGAGAAGCCCGCCAAGCGACAGTATTGGCAGAGCCGACCTATGATGCCGCGAATGACCGCTTAAGGGCGTAAGCGATCAAGTGCAGGGGCGGCCTAGAGGACTTGTAACCGCCCTCAGGCCATCTCCGCTCTCAGGCCATCTCCGCCAGCGCCTTTGCGGCTTTCTCAATCGCGGCGTCGGTCAATTGCAGGTCTTCTTCGGTCAAGGCCATGGAGGGGTAGACTTTGCCCGGTGATTTGAAGATGCCGTTGTCCCGCAGGACCTTGTTGAAGACGCCATTCATCTTCTGATCGTGGGTCATGTAGTCGCGATAATCGCGCACCGCCCGCGTCGTGAAGCAGATATCGAATAGCGTCGCGTCCCCGACGATCTTGTGATCGATGCCGGCGGCATCCAGATGCTTCGTGCAGCTTGCCTGGATCGCGGCACCAGAGGCCCGCAGCTTGTCATACATGCCGGGACGCCGAAGGATCTCCAGCGTCTTGATCCCGGCGGCAGAGGCAACCGGGTTTCCGGACAGAGTGCCCAACTGCATCAGCCAATTATCGCCGCCAACGGCAGCCTTGTCGAAATGGCGCATGATCTCTTCCCGTCCGGCGATGGCCGCCAGTGGGAAACCGCCGCCGATGGCCTTGCCCAGCGTGCAGACATCCGGTGTGACCCCGTAAAATTCCTGCGCGCCACCATAGGCGAGGCGGAAACCGGTCACGACCTCATCAAAGATCAAGACAATGCCATGTTCGGTGCAAATCTCCCGCACCGCTTCCAGGAAGCCCGGCTCCGGCGGGATGATGCGCTGCAGCGGCTCGACGATCAGCCCGGCGATCTCATCCCCATGTTCAGCGACCAGCGAGCGCAGGAAGTCCAGATCATTATAGGGGGCGATCAGCATCTCATTCCGCACCGCTTCGGGAATACCGGCGCTATCCGGCACGGCCTGGGGGAAGTTGATCAGCTTGGTTGGGGCAAGGCTCATCTGCGCTTCCGCCGACATGCCGTGATAGCCGCCTTCGAACTTCAGGATCTTGTCGCGGCCGGTATAGGCGCGCGCCAGACGGATCGCATACATATCCGCCTCCCCCCCGGAGGAGACATAACGCAACTGTTCCCCGCAGGCGACGGCGTCCAGGATGACCTCCGCCAACTCAATCCCCTGGGCGTTATTGGCAAAGAAAGTCATGCCCTTGGAGAGCTGTTCGATGACAACCTCATCCACCTCTTCATTGCCATGGCCCAGCAGCATCGGGCCGGAGCCGATCAGGTAATCGATATACTCATTCCCGTCCTCGTCCCAGACACGGGATCCTTTCCCCGCCCGAATGATGATGGAGGGATCGAAATTCCCGAAGCCACCCGCCGGCAGAACCTTCTTCGCCCGGTCAACCCAAGCCTGCTGCATCCCACTCATCGCATCCTCCGCGCCAGAATTCGGTATATCCAAGCCGCCTGAATAGCGCAGGGTGACGCCGAAGGGAAGCATGAAATTGGTTCAATTGTACCATTTTGTTATTTTTTTGCACATTCGTTTCTTTTGTATCGCAATGCCCTTTCGCGGCGCAAACCCGCCTCACGATGGTTTAACATGCCGCCAACACGCATTAGTCTGTACCCTATGGAAACCATAACCGACTTCATCACCGAGAGCCGAGCACCGGCCGCTTCCATCGGATTGGTCCTGACGGGCTTCCTCCTTTGGTGGGAAAAAACGCGGAAGCTCCTTCTCGGATTCATCGGCGATGTTCTCGGCCTTATAGGTCTCAGAAGTCGCATCCGATACTTCCGTGAACTCGACCGCGATAGACAGCTCGAGGAATCGAAGAAGCTCCTAGCAAACGAAGACCTGGACGACGCGCAAAAAAAACGCATCGATGCCATCCGAAAAGGGCTGATCGACCGAGCCATTGAGGAACTCGAGAAAGCGAGTTCGCACACATCCGGCGTAGTGACGGATCGTGCGGAACATGACCAACGCGATGCCGTCGAGCAAACGGCGATTTCGGACGATCCAGAGGAACATCACGCGCATGAATTGATAAGTGAAGGCAAAACGGACGCCGCTTTCGAGATCCTGGCGTCCCTCTCCGAACGCGATACGATGGCCGCGACGGACAGATGGCGGCGCCTCGGACATCTCGTCTTCCAAACAGACACGACCCGCGCCGTCCAAGCCTTCGAAAAAATCATCGCGCTCGGCACATCAGATCCCTGGGACTACATCTATCTGGGACGGTTGTACGTGCAAGCAGGCTCGCTTTCCGCCGCCAGGGAGGTTTTCAAAGCCGCCCTTCCCCTGCTTGAAGAGACTCAAAATACACGAAATAGAAGTGTCGTAATGCTAGAACTCGGTGACATTGCCGTTGCACTTGGCGACTTGGATGAGGCCAAGCGACATTTTGAAGCGACACATAAAATTAGGAACCAGCGCTGTGAAGAGGCTCCTGAAGAAGCGGATCGTCAGCGGGACCTTTCCGTATCGCTTAACAAGGTCGGCGAAGTACAATCGGCTCAGGGCGACCTGACGGCGGCGCTGGACAGCTTCCACGCAGCGATGGAAATTCGCGACCGCCTCACCAAGGCCGATCCGGGCAATGCCGGATGGCAACGCGACCTTTCCGTATCGCATGAAAAGATTGGTGATGTGCAGTTAGCGCAGGGCGACCTGACGGCGGCGCTGGGGAGCTTCCGCGCATCCATGGAAATTAGCGACCGCCTCGCCAAGGCCGATCCGGGCAATGCCGATTGGCAACGCGACCTTTCCGTATCGCTTAACAAGATCGGCGACGTACAGTCGGACCAGGGCGACCTGACGGCGGCGCTGGACAGCTTCCACGCAGCCATGGAAATTAGCGACCGCCTCGCTAAGGCCGATCCAGGCAATGCCGGATGGCAACGAGACCTTTCCGTATCGCTTAACAAGGTCGGTGATGTACAGGCGGTCCAAGGCGACCTGACGGCGGCGCTGGACAGCTTCCACGCAGCCATGGAAATTAGCGACTGCCTCGCCAAGGCCGATCCGGGCAATGCCGGATGGCAACGCGACCTGTCCGTATCGCTTAACAAGATCGGCGATGTACAATCGGCTCAGGCCGACCTGACGGCGGCGCTGGACAGCTTCCGCGCATCCATGGAAATTCGCGACCGCCTCGCCAAGGCCGATCCGGGCAATGCCGGATGGCAGGCGGACTTGGCAGCCTGTCACGGAAAAATTGGCAAGGTCATGGCGCGACAAGGGGACAACGCGGGCGCTTTAGAAGATTTTGAGATCGGTCGGGCAATTGTGGCGCCCCTGGCGGCGCGATCCGGCCACACGCGTTGGCAGGGTTATGTGGACTTTTTCGACGAGGCTATCGCCGCGCTTGAAGACTGATTTGTTTCCCCGGATGTCGAGCCGTCCGGCTCTGGGGTCTATCGCAGACGATCAGTGACTCCGATGCCGTTCTGCGCTTAAGCTGCATGAAAAGCAGATATTAGCGGGAGGATATCATGGCGGCATTTGCGGCCCCTAATCCGGCGGCCTTATGGACCGGGGCGGATTTTTCTTCGAAGGATGATGTGGCGGTGGACTTGCCGGCTGATGCCGTGGCGGCGGTGATCCCGGCGGTGAAGGCCTTGGCGGGAACCCGCTCAGCGACCGACCTGAGCCGGGCGGAGGAACCGATGGCGGCGTTGGCGCCAACGCTCGACCAGCTTCGGCAGATCGTGCTGGACGGGCGTGGCATGGCGATCCTGCGCGGCTTTCCAGTGGATCGGCTGTCGCTTGCAGAGAATGAATGTTTCTACTGGCTCTGCGGGCTGCATTTGGGGCAGCCGGTCTCTCAAAGCGTGATGGGGGATCGGTTGGGCCATGTGAAGGATGTGGCGGGGAAAGACCCGCAGGCCCGCGCCTATCGCAATTCGACGGAGCTGCGCCCGCATTCGGACCCGGGGGATATCCTCGCCTTCCTCTGCCTGCATCCGGCGATGAGCGGCGGGGAGAGCCTGTTCGCCAGTTCCCACAGCGTGCATGAGGTGATGCGGGCCGAGCGCCCGGATCTGCTGGAACGGCTCTATAAAGGCTATCACTACCACCGCTTTGGGGAACAGCCGGAGGGATGGGATGCGGTGACGCCCCATCGCGTGCCGATATTCTCAGAGCGCGATGGGCATCTCTCCGCCCGCCTCGTCCGGCAATATATCGAGATCTGCGCCGATGAGTTTCCCGAGCATGCCATCACGCCGGAGGATCATGAGGCGCTCGACATGTTCGAGGATGTGGCGGCGCGGGACGGCTATCGCTTCACCCTGGGGCCGGGAGAAGCCATCGTCGCCAATAACTATACCTGCCTGCACGCCAGAACGGCCTTCGACGACTACCCGGATGAGGCCCGCAAGCGGCATCTGCTGCGGCTCTGGCTGCATGCCAACCCGCCGCGCCCGACGGTTCGGGAGGTCTTTATTTATGGCGATGGCGAACCAGGCATTCCGCCAAGAGGGGGCGACACCCCTTACTACCAGCACCGGATCGAGCGGAACTGAAGCAGGTTGAGCCGAAGCCGACTGAACTGAAGCAGACTTAGCGCGGGGTGGGCGAGATTACTCGGCCGCTGTCGCGACCCGATTCCGCCCCGCCTGTTTGGCCTCATAGAGCGCCGCATCGGCGGCCTGAACCACTTGATCCCGATCTTCCACGGTGGCCCGCCATTGGGCGACGCCAATGCTGATTGTGATCCTTAAAGAGGTCTCTGAGGTCATAAAGGATTGAGCCGCCACGATCTGACGAAGCCCTTCAGTCAGAATCTCTGCCTCAGTAAGTGTCGTATCCGGGAACAGTAGAACGAACTCCTCCCCACCGAAGCGGGCGACGCTATCGGTCTCGCGAATGCGTTCCTTCAAACGACGGACGAGTTCGACCAGCACATCATCGCCGGCCTGATGGCCATAGGTATCATTCACCGTCTTGAAGTGATCAATATCCAGGATCGCCAGTGAATAGGGTATGCCGTAGCGCCGGGCGCGGGCTTCCACCTCCAAATGACGTTCATCAAAACGGCGGCGGTTTTCGGCACCGGTCAGAGAATCCGACGTTGCCAGCTGATGCAGCCGCTCAATCGCCTCCCGCAAGGCAGAGGTTCGCTCTTCAACCACCTTCTGCAGATGGTCATTCCGGCGAACACGCTCGGTCACATCGGTGAAGGTGTAGACATAACCGCCACTTTCCAGCGGGGTCCCGGTGATGTTGAGGCTGCGGCCATCATTCATCTCACGGTCCAGCGTATAGGTTTCGCGATTTTCGAAAGGAAGCATGCGATCCTTCACTTGCTCCTCAGGAACGCCAGCGCCATAGGCGCCTCGCCTGGCCAGAAGCATCAGAACGGATTCCAACGAATCGCCGACCTGGACCTCATCAGGCCGCAATCCGAAGAAACGCCGGTAGCGATCATTCGCGAAGGCAACCACGGCGTCAGCAGTGGCGATCAACAGGCCTTGGGAAATCCCAGACAGTGCTTCCTCAACCACCCCCAAACGGTGGGCGTTAGCATCACCCATTGCCAGCTCCGCGGATTCTTGTGTCGACGCAGGTTTTGAACTCATCCCTCACCCTTTCTTGCCCCTAATCCGAGAGACTAAGGCGAAACCATAGGTCGATCCACTGGCATTCTGGATTTGAGGCGCATAATCTCTTGCCTATGTGAAACAGACCATAGGTCCGACCCGATGAAGATAGATCCCATTACCGGTGGAATTGGCGCTGAACTCTCCGGCATCGATCTGAAGCAACCGATATCAGACGACCTCGCCGGCGCCCTGCGAGACGCGTTGGACAGATATCTGTTGGTCGTTTTTCGCGATCAGTTCCTGGATACGGAACAGCATTACCGGTTGGTGCGTGCCTTCGGGTCGCCTTGCGTCAACCCTTATGGGCCTGGCCCTGCGGATCATCCGGAGATGACCTATATCATCAAGGAAGCGGCGGAAAGAACCGGTGTCTTCGGCGGCGGTTGGCACACGGACCTGGCCTTTACAGAGACCCCGCCGAACGGATCAGTTCTCGCGGCAATTGAGGTCCCTCCCTATGGCGGGGACACGTTATGGGCCAATCAACGGCTGGCGTTCGAGACATTGCCGGAACCGATGAAGCTATTGCTTGAGGGCCGCAATGCAATCCATGTGGGGAAACCCTATGGGGTCAAATGGGCCCCACCGATTGAAGAACAGTCGATGAAGGGATCAACGCGGCGCGGGGACCCGGAAGCGGATAAGGAACGCTTTCACCCCGCCGTACTGACCCATCCCCGGACGGGCGAGAAATCGCTTTACGTCAATCCAACCTATACGATGCGGCTGGATGGTCTCAGCGAGGAAGAAAGCCGCCCGATCCTGGCGCAGTTATTCGAACATGCAACGCTGCCGGAATTTTCCTGCCGATTGACCTGGAGCGCCGGCACCATTGCCATCTGGGACAACTATTCGACCCAACATTACGCGATCAACGACTACCATGGCTTCCGCCGCGAGATGCGCCGGATCACCTTCCAGGCTGACCCAATTTCGGCGTGGTGTTGAGAGCACGACATAGATCAACCGAACCACCCCAGAAGAAATTGGTTGTATAAAAGCTGTCCGCTGAAGAAACTCCCCCAACTGAAAAATCTTACTGGGAGGAACCT
>SPJK01084345.1_pt1 | contig 13125 bp, 13 predicted proteins | sample 3741771 | NCBI WGS metagenome assembly SPJK01 (sample SAMN10925997, study PRJNA522277) | cold seep metagenome | isolation source: Elba SIP-enriched marine methane seep metagenome, extraction at timepoint T2 | place: Italy: coast of Elba, Mediterranean Sea | reverse complement strand
GTCATTGAATGAATTAAAAATTGATCGTTCATTCGTGCAGGATATATTGGTGAGTGACAGCGATGATGTGATAGTAAATGCAACTATCAATCTGGCTCATAACCTGGGCTTTTATGTAACGGCTGAAGGGGTTGAAACAAAAGAAATTTTAGATAAGTTAAAAGCCTATGGTTGTGATATAGCGCAAGGGTATCATTTTAGTAAACCATTGTCTGTAACAGGGTTTAATCAATGGATCACAGAGAGTGAATGGACGATTGCGGACGAAATGTAAGCAGATTTTATTTAAATACGTGACTTTTACAAAATATAAACTATCTTTAACATTAGTCATAATTCTAGAGTGTTAATGATAGATGGTTCAAGAAAGAAAAGAATATAGAAAAAGCTATAATTCATCAGGGCAGATTTTTATCGCAGGGGAATTATTAGACTTTATTAGTTATGATGTTTCTGTTGCCGGGATTTGTATTGAAGTGGTTCCTGGCTTATTACTGTCAGAAATTAGTGACTTTGAAGCTTTGCTGAAGGAAAACGATTTAGTTGAGCTCTATGTCAAGGACTTGATGTTGACGGGTGAAGCAAACATCGTTTGGGTAAAGCAGGATAAAGGAAAAATCTTGCTGGGATTGGAATTCAGGGACGTTATGTATAATGCCGAAAAATTATGGCGCACACGTCGATTTTATCGTAGCGCTAAAGCGTTTACCGGGTATGTCGTTGTTAATGATCAGCGTGTTGATTTTACCGGTATAAACGTTTCAGTCGATGGTCTGGCTATACAGCTGAAGCACGGTAACTCTCAAATAGAGTCCGGTGATGTCATTAAGCTGTTGGTCAATGAATTTGATATCAAAGGTCTGGGTAAAGTAATCTGGGTCAAGTCGCTGGATGCAAACACCACTGAGCTTGGGTTAAGATATCTGAATTTAGATTAATACTGCCAGTCACTAGCTTGCCTGGCAGTTACTTAATTGATCCGTAATAATTAGCTAACGTTGATCAACAGGTCTAATTCCTGTTTCATTTCTAATGCATGCAAATCATCAAAACCGCCTACGTGGTGCTCCCCGATAAAAATTTGGGGTACAGTCCTGCGGCGGGTTTGTTGCATCAATTCCTGCCGTAGTTCCGGTTTTGAATCAAGATTTATTTCTGAATAAGAAACGCCTTTTTTGTCAAAAAGTCTTTTTGCCATCGTGCAGTAGGGGCAAAGCCTGGTTGTATAAATTTTGATTTCAGTCATATTATTAATATATTATAATTTACATATATTCTAGCTTCAATTGGCATTTTGTTCAATAGCGACGGCTTTTGCGTACAAGTTGATTAAAGTGCATGCGGCTTTTTCTATGGTATCTGAGTAGGAAATGATGCCATCTTCATGACCTAACATACAAAAAACAGAACTATCCTGTTGTGATGTTGCGTTAAATAACCGGTTAACTTCTTGTGCCATTTCCGGTGTGCCGTAAGGAATATCAGCTGCTGTATAAGGCAGTTTCAGTTCCTGGTAATGATGCCATATTTTTGGGCAGTGTACATGAATCACGGCTTGTATGTTGTTGTTTAACTGGTAAACGCTGGCATGTGTTAATGCTTCTGAAGAGGGTTTTGTTTGACCGGCAGAACGGATGCTGTTTTGTTCAGGGCTGGCCTGATGTATTATGCAGTAGTGCTTTCTTGATAAATGCTCTATGCCGCCAGTTTGTGTGCCACTGATGCAAAAGTTAATTTCACCACAGTTTGCTATATTGATACGTTGACTGATATTGCCAAAACCATAGCCATCGTATCGTCCTTTTATTTGGCCTATCAGTTCCAGCTTTACGAATATGTTGCGCCATGCATTAATCTCTTTGATTGATATTTTGCTATCAAGCGGAATGTTTTGATGCTTAAGTCTGTATTTGATGACACCTTCTTTTTCCATTATTTTGAATCAAGTTTGTTGACTTTAACAGCATAAGATAACAGATCATTTACTGTCCCTGATATTAAATTCTTAGTAATTGTTATAAAATAGCCGCAATCTGAAGACATGTCGTCTCAGAAATTATCAGGTATAAGCATGCGTTGTCCTTTTTGTTCAGTTCAAGACACACGAGTCATTGATTCCCGGCTGGCGAGTGAAGGGGATCAGGTGAGACGAAGGCGTGAATGTACATCCTGTAAAGAACGTTTTACGACTTATGAAATAGCCGAATTGACTCTGCCTAAAATTATTAAGCGGGATGGTGCACGTGAAAGCTTCAATGAAAAAAAAATGCGTGCAGGAATGCAAAGAGCATTGGAAAAACGTCCTGTCAAAAGCGAAGATGTAGAAGCAGCCGTGAGTCGAATCAAAAAAAAGATGTCCGTAAAGGGTGACAGAGAAATTCAGGCTGATGAAATAGGTGAGCTGGTGATGAAAGAGTTGAGTGTGTTAGATCATGTGGCATTTGTTCGCTTTGCATCTGTTTATCGCAGTTTTCAGGATGTAAATGAATTTACTGAAATGATTGAATTGTTACAAAAACAGTAATGCAGGATAAAGATGCCATATACATGGCACAGGCAATTCGACTGGCCGAAAAGGGGAGGTACACTACCGACCCTAACCCAAGAGTCGGTTGTATTTTAGTCAAAGATGAAAAGATTATTGCAGAAGGTTGGCATAAAAAAGCCGGGCAGGGGCATGCTGAAGTTAATGCATTAAGCCAGGTCGAGAATGCAAGGGGCTCGACTGCTTATGTGACATTAGAGCCATGTAGTCATTTTGGAAAAACAGGACCTTGCTGTGAGGCATTGATTTCTGCAGGTGTGCAACGGGTAGTTGTTGCAATGCAAGATCCAAATCCACTGGTCGCAGGCCGGGGTATACAACGAATGCAGGATGCGGGTATAAACGTTGAGTGCGGCGTTCTGCAGCAACAAGCCAAAGAATTAAATCCTGGCTTTATTAAACGTATGGCGACTGGCTTGCCTTTTGTACGCAGTAAACTGGCCATGAGTCTGGATGGACGAACTGCGATGGCCAATGGCGATAGTAAATGGATCACATCTTCTCAATCCCGGCAGGACGTGCAGAGATTAAGGGCTGAAAGTTCAGTCATTTTAACCGGTATTAATACCGTCCTGGCTGATGATCCTTCTATGAATGTGAGGCTGGATGCTGATGTAAAACAGCCTGTCAGAGTGATACTGGATTCAACATTAAGGATGCCTGTAAGCACAAAAATGTCGGGTCTGGATGGCCAAACCTGGGTTTTAACTTGCAGTCAGGACAATAAGAAAATGGCTAAACTGGAAGATGCCGGTTTGCAGGTTTTTCAAATAAACCAGAAACAGGAACGACTGGATTTGACTGAGGTGATGGTTTTTCTTGGGCAGCAACAGGTTAACATGGTGCTGGTTGAAGCCGGTGCTACGCTTAATGGTTCTTTATTGAGCGAAAACAGGGTTGATGAATGGCTGGTTTATATGGCGCCATGTGTATTAGGCGGTGAGGGGCGTGGATTGTTTAATTTGCCTGGCATGCAAACGATGGCGGATAAAAAATCATTGCAAATGACATCAGTCAGACAGGTGGGGCCTGATCTAAGGCTGATTTTTAACGTAAAGTAGAGAAATGTTTACAGGAATAATATTGGCGATAGGCCGAATATCTGCAATTCAACCTGAAGGGGGGGATTTCAGATTTAAAATTGAAACCGGAAAGCTACCATTAGACGGTGTAGCTTTAGGAGATAGTATAGCGGTTAACGGCGTGTGTTTAACGGCCGTGGAACTGGGGGGGAAATATTTTGCGGCTGATGTTTCAAATGAGACGATATCAAGAACAAATTTCAGGGCTGCGGAAGTCGGTACGCCAGTTAATCTTGAATTGGCATTAACACCAACAACTCGCCTTGGTGGACATATAGTTAGTGGGCATGTGGATGGTCTAGGCACTGTTTTGTCCAAGCACCCTGATGGTCGTTCTTTTTGCTATAAATTTCGAGTCCCCGATAACCTGGCCCGGTATATTGCTGAAAAAGGCTCTATATGTATCAATGGAACTAGTTTAACTGTCAACGAAGTTGATGGTGCTAGTTTTAATGTCAACATTGTTCCTCATACTTTAAAGGAGACTACGTTGGGAGATTTGATAGCGGGCTCAGAGGTAAATCTTGAAGTGGATCTGTTAGCCAGGTATATGGAAAGGCTGATGCAAGGCGAAGTTGCAGCCAAGTCACCAAGTACCGTTACAGAAGAATTATTACAGAAATCTGGTTTTTTATAAATGAATACGACTGAAGAAATCATTGAGGATTTACGACAGGGCAAGATGGTTATTATCATGGATGATGAGGACCGAGAAAATGAAGGTGATTTAGTAATGGCTGCGTCCTTTACTCAACCTGAAGATATTAACTTTATGGCTAGATATGGACGGGGGTTGATATGTCTGACTTTGACCAAGGAGCGCTGCCAACAACTCAGACTGCCTTTGATGGTGAATGAGAATAAAACTGCACATTCCACTAATTTTACCGTGTCGATTGAAGCTGCAAAGGGGGTGACAACAGGCATATCCGCTGCAGATAGAGCATTAACGGTACAGGCGGCAGTTGCTAAAGGTGCGGTGCCGGATGACTTGGTTCAACCGGGTCATATTTTTCCTTTAATGGCTCAGTCGGGCGGCGTGCTTAACCGTGCTGGCCATACCGAGGCAGGTTGTGACCTTGCAAGATTAGCGGGTGTCGAACCTGCGGCCGTTATTGTCGAGATACTTAATGAAGACGGCAGTATGGCCAGAAGAGCTGATTTGGAGATTTTTGCAGCAGAGCATGGGCTCAAAATCGGCACGATAGCCGATTTGATTCATTATCGGATTAGGCATGAAAACACGCTAGAGCGGATCAGTGAATGTGATTACCCGACTGAACAGGGTGATTTTAAACTCTATGCCTACCAGGACAGGAATGATAATAATGTGCATCTGGCATTGGTGATGGGTGATGTGGCTGGAGATGCTCCGGTTCTGGTAAGAGTTCATGCGCGAAATTTATTAGATGATTTATTAGGGTCTACACGAACAGATTGCTCTATCCCGGTAACTGAGGCGATGAAAAAAATTGCTGAAGAGAAGCGAGGAGTTTTAGTCATCATCAGGCAAAATGAGGATAACAAATCACTGGTTGAGCATATACACCAGTATCACATGCAGGACAATGGGGTGATGGAAAATGAACCTGCGCAAAGTCAGGCGAATTGGCGGATGACCGGTACTGGCGCCCGGATTCTAGCTGATTTAGGCGTTCATCAGCTCAAGGTGATGGGGGCTGAGAAAAAATATTTTGGGCTTTCAGGGTACGACCTGGAAGTTGTTGAGCACACTGAATAGATTTTAAACATTTGAAAAAAAGGTTTGATGGTTGGGTTTAGGAGTGTTCACACTGTTATTGTTTGACTGCTATATGGCTTAGATAGCAACCATTCGATATAATGCAGCACTACAAACAAAACTAAAAGTAGACTTTTTAATCAAATAAATACCCGTCATATTTTTCACCGGGCCTGATGAGGTTAAGCCAGTTACTGTGCCATGAATAGCTCATAGCCTATCTTAACTGGATCAATCGGATTAGGTGTTTCTTCATGATTTCTTCCGTTTTAGTTGTGAATCATTTATGCGCGTACCAGTCAGGGTTTTGGGCTGGTTAAATGTTGAAGTGTACAGTTTTTATAAAATTTAAATATTAGTTAGAGGTAACAAAGAAAATGTCGGCAGTAAAAACTTTTGAAGGAAATTTATCAGTTCAAGGGGGTAAATTTTGTATTGTAGCCTCTCGTTTTAACAGTTTTATTGTTGAGCAATTAGAGGCTGGGGCCTTAGATGCCTTGGTCAGGCATGGTGCAAACCGGGAAGATATTAGTCTGGTTAAGGCACCAGGTGCTTTTGAGTTACCTATGGTTGTACAGCGTGTTGCTGCAACTAAAAAATATGATGCGATTATTGCTATAGGTGCCGTTATACGAGGAGGCACACCTCATTTTGAATATGTGGCTGGTGAGTGTGTAAAAGGCATCGCTTCAGTTTCATTGCAATATGATGTCCCGGTCAGTTTTGGTGTGTTAACCGTTGATACCATTGAGCAGGCAATAGAGCGGGCGGGAACAAAAGCTGGTAATAAAGGTGCGGAAGCGGCTATGTCAGCAGTTGAAATGGTCAGTTTGTTTAGTGCTCTGGAAAATTAATGAGTTCTGCAAAAACCAATGCTAGAAAATGTGCGGTTCAGGCATTATACCAATGGCAAATGACGGGTGAAGATTTAAGCCAGATTGAATTACATTTTATGGAAGAAGGGATGCTTCAAGGTGCCCAGAAAAAATTTTTTATAGAAATTTTCTATGGTGTCCCTAAACAGCTAAATGCAATAGATGAGGCTATGGCAGAATTTGTCGACAGGCCGGTTGAGAAAATTGATCCTGTTGAAAGGGCTGTGCTTAGAATCGGGGTCTATGAATTACTTAATCGTCTGGATACGCCTTATAAAGTAATAATCAATGAAGGGGTGAATTTAGCCAAATGTTTTGGTGCTGATGGTAGCCATAAATATATCAATGGTATATTGGATAAAGTTTCCCAGAATCAGCGTGCAATAGAAATAAATGCCAAGAAAAAGTAATGCCCGTTACAGAATTTGGATTAATCCAGCGTTATTTTTCTAAGCAGCCAACAAAATCATCAGTTAACAGGCTGGGCATAGGTGATGATTGTGCTTTAATGTCTGCGCCTAAAGGCTATGAGCTTGCTATTACTACGGATACTATGGTGGAAGGTGTGCATTTTTTGGCAGGGACAAATGCAAAGCAATTAGGCCATAAACTATTAGCGGTCAATTTAAGTGATCTGGCTGCAATGGGAGCGGAACCCGTATCAGTAACGCTGGCTTTAACCTTGCCAGAAGTAAATGAAAGCTGGCTGGAAGCTTTTTCTAAAGGTTTTTTAGGGCTGGCCGGGCAATATTCTTTAGATTTAATTGGTGGCGATACGACGTCAGGTCATTTGACCTTAACCGTGCAGGCTATTGGTTTAGTGCCTGAAAATAAAGCGATGCTGCGTTCATCGGCAAAAGTGGGTGACTTGGTTTTCGTTACCGGCTGTCTGGGGCAAGGTGGCTTGGGTTTGAAAATCGCGCAGGGGTATCATTGTAACAAACCAGATAAAGCACTAAAGCATTTTCATCAACCCGTGCCCAGGGTGAAAGAAGGTCTTGCAATTAGAGATATAGCAGGGGCATGTATAGATTTATCAGATGGTATCGCTTCCGATTTGAAGCATATACTCGATAACAGCTCGGTGGGTGCTACGCTGGATTGGCATAAAATGCCTATGTCTGAGGAAGTAAAGGCGTACGTTCAGCATACGAATGACTGGAGTATGCCTTTGTCCGCAGGGGATGACTATGAATTATGTTTTACGGTCAGTCCGGATAAGGTGGATTCTATCGGAATTGATTGTACGCAAATAGGTGTGATAGAAAAACAACCCGGATTAAGACTACAACGTTCAGGTGTAACAAAAGAATTGGCGGTGACAGGTTTTGAACATTTTTCTTTATAAAGAGTATGGTGCGAATAAATTGTCAGTTAGGCAGATAATGTCTAATTGGGTGTCTTTTTTGGCTTTCGGTTTTGGTTCCGGTCTGGCAAAAAAAATGCCGGGTACGATAGGCACTATCGCTGCAATTCCCGTTTATCTTGCTTTTATCCAGACGCCGGTATGGCTTTATAGTTTGTTGACCCTTTTGGTGGTTGTCAGTGGTGTGTGGATCTGTGACACTGCGGCCATGCAGTTGGGGGAGCATGATTTTGGGGGTATAGTTTGGGATGAAATTGCCGGTTTTCTTATTACGATGTGGTTAGTCCCTTTTTCCTGGACTGCGGTTTTATATGGATTTGTGTTGTTTAGAATTTTCGATATACTGAAACCCTGGCCCATAAAATGGGTAGACCAAAAGGTAGCAGGAGGACTGGGTATCATGCTGGACGATGTGCTGGCAGGTGTTATGGCCGCTCTGGTTTTACTGGTAATAATCTAATACCAAGTAATTAAATAAGTTTTTGCTTGCCAAATATATAAAAGTGTTTATAATGGAACAAATCAATCGCGGGGTGGAGCAGCTTGGTAGCTCGTCGGGCTCATAACCCGAAGGTCGTAGGTTCAAATCCTGCCCCCGCTACCAAATTTAGAAAGCCCCTTATTGGGGTTTTTTAGTTTCTGAACTTGAGAAAAGTTTAGGTTTAATAAAGATGTTAATGGAAGAGCCTTGGGCTCTTTTTTTATGTGCGCAATAAAGTGAGGAAATATGAAGCAAGCTCCTGAGCATTTGGTAAATTTGATTGAACCAATTGTAGAAGGCCTTGGGTATGAATGTGTGGGTATAGAATACAATCCACATCCGCAGCATGGTTTGCTTAGGGTCTATATAGATACGGCTGAGGGAATTTTGCTTGAAGACTGCACAAAAGTCAGTCATCAGTTGAGTGGTGTGTTAGATGTGGAAGATCCCATAGCAAATAATTATGAGCTTGAGGTTTCATCACCAGGTGCAGATAGACCATTTTTTAAATTAAGCCAGTTTGAACGCTTTATTGGTAGTACTGTAACTATAAATTTATTTAAACCCATTAATAAACAAAGAAAGATTACAGGGCAGATTGAAAAAGTTGAAGGTGAAAATGTTGTACTTCAATTTTCTGGTCAACTTATTGAAATTTCATTACAGGCGATGAGTAAAGCTCGTTTAGTGCCTGATTACTTAATAAAAAATGGAGGACGCAATGGCAAATAAAGAGATTTTATTAGTGGCAGATGTTTTTGCTAATGAAAAGGAAATCAATAAGGAAATAGTTTTTGAAGCATTAGAGTTGGCATTGGCAGCAGCGGCCGTTAAAAGACATGAAAACCAGGTCGTGGTTCGTGTGGAAATTGACAGGGATAGCGGTGATTATAAAACTTACCGCCGTTGGGAAGTGGTCGCTGAAAATAATGAGATTGATGGTGATGTTGAATTCCCGGAATCGCAAATTTTACTGGAAGTTGCTCAAATGGATGACCCTGAAGTTGAACTGGGTGACTTTGTTGAAGAAGAAATCGAATCAGTTGCATTTTGTCGTATAGCTGCGCAAACTGCTAAACAGGTCATCATTCAAAAAATAAGAGAAGCAGAGCGTAAAAAAATTGTTGAGGCCTATAAGGACAGAGTAGGCGAATTAGTCACAGGCGTGGTTAAACGCCTGGAAAAAGGCAGTGTTTACCTGGACCTGGGCGGAAGTGTAGAAGCATTTATTGCCAGAGAAGACATGATTCCCAGGGAGTCGATTCGAATAGGCGACAGAATCCGTGGGTATTTGAAAGAGGTACGTTCCGAAATACGTGGACCACAACTATTTGTTAGCCGGTCTGCACCAGAGTTATTGATTGCTTTATTCAGGCTGGAAGTGCCGGAAGTTGGTGAAGGTATGATTGATGTTCTGGGTGCTGCCAGAGACCCCGGTTCCAGAGCGAAAATTGCAGTAAAAAGTAATGACCCAAGATTAGACCCAGTGGGTGCTTGTGTCGGTATGAGAGGATCAAGAGTTCAGGCGGTTTCAAATGAGCTTGCAGGCGAGCGGGTAGATATCATTTTATGGAATGAAAATGAAGCTCAGTTTGTTATTAATGCGATGTCTCCAGCTGAAATTGAAGCCATCGTGGTTGATGAAGACAAGCATAGCATGGATGTTTCAGTTGCAGCAGATAACTTATCTCAGGCGATTGGTCGCGGAGGTCAAAACGTACGGCTGGCAACTGAATTAACGGGGTGGGAACTAAATGTCAGAGATTCCAGTGATGCTGACGTGTCTAAAAGCAGTGAAATTCAAGGGATTAAAAAGGCTTTTATAGATCAGCTGGATGTAGATGAAGAAATTGCAGATATTTTAGTTGAAGTAGGCTTAACAAACGTAGAAGAAATAGCTTACATTCCGGTAGAAGAAATGCTGGAAATTGAAGGGTTTGATGAAGAATTGATTGAAGCATTGAGAAGTAGAGCAAAGGATGCAGTATTAATCAATGCAATCGCTTCAGAAGAAGCTATCGAAACTTCAGTACCGGGAGACGATCTGGTCGCTATGGAAGGTATGGATGATGAGCTTGCACATGAGATGGCAGCAAAAGGAATCGTGACCATGGAAGACTTGGCTGAACAGGCAATCGATGATCTTCTGGCGTTCACTGGAATGAATGAAGAGAGGGCAGGACAATTGATTATGAAGGCGCGCGAACCATGGTTTGCTGGCGATCAAACCGAAGGGTAAGGGGAATGTATGAGTGATAAAACAGTTAAAGAATTAGCGGAAATGGTAAAAATCCCTTTGGATCGTTTTTTGGAGCAATTAAAAGGTGCTGGCGTATTAGCGTCTTCTCCCGATGATTTAATCAATGAAGATGAAAGGGTTAGATTGTTAGCGCATCTACGGAAAAGGCATGGCAAGCAAGATGAAACAGGAGAAGAAAGTTCACCTAAAAAAATCACCTTGAAGCGCAGAAAGGTCTCGGAATTACAACAATCAACAGCACCAGGTGTTGCGACAAAAACGGTTAATGTAGAAATACGAAAGAAAAAAACCTACATAAAACGTAATGATTCAGTAAAAACCGAAGAACAAAAAGAAATTGAACTCGCCAAAAAAGCATTGGAAGAGCAAAAAAAGCAAATAGAAGCCGAAGAAGTAGAGCGTAAAAAGCATGAGCATAATATTCAAACGGCTTTGGAAGAAAAAAAGCGCAAGGAAGAGCTTGAAGCAGAGATAGAGAAACAAAAACAACTGGAGATTGAGTCTCAAGCAAAGGCTGAAAAAGACATCAAGGAAGAGGAAGTAAAAGATCAGCAGGAACCAGCAGATCAAACAAAGGACATTTCAGAAGAGAAGAGTACTGCTTCAGAAGACACAACTGTAGCTGAAGAAAAAACAGCGAGTGCAGAAACGACGGCTGAGGAGCCTGTCGTTGCTGAAGAACAAGTTGAAGTTAAGGATGAAGTCAAGGCTAAGGAACCGGTTGAAGAAGAGATTTCAGAAGAAGAGAAAAAAAGAATACAGTTAGAGAAAGAAAAGAAAGCCCGCCTGGAAGCTTCTATAGAACGAAATGCAGCAAAGGTAAGAAAACAGGCGGAAGCAAAAAAGCAGCAAACTTTACATAAGAAAAAACAGGCGGGCTCTCGGGCAGTTCAAAAAACGCCTGAGACTAATGACGCAAAGACATCTGATGTGCACGGGAAAAAAAGAGGGATAGCACCCGGGCGTGGAGCGGTTATGCCTGCTGGTACTGGAAGGAAAGTAAAAGGTAAGAAAGGAAAGCAAAAAAGAATTCAACAGGCTGCTGAATCAGATGCTAAGCATCAGTTTGAAAAACCGGTTGAAGCGATAGTCAAGGATGTTGCGATACCTGAAACAATAATTGTTGCAGAATTAGCACAAAAAATGAGTGTCAAAGTCGGTGAAGTGATCAAGGAATTGATGAAACTGGGCATAATGGCAACCATCAACCAGACGATAGACCAGGACACAGCGGTAATTCTGGTTGAAGAAATGGGTCATAAACCTGTATTACAAAGTGATGAGGACCTGGAAAAGGAAATGCTGGCGGAAGTGATTGATCAGGAAGAAGCTGATAATCGAGCCTCGTCGCCTAGAGCGCCTATCGTAACCATTATGGGACATGTTGATCATGGTAAGACATCATTACTTGATCATATTCGTGAAACTCGAGTTGCATCAGGAGAAGCCGGTGGTATTACGCAGCATATCGGTGCCTATCAGGTGAAAACCGATCATGGTAACGTAACCTTCCTGGATACACCCGGCCATGCTGCGTTTACAGCGATGCGAGCACGTGGTGCAGAAGTAACAGACGTTGTTATTGTCGTAGTCGCAGCCGATGATGGTGTGATGCCTCAGACTAAAGAAGCAATAGAACATGCCAAAGCGGCCGGCGTGCCACTCATCGTTGCTATCAACAAAATGGATAAAGCAGAAGCAAATCCGGAAAAAGTGATGCAGGAAATGGCTACTTTAGAAGTCGTACCTGAAGAATGGGGTGGTGATGTTCAGTTTCTTAGAGTGTCGGCTAAAACAGGGCAAGGAATTGATGACCTGATCGAAGCACTGATATTGCAAACAGAAATTCTGGAATTGGCGGCGCCTGTTGAAGGGGCAGCATCAGGATTTGTAATTGAATCTAGGCTGGACAGAGGTCGAGGTGCAGTGGCAACTATACTGGTACAGAAAGGGACGCTAAAAAAAGGTCAGATTGTTTTATGTGGACACGAATATGGCCGTATCAGAGCTATGTTTGATGAAAATGGCAGGGCGATAGAGCATGCGGGGCCGTCTTCACCAGTTGAGATTTTAGGATTGTCAGGCACACCGGAAGCCGGTGATGAATTTCTTTTTGCACAGAATGAAAAAGCCGCTAAAGAGTTGGCTGAACTAAGAGAAGACAGGAAAAAATCGAGCAAACACGCCGCTCAACAGGCATCTAAACTCGATGAAGTATTCTCTAAAATGGCAGCGGGAGATACAGCGACGCTTAATCTGGTTATCAAAACTGATGTTCAGGGTAGTCTGGAAGCATTACGTGAATCTCTGGTTAAACTATCCAATGAAGAAGTGACAGTTAAATGTGTCTTCGGCGGCGTAGGTGGGATTAACGAAGGTGATGCTAATCTTGCATTGGCATCGGGCGCTATATTGATGGGGTTTAACGTTCGTGCCGATGCAGCTGCGCGTAAATTAATTTCTGAAAAAGAAATAGACTTGCATTATTACAGCATAATTTACGAAGCGATAGATGAAGTTAAACGTGCCATCAGCGGTATGTTAGCACCAGAAATACAAGAAAAAATTGTTGGGCTGGCTGAAGTTCGTGATGTATTTAAATCACCAAAAATTGGTGCCATTGCCGGTTGTATGGTGATTGAAGGTTATGTTAAAAGGAACTTACCTATCAGGGTCTTGCGTGACAACATCGTTATATACGAGGGGCAGCTGGAATCTCTGCGTCGTTTTAAAGATGATGTGAATGAAGTTAAAATGGGCATGGAATGCGGTATC
>SPJK01022581.1_pt1 | contig 13127 bp, 15 predicted proteins | sample 3741771 | NCBI WGS metagenome assembly SPJK01 (sample SAMN10925997, study PRJNA522277) | cold seep metagenome | isolation source: Elba SIP-enriched marine methane seep metagenome, extraction at timepoint T2 | place: Italy: coast of Elba, Mediterranean Sea | reverse complement strand
CTTCACACATGCGCGTAAAGGGCCATGAAGATTTAGCTCAATTTGTATTAAGCATTCAACGCCCACGTAAAATCGTGCTGTTAGTCAAAGCTGGTAGCGCAACTGATTTAACCATTAACGCTTTAATACCTTTCTTAGAAAAAGGCGATATCATCATTGATGGTGGTAATGCTTTATGGACGGACACAATTCGTCGCGAAAAAGAATTAAAAGCCAAAGACATTGAATTTATCGGTTCTGGTGTTTCTGGTGGTGAAACTGGCGCTCGCTTTGGTCCTTCACTAATGCCTTCTGGCACACGTAAAGCGTGGTCTTCTTTAGAGCCAATCTGGACTGACATCGCTGCTAAAGTCGACCCTAGAACTGGTCAACCGCTAGAAGGTGCTGAACCTGGCAAACCGGTAGAAGGCGGATTCTCTTGTGCTGAATACATTGGCCCAGACGGTGCCGGTCACTATGTAAAAATGGTGCACAACGGTATTGAATACATCGATATGCAATTGATTTGTGAAGCTTACTGGCTAATGAAACAATTGCTTGGCATGAAGTCTGATGAGATTAGCAAAGTGTTCGCTGGATGGAACGACGGTGTGCTGGGTAGTTTCTTAATTGAAATTACGGCTGACATTCTGCAACAAAAAGATCCAATGACTAAAGAATTCTTGGTCGACATGATTTTAGATACGGCAGAGCAAAAAGGCACAGGTCAATGGACAGCCATTAACTCATTAGAACTAGGTGCGCCAGCTAACGCAATCGCGGCTGCGGTATATGCACGTGGCTTGTCAAGCTTTAAAGATGAACGTGTTGCTGCTAGCAAAATGCTAAAAGGCCCTAAACCTGAGTCAATTTCAGAAGAAGAAAAATCTTCAGTGATTGATTCAATTAAGAACGCACTCTACTGCTCTAAGATTTGTGCCTACGCACAAGGCTTCCAACTCATTGGTAAAGCAGAAGTAGAATACAACTGGAACCTTAATTTTGGTGAGATTGCGCAAATCTGGCGTGGTGGCTGTATCATTCGTGCGAAATTCCTACAAAGTATTACTGATGCTTATCAACTTAACTCTCGTTTGAAGAACTTGATGTTAGATCCATACTTCACCGAAGAAATGAGCAAAGGCCAAGAAGGCTGGCGTAAAGTGATTGCATTGGCGGTGACAAACGGCATCCCTGTTCAAGGTTTTGCGGCAGCATTAGCTTACTATGACGGCTATAGAAGTGCTGACTTGCCAGCTAACTTATTGCAAGGTCAACGTGATTACTTTGGTGCGCATACCTATCAGCGTAAAGACCAGCAACGTGGTAAATACTTCCACATTGATTGGCCTGAGCCAGGTCGCCCTCAAATTGAGATCGATTAAGCTTTATTGCTTAAATAGCAAAAAGCCCCATTTTGATGGGGCTTTTTTGTGGCTAACGCTAAATCAAAGTTTAGTGCATTGTGTTTACAACACTTAAACCAAAGTACGGCTGAATAAGTTAAGCGCCAACTGATAGCCAATCATCGCCAATTGCGGGTCATAGCGTTCACCTTCATCACGCATAAAGGCATGCGGTGCATTAAACTCATGCCAAGTAAACAACTTATCGGCAGCCGTGAGTTTTTCATACACTTCTACACGACCCTGGGTTGGAATATGCGGATCTTGTCTGCCCCACACCATTAGCAACTCACCTTGAATATCATCCAAACGCTCCATTGAGTGCTGCCCTGACTGGTTCGGAATCACAGCTGTATGCAAGTCAGTCGCATAAAAGCAAGCCGTTCCTTTTACCTCTGGGTGTAAGGCTGCACGGAAAGCCAGATGACCGCCAATACAGAAGCCCATTGCACCAATATTGCCATTTGACCAATCTTGTTTTTTCACAAACGCTACCAATGCTTCATTGTCGGTGTCGTAACCTTGTACATCTTTTGCAGACTTGTCAGCATTACCTTTTTCACGGCCTGCATCATCATAACCAAGCACCGTACCAATTGGATTCAGCTCATGAAACACTTCAGGCACCATGACAGCATAACCATGGCTTGCCATAATCTTTGCAGAACGCTCAATCGGACCCGTTTGCTGAAAGATCTCAGAATAAAATAAAATCACAGGGTACTGGCCTGCATCTGCCGGGCGGTGGATATAGGTACGCATAACACCAGTTGGGGTGTTGATGTCTTCAATATGACTTTGAACTTTCATCGTTGGCTTTCATCGTAGTGTTTACAAAACAGCATTGTAACAAGCTGTTAGGATATGTTAAATCTATTTTAAAATCGTGCTATAAAAAAAACACGCAACAAATAATAAATGATAGGAGACTTGAGTTTGACTAACCACTGTATTGCGCTACTAAAAAAACTAACGATAGCCTTTTGCATTTTGACGCCAGCTCTATCGTTGGCACAGACACCTGACCCGGCCTTTTTACTTCAACTCTCTCACTCGGTTGCTTTGGTACACGTGTACAACAAAAGCAATCAACTTGGCTCTGGCTCTGGTGTAGTGGTGGCTAAAAATCAAGTCGCGACCAACTGTCACGTGATCGCCAATGCCAATGGTATCGCCATCAACAAGTTCGGTAATAGCTATGCACCGATCGGCCTTAAAGCAGACTGGAGGCATGACCTTTGCATACTTGTTTTTGAACGCTTACCACTTAAACCTTTTGCGCTGAAACACCTTAATCAACAAGATAGCTTAGAAACACCGATTATTGCCATTGGGTATGCTAATTCACCACGCCCCAGACGTTCTTATGGGCATATTAAAGCATTTATTCCATTAGATAACAGTTATTTATTACAAACTTCTTCTGGATTTACGCTTGGCGCCAGTGGTGGAGCCCTGATTAATTACCAAGGTGAACTACTGGGCCTGACCACCTTTAAAAGCCCTGGCAAACACGAGCATTATTTTTGTTTGTCAGTTGACTGGGTTCGCGAACTATTAAGTTCTGAGACATTGAGCCAAACCAACAGTGCAACGCCTCCATTCTGGGACACACCGGTTCAGCAACGACCATTATTTATGCAAGCAGTGACGCATTTTATAGCGGAAAATTGGACTGCATTAAAAACCGTTGCGACGAGATGGCATGATCAAGCACCAGACATCGCTGAAGCCTGGTATTACTTGGGGGCTGCGTATGCGGGATTAAATAGTGAACAGGAAGCCATCAAAGCATTTGAACAAGCGCTAAACATTGCCCCAAACCATAGTAGAAGTTTATTCGCACTAGGCAAACTCGTTTACGCGCATGGAGACGAAATACGCTTCAAAAAAATTGGAAAACAACTGGAAAGTTTAAACTCCTCTTTAGCCGATAGCTATTACCGCCAGCTTACTCCACCAAAGACCTAGTGTTTCAGGGTAATTTAATTAAACACAATCGCCGCTGGCAGCTAAGAGTCTGGACAAATTACCTGACATGGCACTACTCACTGGCGTTGTTTCTGGTACTTGTTTAATCACTTTCTTCACGCCATCAGGTACCAGTGCAGGCTCCGTAATGACATTAGGCTGGGATTGTTTAACCGTGGTTTGCATACTTATTCCTTTTTGAGGGTTGCGTCTAGAGGTGATCGCCTCATTTAAATCTAAAGCATTGAAAAATACAATTTGCTAATATGCGCTGTATTTCCTAAAATGCTTTATTAAACTATCGTCAAAACTCTGATGCGCTTTAATCTAATTTGTTCCTTAATAAAACGTTTATTCGACAATTATGTCGACAGTAATATTCTTAAAACGATATAGTGCCACTGCTTTGACGAATAGGTAACACTGAATAAATGACAAGCGAACCTGACTTTAAAATCACCATTGAAACTACTTTTTTAGTAGACCAGTCGAATATCGATGCAGATGAGTATGTCTTTTCTTACAAAGTAAGCATTGCTAATCATGGCAAAACGCCAGCTCAGCTGATTAGTCGGCACTGGATCATTACGGATGCTAATGGCGAGGTGCGCGAAATCAAAGGCTTGGGCGTAGTTGGCCAACAACCAATGATTCAACCGGGTGAAACCTATCAATACACCAGTCATACTGTGTTTAGCTTGCCCAGTGGCAAGATGCATGGCAGTTATCAAATGGTTGATGAAGCAGGCACGAGCTTCTCAATTGACATTCCTAGCTTTCAGTGCCAAATGCCAAGGATTTTGCATTAATGCCATTTCGCAACGCGACTCGCTCGCTCAGCCTGCCCTTACTCGCAACTGCTTTTTTTCTGGTACTAGGCCTCTCTGCCTGCCAACCAGAGCGCGAAGTCAAGCCAATGACACAAGCTCCAGACAACACGGCAGCAATGACTATATGTCCAGAAAATCCTGCCCCCATACCAACAACAATTACCATAGAAAAGCCTTGCGATTGCCAGTGTCCTCAAGCAACGGTGACAAAAAAAATTGATAAACCTAAGGCAGAAAGTCTAGACGTACATCAGAACACCAGCTTTAAATTACTTAAACGTAGTCATTGGCAGTCTGTGCAGTGGCTACAACAACAAAACTTAGTAGAAGCATGGCCAGCATGGTTACAAAGCTGCCAGGCACTGCAAAAAGACCTCCGCTGGCGCCCAGTATGCCAATTGGCGCAAACATTAGACAAGCAAGCTGAAGTAGGTTTGTCCAATCAGCAAATTCAGCAGTTTTTCATAAAGCACTTTAATTTGTTTCAAGCGCACAACAAAAATGGCTCTAGTACTGGCTTAGTCACTGGTTATTATCAGCCTGTATTAAAAGGCAGCCGCACGCGCTCATCACTTTTCCGTTACCCACTTTATCGCACACCGAGTGATCTGGTTACTATTTCATTGGCTGAGCAGTTCCCTTCTTTAAAGCATCAACGTGTACGCGGCAGGCTCATCGGCGATGAAATCACCTCGTACTTTTCACGAGGTGAAATTGACAGCATACCTTCGCCGATCAACGATGCAGCATTTCTCTATCTAAACGACCCTATTGATGCTTTTTTCTTACACATTCAAGGCTCAGGCGTGATTGCGTTGGATACAGGTGAAATAATCCAGGTTGGTTATGACAATCATAATGGTCATCCCTATCACTCCATTGGCAAAGCACTCATTCGCAGAGGTGAATTAAAACGGTCACAAGCTTCTATGGCAGGCATTAAGCAATGGGCACGGGCAAACCCTGACCGCCTGCAAGGCTTGCTGAATGAAAATCCTAGCTATGTGTTTTTTAAAGAGTTACCGAAGGGGCTACCAGGGCCATTAGGGGCTTTAGGCGTGCCATTACTCGCTAAACAAGCAATCGCAGTAGACAAGCGTTACATCCCACTAGGCGCACCCGTTTTTTTATCAACAACGTACCCAAACAGTTCACACCCATTGAACAAACTAGTCATGGCGCAAGATACAGGTGGTGCGATCAAAGGCGGCGTTCGCGCAGATTTTTACTGGGGCGCAGGTCAGCAGGCTGGCACTAGTGCTGGCTCAATGAAACAATCTGGAAAAATGTGGGTGCTCTTACCAAAAACGTTTTCCGTACAGTAAGTTTAATAATCGCTACTACGTCCAGTCGAATAACCAACCGGGATATCTTCCTGCCAGTGCCCACATTGCGGACAACAATGGTCATGCATGGTTTGTGATAACAACAAACTTTCATGCTCGCAATATTTACAGATATGCGTGTTATAAGCGCCCGAACGGTGTATTTCAGTGGCGACTTTGGTACTACCCAATGTGTACTTATTGTCCATAACCAACTCCTAGAGAATATAGCTGATTACTGACTAGTTTGCGCCTTTTTTTAGACGAGATCAAGCCCGTTTGTCAAAGTATCAAAGGTTGCTGACTTTTTTAATTTGCGTCCAACTTGCATCGGGTTGATACTGTTTCGCCCATACATAAAATGCATCTGCATCGATTGGTTTAGAAATGCCATAGCCTTGCGCATACTGGCAACCCATACCCATCAACTCTACACCATGCTCGGGAGACTCAACGCCTTCAGCAACCACGTCTAAGCCAAAGCTATTGCCAAGGCTAATCACACTAGATACTAGCGCCATATCATCGCTATCCTGCAACATATCACGCACAAATGACTGGTCGACTTTAATCACTTCAACTGGCAGTCGACGTAAATAAGTCAATGAGGAGTAGCCAACCCCAAAGTCATCTAGTGCAAAACTGATGCCCATTTCACGACAAGACTTAATAGTATTCGCAATCAGGTCAATGTCTTCTATCACTGCCGTTTCAGTAATTTCAAGCTCTAATAACTTAGGAGAAACACTAGGATATTGAGACAAAAGCGTTGATAAGCGCTCAGCAAAGTTACTCTGCATCATATGCTTAGGCGAAATATTCACACTGACTTTGATACTTAGTTGCTTTTCTTGCCACGCTTGAATCTGCTGCAAAGATGTACCAATCACCCACTCACCCAATGCAATTGTTAATGACACATCCTCTTCGATAATAGGAATAAACTCCGAAGGTGGAATCAGGCCTTTTTCTGGGTGCTCCCAACGAATCAGGGCTTCCGCCCCTGTGACCTTACCAGAGTACATATTGACTTTAGGCTGGTAGTACAAAACAAACTCTTGATTTGGCAACGCTAATTTAATGGCATTTTTTTGCTGTTCATAAGCTTCATCACTATCGATTACCTCTGAGCTAAATTGATGATGATATCCGCGGCCGTGGAGCTTAACGTGATACATGGCATGGTCTGCATGCCTGATTAAGGTATCGGCTTCACTCAGGTCATCTGGGTACAAGGTATAACCGATACTGGCAGAAATTTTGTCTACCCGCACATTATCAATCATATAGGGCTGCTTAATGTTCTCTAACAATGCATCCAGGGTGCTTACACAAACCTGTTTAGAGCTTACCTTTAGCAACATCGCAAACTCATCGCCACCCAGCCTTGCAATGGTGTCACCATGCTTCATTGCGTCTTGTATACGTTTTGACAGCTCTACTAACAACCTGTCACCAGCCTCATGCCCAAGCTCATCATTGACAGGTTTAAAACCATCTAAATCAAAGTAGCAAATGGCTAATATCTCACCTTCTTCTGCAGATTTAAGGGCATGGTTCAAACGCTCGGAAAACAGCGTTCGGTTTGGTAGCTGCGTCAATGGGTCATGATAAGCCATGTGCTCAAGATTTTGTTGCTGAACCTTAACTTCGGTAATATCAGAAAAGATACCGACATAATGCGTGATAATGTCATCTACATTTGTCACCGAAAAAATATCCAACCAAGCAGCATACACATTACCATCTGCATGCAGATTCCAGACTTCACCTCGAAAAGACTTCTTGTCCTTCAGAGCGTTAAAAGCCTTATCGAAATAATGCTGATCTTGAAAACCAAACCCTAGATCGACAGGCTTGTGGTGCAATACTGGCTCTTTATGATAACCAGTGATTTTAGTAAATGACCGGTTAACATCTACAATTTTAAAATCTGTATCTGTAATAAAAATACCGTCTTGTGCATGGTCAAACACACTGGCTGCCAAAGTCAACTTTTCAGCATTCTCTTGTAGTAACTGAATTTGCGACTTCATGGTACTACGCATGGTTAGGATATTGGCCAGCATGGTTTTTGGTGGGGCAGATAATGTGCCCCTGTCTAGATTACCATTCACAATATCAGCCACTAAGCGCATAACCGTTTTAGGATCACCGCCAAATGGCTTCCATATCATGGTTATCAGTTGAAAAAAGACAACGGCAAGAATAACCAGGTTAAACATCAGCGAGCCGATGATGAATAGACTATCACCAGTTATTCCCAGCCTCTCGGCCAAGTCAATTTTATGGTTTAAAAATATTTGAAAGAAAATCACTGTTGCAAAGGCTTGCAATGCCAAAATAGGCAAAATAAATCGCCATACTGTAGATTTTCTTTTTAACATAATTTCAAAATAGCTTTCTTATTCTATTGTGTGACACCCTGTATATTGCTGGTCTCCCGCATTGGAGAGTGTCGACTGTTCCTCGTCGTCGAGCCTTAATAGATAGCGCCCATTACCATATTCCTGGCTAGCTTCATCACGGCGTGTTAAGTACACTTCATGATCTGCTAATAGTAACCAGGCATGCTGATTCTCATCGATCATTTTCAACCTAAACTGCTTATTTTCATTGCAAGTATAGGTTTGGTATTCCGTGTTTGTTTTTCCTTTATCAGAAAACGGATTTAGCTTGACACCGCCACACCCACTCAAACAAATACCCACCGTTAATACAATCACATTTTTTTTCATGTTATGACCTCTCTCTATGACTTGAACAAATGAATAGGTCGAAACAATTTAGTAATATTATTTCGGCCAATTTGAAGAAAACTTAAGTTCCGACTAAGGTAAGGAATGAGCTGCACGAGCCAGTCGGTCGTGTATCGCAGACCATGCCATAGCATTAGGCGGCACCTCAGCCAAAATGATATCTACGCGCTTATGGTCCAGTTGATGTAAAGCGTCATACAACTGTTGAGCGTAACCTACTGGTTTGCAAGGTAAGGCCTGCACATGACAACCTTTTATTGGCTCAATTTCACCGATACTCATAATGGCTATTTTTTTGGATTGCGCCACCAAATCTGCGGCTTGACTTAGCATACCCTCACGGCTTTCACAAAGCATTAATGCCGTTTGCGGGGCATAATGAAGATGATGTTGACCTGGTGTCAGCGTGGCCTGCTGCTTAGTCACTGGCGCTTGCTGCGCCACTGCTTGAACTTCGTCGCGTGTGATCATCCCTTCACGCAATAATTGCCACTGCACCTCGCCATCGGCACCTTCATAGATTTCGACAATCGTAGACTCCAGCCCAACTCGACATGGGCCGCCATCAATCACAGGAATGTGCACGCCTAAACCTGCAACCACATGTTCAGAGCGTGTTGGACTCAGTTGCGTATAGCGATTAGCGGAAGGTGCAGCCAGCCCTAAGCCACTTTGCGTTAACAAATCTAATGCAATTGGATGACTTGGCACGCGCAGTGCAACGGTTGGCTGGTTGGCCGTTACAATTGGCAAAACATCTTGTTTGGCTTTTAAAACCAAAGTCAAAGGTCCAGGCCAGAATGCTTCAGCTAGTGACTGAGCCAAAGGTAGAAAGTCGTCTACCCAGCTGTGCGCAGCAGATTGACTGGCAATATGAACAATCAGTGGGTTGGTGTTAGGCCGCTGCTTGGTATCAAACACCTGTTGTAAAGCCTCAGTATTACGCGCATCCGCAGCCAAACCATAGACCGTTTCAGTAGGAATCGCGACAACTTCTCCTCGTTGTAATCTCTGAATGGCTTCTTCTATTTTTATATGCATACAGATAGACCTTTAATCAACATCACTTACAGTGACTAACTATTTTACGCTTTTCTAGCATGCTGCGTAATCTACGCCAGCTTTTCTAAAGGTTAAATTGCACCTAAACGCGCCTAGCACTGTATGAGTGGCCTCTTTGACTCTCGCTACACCATGATAATAACGGCGACTCTCTCCACCAAATACCACCACATCACCATGTTGCAATAGACATTTTTTCACTGGATCATTGCGCTTAACGCCCCCAAATAAAAAGGTCGCCTCGATACCTAAAGACACTGAAACAATCGGATGATTAAAATCCTTCTCATCCTTGTCTTGGTGCAAACCCATTTTTGCCCCTGGCTGATACAAGTTAATCAAACAGGTATCAGGTATAAAGTCAGTGTACCCTGCTGCTTTTGCCGCACGATTTGCCAAGTCAGAAAATTCAGCAGGCATCAGTGGCCAAGGTTGCTTGGTAGTAGGGTTAACCCAATCATAGCCATAGCCATTCGTATCACTAACCCAGCCCAACTTGCCCATACTCGAAGTCTGAACCGACATCGGATACCCCATTGGCGTCATCATCCGACTCGCAGGGTGATTCGCTAAGTGTTGAGAGGCTAATTGCCAGAGTTGGTCGGCACTTGCAAGACAGTAACCTGGCAGATAATAAGCACCCGCCGCTAATTGAATCTTAGACTCCGCATCTGAAGCAAACAATGAATGTTGAACCATGAGCAATTATTTATTCGAAGCAACAGTTCAATAATGAACGAATGAACGCTATATAAAATAAAATAGCTATGCCGCTTTTCGGGTAATCTTTACACCTAAAGCCGCCAGGTCAGGCAGTACATTAGGTTTGGCCACTTTTAACGTAACTTGTTCTGCTTTAAATTCACCGATGATCAACTGGCACACATGCTCAGCCAAGGCCTCGACTAAACGAAAGCTATTTTGCTGCAAGGTTTCGCGAATTCTTGCCACCACTTGCGCATAATCTATCGTGTCTTCTATCGCATCAGTCTCACAAGGTCGACTAAAATCATAGGCAATTTCAATATTTAACACAATGGTTTGAGGCAGCTGACGCTCCCATTCAGGTACACCCAGATGGGTTTTCACCTTCACATCTTCTAAAAATATAATATCCATGTCATTTCGCTAGCGATATAATTGCATGCAGTTTAGAACAACCCGCTAAGGTATTGCAATATGCAAGCACTCCTGCTGTCCATCACCACACAACAATGGTTGATGATTCTCGCCGCCTATCTCATTGGCGCAATTTCATTTGGCATCATTGCTAGTCGCTTATTTAAACTGCCAGACCCTCGCACGATTGGCTCAGGTAATATTGGCGCTACCAATGTTTTAAGAACTGGTAAAAAAGCTGCAGCGCTGTTTACATTGATCGGCGATATTGCTAAAGGCTGGTTACCTGTTTGGCTGGCATCGCAATGGAACGCGCCACTGATGGTGGTTTTGCTGGTTGCGTTGGCCGTGTTTCTAGGGCACTTGTACCCAATCTATTTTCGTTTTAAGGGTGGTAAAGGCGTCGCAACAGCGCTGGGCATTATGCTGGCACTGGCACCGCTGCTAGGTTTACTCGTGCTGATCACTTGGGTGGTTGTATTCAAATTATTTAAATACTCTTCATTATCAGCCATCGTCGCCTCACTGCTATCACCAGTGTATGCCTGGCTTTTAGGCCTACAGCACCCCTACATCATGACCATTATTGTGATCGTGGTGCTATTAATCTGGCGACATCGCAGCAATATACAAAAGCTTTCAGCTGGCACCGAGGCAGGCTTTGGCAAATCATGATGGTGCTTGCAGCGTGTCCATATCCCAACGCGGCTTTACGCCAAAGCCGTAACCATTGTCAGGTAACGCTGCCATAGCCTCCAAACGCTTAGCCCCAGCAAAGGCAATCATCGCGCCATTGTCTGTACAAAACTCCAGCCTAGGATAGCGCACACTAAAACGATGACGCTTTGCAGCATCGTTTAGCTGCCTTCTTAAAGCCAAGTTGGCGCCTACCCCGCCAGAAACAATCAGACTTTTTAAACCTGTTTGCTTTAATGCCTTAACGCACTTTTTAGTCAACACCTCAGTGACTGACGATTGAAAAGACCAGGCGATATTTGCCTTATGTTCTTCTGTAAGTGGCTCAAACTGATTTACCAAGGTTAATACGGCTGTTTTTAAACCACTAAAACTAAAGTTTAAATCACCGCTATGTAACATCGGCGTGGGTAATCGATAGGCTTCACTGCCTTTATCTGTAGCAGTTTCTGCCTGTTTGGCAACCAGTGGCCCTCCTGGATAACCCAAACCTAATAATTTAGCCGTTTTATCAAAGGCTTCGCCTGCCGCATCGTCCAATGTATCGCCTAGCAGTGCATAATCACCAATGCCATTCACCCGCATGAGTTGTGTATGACCGCCCGACACCAATAACGCCACAAAAGGAAATACTGGCGGAGACTTTTCTAAAAGTGGTGCTAACAAATGCCCTTCTAAATGATGTACTGGCAAAGCTGGCACACCCAATCCCATCGCTAAAGAAACCGCATAACTGGTACCAACTAACAAAGCACCTGATAAACCAGGCCCTTGGGTGTAGGCTATTGCGTCAATATCTTGCAACTTTAGACCAGCATCTGCTATCACCTGCTCAGTCAGTGGCACCACCCGGCGAATATGGTCGCGTGAAGCCAGCTCAGGCACGACACCGCCATAGTCAGCATGCAACTTAACTTGTGAATAGAGTGCATGTGACAACAAGCCAGCCTCAGTGTCATATACTGCCAGTCCTGTTTCATCACAAGAGGACTCTATTCCTAGTACGCGCATCTTCACCCTTCACTTTTCTACTCTAATTCACGAGGATGGCTTGACCGATCTTGATAGAGCAGTTATGATTGAAAAATTTTCTCAATTGCAAACGAATATGTTTAGCAGTTAAGCGATCATACAAGAAAAATGCCTATTTAGAGGCATTTTTTATTTTAACTTTAATAAATTTTAGAGAGAGTCCATGTCAACAGTACGTGTTAAAGAAAACGAGCCGTTTGATGTTGCGTTACGTCGCTTCAAACGTTTAATCGAAAAAACTGGTTTAATCAACGACCTTCGCGCACGCGAATTTTATGAAAAGCCAACCTGGGCACGTAAGCGCAAAGCAGCTGCTGCGGTTAAACGTCAATACCGTCGCTTACAAAAGCAATCACTACCTAAAAAAATGTACTAATCGTTTTTTGCGCTGCATAACGTCCACCCGCGAATAAGAATGAACTCATGTCATTAAAAGAAACAATTAAAGAAGATATGAAAGCCGCCATGCGCGCCAAAGAAACGGCACGCTTGTCGACGATTCGCCTATTGCAGGCGGGAATCAAACAACGCGAGGTAGACGAACAGATTGAGCTAGATGATGCCAATGTAATTAGCGTGATCGAAAAAATGCTCAAACAACGTCGTGACTCAATTGCTGCGTATGAATCTGCTAAGCGTGATGATTTAGCATCGGTAGAAAAGCAGGAAGTTGCTGTTTTGCAGGCGTACCTGCCAAAACAGCTTGATGCAGATGAGGTGAATGCAATTATTGATGAAGCCATTCAAGCATCTGGTGCAGAAAGCATGAAAGACATGGGCAAAGTGATGGCGATCATTAAGCCTAAAGTCGCAGGTCGTGCAGACATGGGGCAATTATCAGGCATGGTTAAATCACGTTTAAATTAATGCTTTTTGTACAAATTAATTAAAGGAGCTTTTTAGCTCCTTTTTTTATACCCTAAACATCATAGCAACTGCGATACTTTT